>JGI24021J15306_10011710_pt1 | contig 10891 bp, 5 predicted proteins | sample Ectturendosymbi1_FD_15306 | JGI IMG/M metagenome (IMG submission 15306)
TACCTGTAGAGAGGAGAGGTATTGAGTGCTGTGCTAGTGGATATCCAGAGCTGAAAAGTTTGCAGTAGTAGCAAAATATTATATTTTTCAAGGCTAGACATAATAGTCATGGATGACGTAGCTTTTCACCATTTGGTGGTAAACTTAGAAAACCGTGTCCCATCACTCTCTTTTCTGGGGAAAACTTCTGTTGTGATTGCAAGCTATCCTGCTTTGGCTAAATAGTCCTGGGTAGTCCCCAAATTCCCACTCATGACAACTGGCTAAGTAGCAGGATCATTTGTTCTGCCAAATTTTGAATTTTCTTGCTCGCATGCCTCAACACATGCATATCCGACGAGGTTCACTCTTTGTCAGAATCAACACTTTCGAAACGACTTGTATCACTTCTCGTAGATAAACTTCCACTTTGATTATCTAGCGCAGGGGTTCCCAAACTGGGGTACATGTATCCCTGGGGGTACATTTGCCTATCGAAAGGAGTACATTTAAAGTTAGCAACTGAAGGTAAAAATAAGTTCATATATTATTCGTTTCCAATTATTTATGCATTTATCAGTGAACACAACGGGCGTCTAAATAAGGGAGACAACCTCGGCCTTTTCCTTACCCTTTTTAGGTTGCTATAGATGCAATGCAAATGGATATTCACAAAACACTTTGCCCTTGCTACACCACAAAGAAAATGCCCCATGTAATGGCAACAGTCGCAAAAAAATGCGCTTCGTTGGCAGCCATAGCCAGGTATATTATTATAATTTTCACCATAGGCTAACGCAGATTTTCAAAACAGGGTACTTTTTTCACAGAAGCATTGCCATTACGACTAACGAAACTACATATTACGATTTTATTTTACCTAACAAGGCTTGTTAGCGTCACTGAGAAACAAGAGCTGCAAACGCCTGAGAACTCGTCCGAAGCAATCAATCACTCTTACAAAACCTTGCTTGTCTTTGATTTTTTAAATTTTTTCATAAGGAATGCTCATAGTCATCATGCACAAGCCGGACAAGTAGACCGGTATGTTGACACGACTATCGGACAAGTCACTGAAGTTAGAATAGCATACAGGCTTTAAAAAATTTAGCAGATGAAATATGAAAAGTCGCCCCAAGCAAATGTAGCTTTGCACTCAATACTCACTCAGAAGTCAGAAATAAACCTTAATAATAAGATGTATTCCCACAAACCTGCGTAGGCGTATTCTAACAAGTCACGAAGTTTCATACTGTGTGAAAAGAAGCCTGCATAAGCGTAGTTTGATTAAGCTATTCACTCAAGGCAAATTGTCCACACCTGTAATTTTTTCGCTGAGGCATTTCGGTCATTTGTTCCATCATATTAAAACTCGCCGTAGCAGTATTCACTAGCCCATCTGTTCAGGCTTTATAACCGAATGGACATAATTTATTTTGGTTAAAAAAAACTTTGGTCTATGACTTAAAAAGTAAACCCAGGTTCACACCCAAAGTCTCCTACTAATAAAGGATTTTTCAAACTTGTGGAACCACTGCTACAGATTCACCAATGCTTTTTTTCACACAGTGTAAAACTACGTGCCTTTTTGGCTATCAGCGGTCACTGTCTCGCTGCATTACCTGCTACAGATGTCTGCAATCAACAGCCTCATGCGGGCTAAACACCTACAATTAATTAAACTGAATCTTTGAAGATTTGTTGCCATGTTATTGTTACACAATAGCGACTAACGATAGAATAATCTGCCGCAAGTTTCGCAACCTGCCTCTGGCTCTTGTGCAGTGTTAGTGTCATACCGGCAAAAAAACTGTCAATGGAAAAATAAACCAATTAATCAGAATTAAAATGCCGACTTCATATTTTCTAGAAACTTTTGATTCTTAGGCTGAATTTCCAAGGGGGAAACGCTCGTTTTTCTCCCCTGTGGTCGCCCATGGTGAATAATATTGCTGAAAAATGATTATGTGCTTGTTGGTAAATATGTTTTTGTTATTTTCCTCAGCCTTTTTGTCATAAGAAATTTTAGGGGTACATGCTCATTTATCGAAATGCTGAAGGGTGCATGGCCAGATTAAGTTTGGTAACCCCTGATATAGCTTGACATTACCTGGCTGGCTGAATACTGCGTTGTCGCTATCTTGAATATTTTGTGGCATTGAGGTTATACCCTCAGTGGTTAAAATACCTGTCCTATGCACCTGTTATTATGCTTCGGTCTGTTTTTGCCTTAGCTTTAGGCCTCTTTTGGCTGCCACTCAATCTTTTCGGCCTATGTCGTCTCTTGGTCTTTAATTAATTTATTTAATTTATTTGTTTATGAGCAGACACGAAGTCCATAGTATGAACAAACACACTCTGCAGGACGCAGGTTGATAGAAACAGACAAAACAGAACGTACTACAAGGCATTGAAGCCGGCGGAATCACAGGGTTACAGAGACACTGTTAGCAACTGCATTGAAGACAGAACCATAGGGTTACAGCCACATTCTTAACACTATTGTTAGCTAACACGTAACACTTGTTACAGCACTGCTGCCGAGTGGGGCGCTAATTCCTAAATTGGTCGAGTCTGGGTAAAATGCGAAAGCATTGTGGCATAACACGCCATCGATCAAACGGACACTGCAGAGTTCGATCACTCATTCACAAAGTAAAATGCGATTGTAGTGTTCAAAGAATAGGAACGAATACAAACAATCTGACTGCATCAAAGCACGTAACCATACGTTGTTAAATTTTCTGCATCTTTCGAGAAACAGGTACTTGTATTTTCGTAGCAAAGCCTCAAAGGTAGGAATGTTACATTGAATCTGGTGGCTACTAACACTCGCTCTCCAGGGCAGGTTGTATAGAGCTCTGCATCCAAAATTATATGCCATACGCTTTGACTCATAATATTTAGCTTAGCTACAGACAAAACCAAATAGCACAAATTCGACAGTTTAAAGCCAAAAACAAAACACCTGCCTATCACTATAGCTACACTTTGCACGTGACAAATGGTTACAGTGAAACCACTTATTAGAGCACCGAGGAGTACAAACTGCTTATTAGAGCAGCTTTTGAATATCCCGGAGAAGGTTAAAAATTCTTTTCCTTTTTAACGCTAAAGAAATATATAAAATGATCATAGATCTCTCAATAGGTTTAAACCTACTTTTTAATTTTTCAAAGCAGGCAAGTACTGTAGTAGCCTCAAACTTCCACGAAAGTTATTCCACTTTTCAGACTTTTTGCAACTTTTAATATGTTAGGCTATATCTCAGAAATTACGACGCCAACCTGTGAGATTGATGCCATAACCCTTGTTTCGGCAGCATATATTTCATGATGCATTGTAATGTTCACCACAAGAACACCATGAGGCTTACTTCACTTGAACCTAATTGTCCCTTCTGTTACTTTGCAAATGGCTTAACTGGTAGTGATTTTATGTTACTTTTTAAGTAACCGTTGCTTTTTGCGCACCTGAAATAGTCATTCATAATTAAAACTACAGTAGGTTTATTTCAAACGTTTTAGCCAATCACAGATGGTTACCACTGATGGTTGGTTGCCTCATCAAATCTTTACGAGAGGGTAAATGAACAACGTTAAAGACTGACTAACAGCACACATTTGCAATTACGAACTAAACGTTACATTCAGAAGACAAGTAGTAGTAACTATTGAAATATCAACATTCAACAACTATCGAACCGTATTTTGCAGCAATTATTGAAACCTTAACTGTCAGATATGAAACGCTTTTATAAATGAAACAGAAAACAGCTTCAAAATTTAATGCCTCTGTCTTAACGAGGTGCTAGTGAAAAAAACTTGGCTACACTCTACTAAAACCAATGACCATTTATACTACAAAACTTTGATGAACTGTTAAAAAACTCGCAGTTCACTTGTATTTTCGTTGGCAACAGATCCCACGCCTACAAAATATGGGCCCCTAACTGCAAAGACATTTTGAAAGACCGCAGTTGTGAATACCGAGATGATCGTACAACAGGGTTTTGGTGTACCTTGATGGTGGCAGTAAAGCAAGTTCATACTGTATTTTGAGAGACCGTTGGAAAAATTTGAGAACCGTTTGTTATCTCAAACCGCCTTGGAAAACATTGGGCTCCGCCCTGGCACCATACACAAGCAGCTACGATAGAAAGTGTAAGTCTGCGTTGGTTAGTAAGCAGAGCGCGGGGCCCGATTAGAAGAAACCGGTTTAAAACCGGCCCTGCTCGTATGTCCACATTGTGTTAGGTTTGTGTTTGCCTGTGGTTACTGTAGGCTACTATTTAAGCATTTTATGTTCCTTTGCCGAGGTTTCACAGCCAAGCTTTAATGTTGCAAGGGCAATTCAAATTTCACAAGAGCCTCAAGCTATTAGGTGTTGCTTAGGCAGTCCTAGCAAAGGTGGCTAGACCCACCCACATCTGGTGGCGAGCGTTGCCCAACCATTCGTAATAAAGTTAAAGTTGCATTCCAACTGTTATTTCTGCATTCCTTTTAAGATTATTTCAGTTAGCAGACGAAGTCTCGTATCTACAATTAAAACAATGACGTCAGTGATTAAATATATCACGGCATTCATTCCAGTCTCTTGTATCTGACACAGGCCCGTCGCCAGGATTTCGCATCTGGGGGAGCCAAAAATCATGAGGGGAGCACATTTTCAAAATAAAATATTGGATGTATGCAGCAACCGGGAGCCATAGATGAAATGGGGGGCATAAATTTTAAATGTGTGGGGCGGGCACCAATGGTCCACTGTTGCCAACGGCCCTGATCTGGTAGCTTCACCATTCGCAACATCGTCTGCAGAAGTTATCTCACAGCAAATGTATTCAATGGAAGTTTCATAAATCTTGATCAACAATTTGATGAAATTGTTAAAACAAGGCGAAAAGGTAGGCAGGTTTCCTAGTAGCCTATACATCTGCCACACTAAAGTCATGACTACACTAGTTGAATACGGAACCAAGTGTTTGTATTAGGCTACTAATTTTTACTCCGTGCTGATCGTTTGGTTTGCATCTTGATTAAAACCAGGCCCGTAACCAGCTTGGCACACCAGAGGGGAGAAGAGTTTTCTGGGAGGGGCCCAGTTTTTTAAACTATATCCAACACATATTTCCAAGAGGGTTGAAAAAATTTTTAGGGGGCTTCTCCCCTCTACGCCTCCATAGTTATGGGTCTGATTAAAACCAAAAAAGTTCTCATTTTCGGAAGTGTTGCGAAGAGAGCTTTATCTGTGACCGCTTGCGAAAAATTTGTACCACGATTGAATAAACACGATGAAACATCGAATGAAAGTTCATGAAAATATCCCCCCAGAAATGAAGAGCTGGTTGCGCCCCTGGTTTAGGTTGTTTCGGTACATCAGTTTTGAAAGGTGAAATATCTATCGCTGCAGTGCCAGCAATGTCTTCACAGTTAATTGCCAAGTCTGCAATGCAGACGCTAACGGCATTTCATTTCTCTATTTTTTGCACAAGATTTTATCATTTTCCACGTTTGATTTAAGCTTCCGAAACTGCCTTATCCCAACCATGGTATTACTCTAATAAGAAAACTGATATCTTATATTCTGGTAACACGCATGTCATGGATCTAGCAAACTTACTTAAAAAATTCCATATTCGATTCAGCCTCAGTCGTCCAAAATCACATCAAATTCACTTGAAGGTTTCTAAACTCAAAAACACAAAAATCACATGTTCAGTTATCAACAGATCCTCAAAAATATGTTTCACAACGGTCTAAATTTTGTTTTATTTACATTCAAACATGACACAACCATACCAAGCGTAGAGAGACAGAATTTAATTAGTAACCACACATACGCTAAACTTTTATTCGCCTCCTGTGCTAAGATATAGATTACATGCTGTAGATTTTTGCATGCGACCGGCACCTGAAGGTTTACGTAACAGCGAAATATGAATGCTGCGAATGTGCATAAGAACAAGAACTGTTCTATGACTGCGCAGCTTCAACATTTCTACACTATTTACGGTAAAACATACCCGCTATTCCCTCTACGTCTACGAAATAACTCACAGATTATACGAAATAAGAGAAGCATTGCAAATGAAAAAAAATTGTCCTTTGTATTTCAACACGACAACTGGAAATGGTGCAAACGCTATTTAAAATATTTTTTCACAAAAAAATTTCATTTCAATTTCACAAAGTGTCACCTCTTAATTAGAAACGAAGAAAACTGAAGAATTAAAATTTGAGATGGTAGCAGGTTCTCAATATTTATCATTAAGATCGTTATGCAACCTGCAACAAGCTTGAATCGAAATTGTATACTTCTGACACAGCAACGGTAATCTTCACTGAATATGTAACACACATAACAAATCAATTCCATGCAGATTCCATGTAGGCAAATGGCTACGAGGAAACGTTCATGTGACAAAATCAAGGTGGATGGAGTTCGAACCCCGGTAAGAGGTGGTTGAAAAATAATTTGACGTGCTACCAGGTTCTCATTATTTATCACCAAGATCGTTATGTAAACTACAACAAGCCTGACTCGAAATTGTATACTTTTGACACAGTAACGGAAATCTTTACTTAACATGTAACACACGTAATAAATCAGACTTCTATGCAGGCACATGGCTAAGAGGAAATGTACATGGGACAAAATCAAGTGGGATGGAGTTCGAACCCTGGTAAGTGGTGGTTGTGTGTATGCTTTTGTATACTTTTGACACAGTAAGGGTAATCTTTACTTAATAGGTAACACACGTAACAAACCGAACTTCCATGCAGGCACATGGTTAAGAGGAAATGTTCATGGGACACAATCAAGAGGGATGGAGTTCGAACCCTGGTAAGTGTGGTAGTGTGGTGTGCAATGCGCACTAAGCAGCGGGCACCAGCTCTAAACAAACAAACCTAACATCAACAATTGAAACCTCTCGATTTACTGTAAAAGCTTTTGAGGAATCTGGTGACGGGTCTGCTTTTATCTTTTTGCGATGATTTAAACTTGCACATATCTGCAGGCCTGTTCAAGTTACGGGTCCCCACAAAGGTGACAAGCAAGCGAATCATTCAGGCTAATTATTTTTATAGAACATTGATTTCACGTACCACTACGCATCCACAGTATTGAAATCTCATTCTTATNAAATATCCTAGCATAAATTTATTTTATGTCATTATGGAATTATGTATCCCTGTCAGCACATTCAATGCCCNTACGTACTTTTGTGCAATATATGAAAAACTTTTGCATGAAAATATGCAAAGAACACTACGAACCACACAGAATTTATTTAAAAACTGAGGAAAATCAAAGCCAAGCGGTCAGAAAACAGTTCTTTTTCTTATGCGAATTTGTAGCATCCAAAGTTTGGTGTTACATTCGGACAACGATCACATGCAAAAATCGACATCATGTGCTTTGTGGCTTAGCACATGGAGGTGAATGAAATTTTAGCAAGATCGTGACGATAGAAGAAATCAATCATTCGACGTTGTGTGGCTGTGTCAGGTAAGAATATTAATCAAAGAAAATTTTTTTCACCACCAACTCTGCTTGTTTAGCCCTGGCGAGGGCCTCTTGCAAAAAATGGCATCATGTAATTTTTACTTAACACATGGAGGCAAATAAAATTTCAGCGAAATTACCTGACGTTTGGTCTGACGATTTCAGGTTTAAAAGCAGATGAACCAAAACTTTCGTCAGTGTTAACTTTGCGTGTAGAGTTAAAAGAACGAAAATGTGAGATTCGTTAATTTAAATCATGTTCAAGCAAACTCACGGTAACAAGATTAACGCGAAGTGATTTATCCGTCATCACAAATGGAACACTTTCCTATAGTTCCCCCAGAACGTTTGGTTTTCAAAACGGGGCGGTAGGAGATTGAGCGGACGCGCTGTAGCATGGTCAGAAACCTAAACCCTCAAGTGACAGGGAATTGTGATTTGGCAACGTCCACAAATTATGCGAACTTTTTCAGCAGTTATCACCGATGTTGAAAACTAAAAAAATATTGTGAAGCAGTAAACATAGCGATTGTACGCACAACGCGAGTTTTGCAGTGGAAAAAATTTTGGTGTTTGGCAAAGTAGCCTTATTTGCTTTTTGCTGAACACCAGAACTTTGAATGAGCAGTAAAAACAAAAATAATATGCTTTGGGTGCCTCGTTTAGTGAAGGTGTAAAATTCTTCAACGAAAATAGTTTCACACAGGAGACAGATTTTTTTAGTGAGTAGGAAAAATTACTGATTTGGAGTATTAGGGAATATCTCAAATTAAGTCTGATGTCTAGCAGTATTCCTTTCACAACACAAAGTAACGCAAATGTTTCGAAATGTTTCAAGTGAAGAAAGAAAGGAGCAAACAAAATATCTTGGTGAGTGATTTCAGGAAAATGTTTGCAAAACCAATATCAAAAGTACAACTTCATCAGCGAAGATTGCAAAGCAAAGTGCGCAAAATCTTGAAAGTTGGTGCACAACGTTAAAATCATGACAACTTCAACATTTGAATGTAAATTTGTTCTGCGCATTGAATTCATTGTAAAAGCTTACTCCTCGATGTTCAGTATTGGTTTGATACACTGTAATTAACGTGACGAGATGTTTCGGTACAAAAACTAACCGCAACCATTTAGTAGGTTTGCTTGCAAGCAGTGCAATCCATGGAATACAAAGAAGCAGTGCTTTCTATGCGCGTTAATGCTAAGCCGTAAAAAAATTTTCATTTTCAACTTGGTCGGTTTTGAAGAGTGTTTTCCAAGGTGCTTAGGTAGCCTATATAACGGCATCGTTGCAACTAGTAGCGTAGTCAAGCCAGACCGTTGAATTGTAACACTGTATCACAAACATTTCGATTTGGGCAAAACACGTTGCGCAACAACTGATTATGTTACTTGAAAGCAACAGTGGATGTGTGTAATCGCATAGATTATGTTGCTCACGATTGATATCGCTTAGACAAACTGGTGATTTTTATTCAACGTTGATATGCATTTTTTTGTTCAGCGAAAAGTTTGGTTTTTCACGGGTGCAAAAATTTTGTTGCTGGGCTTGTGTACGTTATAAGCATCTAAGAAAATGCAAATGGCAATGAAAACAGACAATGCTAATATGAAGGTGGAGTAATAACAATGTCATTCACAGTTCTCGAAGACGATATTTTTTTCATAAGACTAAAGTCGTCAGGTTAGAAAAAAGGGAATTATGTAGTTGTTGAGTTTAGTTAGCACAATCCGAAGCATGAAGCTCAAAGTTAAGACTCCTGCGACGACGCTTAGAAAAAATAGCGTTTCCCCAAATTAACTGCAATGTGAAAGAAACGTTGCGCGCCTGCAAGAAAAAGAACGTGCGGTGTAACAGAAAAGCGACATTTCATTACAAAGGTAAGTTACAGGAAGTTTTTCGTGCTGGTTTGAACGAAATTAAATGCGACTACGTAGCTTCCAAACAGCATTTTTATCTACAGTATCATGTTACAGCAACAGACATGAAAATACTTTGCAAAAAACAAATGACACTTCAAGCAGCGGTAGCGAATAGCGGTAGCGATAGCTCGCTACTACTTTTATTCAGGAACGGCTGCAGTAGCGTCGCTATTGAATTTAACAAAGAGCGGTAGCGACGCTAATAATAAAGTAGCGGTTGCCCACCACTGCGTTTAGGCTATTCTTTATCGTAATCGACAGTGATGGAGTCTCGAGACCTGGTCTTGGTCTCGAGACCCGTTTTTTCAAGCCTCAGTCTCGGTCTCGAATGTCTCAGGTCTGGTCTCGGTCTCAAAGGATTTCGGTCTCGGTCTCGAGACTTTGCATGAGTTATTTTTGTGAAGTCTTTCAAAAAGCAGCTCCTTGAATACGGAATTGAAAAGTAATTGTTCTAAATTCAGTCGTTCAAAGCAGTCAACAGCTAACCTTTCTTTGTTGTTATGCTACTATAGAGAAAAACATTTACCCTCTGCCCTTTTTACTGAATTCAATAAAAACAGTGTATGTACACCAGTGAAACCGCAGCGCATAATTTCTGCAACACTTGCAACGAGACGTTAGGAGTAGCCTACTTTGATAAGGACTATCTTTCATCTGTTTTTGTAAGCAGTTTTTTTTGTGAAACCCATATTCAAAATACGTGGGAGAGTGCCAACAAGTTTCTTTCTTGAGAAGTCAATAAAACTACGTCTTTTCTTCGAAGTTCTTTTCAAACCAATCTATTGAAACACGCTGGTGAGTTTTTTTGTTCTTGCTCGATTATGTGGCAAGTGATCATAATTGATTAAATTTACGCTCTAATCGCCCTATATCGGGTATACATATTGGCAGTTCGTTGCTACGTAGGCTACCTGGACTAAGGTTAGCTGGAGCAATGACATGTGTTATATGTTATTGGCTAGAGTAGACCTACTGTGATCTGTAGGCTATTCTAGACTAGCTAGAGCAGACTATCTGTTTTAATGTGGTCTCTAGTAGTCTACACTAGGCCGTGCTGTCTTCACGCCTACGTGAGCCTGTATTGACTAGTCGTTGGACGATACCAGGCCAGTTAGCATTTTTCGTTCTTGAAGACGATGTGCAAAATTGTTGTTTTATGACATTAACTTGTTAGACTGAATTTTAAGTGAGTCATTTCAAAATTTGTGAGATAGTTTGTTGTTTTAAATGTAGACTCAGGCGAACTGCCAACTACAAATATGCAGACTGTATGTGGAACATGACTCACTAAAAATTCAATGAAACACTCATAGCTTTTGTGTTTATTATATCCCAAAACCTACTCTGTGATAACAAGACAAAGCATGAAAAAAATATGAACTGGGACAAAGCCACACAGCAACAAAAACTGAAATATCAACAGGCAAGCAAGATATGGCTCTCAAAAATACCCTTATTTGAAGAACTTACCTCATGTGACAATCCT
>JGI24021J15306_10011711_pt1 | contig 10891 bp, 3 predicted proteins | sample Ectturendosymbi1_FD_15306 | JGI IMG/M metagenome (IMG submission 15306)
GCTGTACTTACCTGCGTTGGTTGTGCATTAGGTACAAAGCAGTAGCAATAAGTTGCAGACGCACAACGAAAAGAGCTACAAGTAGTTCCTCGGAATAGTCCACATTCATGAAACAGCGTGTGTAGTGATTTGCAGCAAACCCAAAGCAGCAGTTCAGTGCACATCAACCCTATAGCTCCACAAGGCAAGCCGGACGCGGGAAAACGGCCGCTTCCTGAACCTGTGTGATAGCATCCCGGAACACGTAAGCCGGTTCTCAAAACGAACCGTTACCGTTGACGGACTGTAAGCCGGTACCGGATTCTGTGTGAAGCCGCCTTTAGCCATAAGCCGGAGCGTAAGCCGTAACCGGATTCTGTGTGAAGCCGTCTTAAAAGAAGAAAACGTTGGATGGGACGAATTCGGCACATATGACGTTAAAGGGCTGTAAAACAAGCTATTCAAGATCAGAGCGCAAGTTTTAAACAAGCAAAATATATATGTGGGCATGTGAATGACCCATTTTAGTTGAAATATTAATAATTTTTCCACGGATATGATCGCTAATAATGGTTCAATCCGTACAATGAGGCCAGGCTCAGGTTTTGCGTTTGCGTTTCGCCGACGTCCGTATTGGAGCCAATGGTGGCTGGAGCAGTGGTACTACTCTAGTGTTTTTCTACTAGATCCAGGCCCGCAACCAGCTTGAGAAGGGGGGCGAAGAGTTTTCTGAGAGGGGCTCAAAGCACTATGTCCAACAGATTTGAACTATGTCCAAAACATTTTTCCAGGGGGAGCGAAAAATTTTCTAGAAGGGGGCAATCCCCCCTATGCCTCCCCTGGTGGTGGACCTGACTAGATCTAATGTTTTTTCATTTGATTTAGTGTTCTCGTGTTTTTTTTTATGGCGGCCTAGTGTTTTTTTCATGAATGAGCTAAATGTAGTTAATTGCACAGTTTTGTGTAGCCTAATTGCAACTGTACTTCAGACCTTTTCATTTTTAGTGCAATTGTATTGTAATTTGCTAAAAATTCTACAGTAGGCTACCTAGTTAAATCTTGAATTGAACAACACATTATAATATAGTATGTTTTGAGTTAAACTATTGCGAAGTCACTTGGCCATCTGTTAAAAGTTTCAGTGACCTGTACAAACAAACACAAGCGTTGTTGCTACCTCTTGTTTTCTTTGTCTCTGGTTTCCAATGAGTTGCACAATGTCTATGGTTGGCATTGCAACACATATGATTTTTGGGGCGTTTTCACTGTTGTTTAAGTTTGCTTTTGATAATCTAGTGTTTTTTCATCATGAAATCTAAGCCTAGTATTTTTCCGTAACAACAGAGTGGCAAGACTGAGCTGGAGCAACACTGGCGGCTGAGTTCGAGTTGACCTAGGTACATCAAAGAGATGCTGCAAGCTCAATTTCTACTTTCTAAACTTTAGCAATGACAGATTCATTAACCACTGGAAAATTCAACCTTCCACACTTGCAACTACATTTGCATTTCTTTTGTGGTAAGTCTGGGCCTACAGCACATTTTTATGTTCTCTGGCAATTTTCTTTTTGCACAGTTAACAGAACGGATACACAGCACAGTCGAATACTCCTTTGCAAGCCATGGAAACTCTATCAATCAGTCACTCTTTGCTAAATCTTCTGCCACTCTTGTATGCCCGCTTTACCATCTTAGATGCATTGGCTGATAAAAAGCGCATACCTACACAAGCTAAGTTCAGTATTTTCGTAACTTCTCAGCTATCTCCCAATCTCGCTTTCTGCTTACCCAAAGTACATGCTTACTCCCATAGCTTAAACACCACTATTGGTTTTCCTCTTCATGTTTTGTGATAAAGGAAACAAATTGGTCAAAAAACTCAACCAAACCCTCTCACAAAAATATACCAAAATTTTCATATATATATAGTACCAAATCAAAAAATCGTATGGCAGTGGCTACAGAACCTAACCCTAACTTAATACTAAGCTAACCTAACGATAACCTGATGCTAACCCCTAAACCTAACCCCTAAAGGAAAAGTTTGGAAAGTTTTGAAAAAAGTAAAGAAAAACTGGTCTCATGAATTGAAATGCAAGTAGTCATTAATTGCAAAAATGCAAGGTTCCAAGCTAAGTGGTGAACCCACAATCATTGGCATGGCAGAGTTGAAACGTATCCGTTACACTACCAGGTCAACGCCCCTTAAATGACAAACTGACTGCTTTATTTGAAACACGTCATGCGAGTCGGTACGGTGGAAAGCTTTGAAATAAGAAGATCCATGGGTTGTGTCGTAGCCACTTCTATATTTCAGTTTGGGCGGGCTTGTAGGATTGCTTGGGGGCTAAGCCCAACAAAAGACTAGGCAGTGGCAATAGAACCATTGATGGATCTTTAAATTAGAAACCTTATTCGACCATCTCTTGTAATGTGACAGTAATGCATGACGAGAATACAGTTGGCTTGGTACAAAGATACTAAACATAAAAGATAAACGTTAACCATGGGTGTTGGAAGGATTCTGCCAGCGGAGGGCCACTAGAGAATTTTCCAAAATTTTTGTAGGGGGGCTAAAAGTGGTGAAATTAGTTTTTTCCCCTTGGAGACTAAGATAACAACCTTTTTTTGCTGTAATTTTAAAAATCCAAGAGCCAAGGCCTCCCCTTTCGACGCCCATGACCCTAACCCCAACGCTGAGACCTAATACTAACCTAACACTAACTCCTGAACCCAACCCTCAAAGTTAACCCCTAAACCCAACTCCTAAATCTAAACTTAGAACTTATCCCTATTAATCTATCCCTTAAACCTAATTTCTAAATCTAACTCCTAAATCTAATCCTTAAATCTAACCCCTAAATCTAAACCTAAAATTTAAAAATCTAACCCCCAAACCCAAAATTTGAAAAGTTTTGAAAAAAAACTGCTCTAATGATTTGGAACTTGCAACCACTACCAAATCGAAAGTCGCCAAGGTAGGAGGCGAACCGATAAACCATTGGCATGGCAGACTTGGAACCTACTCGTTAGGATACCAGATCGATGCCAGTTGAATGACAAACTGACCGCTTTATTCTAACAGCATCATGCAAGGTGGTATGGTCGGATTGGCAATAAAAACCATGGGTGGTTCTGTAGCCACTTCCAAAAAGCTACCATATGGTGATGGGACTGATCGAGGGTTTATTTTTAGGTTGAGTTTTTTTTAGGTTTAGGGTTTAAGGCTAAGGTTTTAGGTTTAAAGTTCAGGTTTGGGATTTTAGGCTTACACACTAATCCAAGCATGTAACTTTGTGTATTGCACTTGACACATGACATGATATGACCACTTCAACCAATCTTTTTCCACAAATGGCAAAATAATGTTAGCAGATATTTTGGCTTCTGAGGCAAAATAACCCCAGCAGATATTTTACCTCAGGAGGCAAAATAGACAAGTCTGCCAATTGTTTGGCAGACTATGGGTGGGTCGGTTTAAAAAAGAATAAATGTCCTTCGTCCACCGTGGTTAAGGGGCTAGATGTGTGGGCCATTCGTGGACCGATCCTCAAAAATCTTGGTTTGTGCCACCTCTAGACTGTAACAGACAACAGTTTAATAGGCCTATGAGGCATTTTATCACTAAATGCTTGTGGGGGTGTTTGGCCTAGGGCCGTTGTGGGGAGGAAGGTCACAAAGAATTATGTTACCAATTTTTTTTAGTACAAAATAGATAAAATTATCAAATGAACACTGTTATTTCTAAACATGCACATTGTGCTATTTTGCGCATTGGCTTGATTCAAACGTTACACATATGATTGAGGACCTGAGCTGCCTGCCTGTTGCTCCGTTATCATGATGATTGTAGAAGAAAATCCAACTATTAGTAATTTCTTCTTTTTAGCCATTATAAGAGCAGTAACCAATATAAAAGGTGTACAAATAGATACAAGGAAATTGTATTAAAAACATGGAGATCTAGCAGATGCGGATCATAGGGGAGGACATGGAGTCATGGCCTTCACCTAGAGTCTGAAATTTTGACATTTTGATTTTCCTATTACAATTTTGCAAAAATGGTTGTTTCCGTAGTTTCGAGAAGTAAAAATAAAATTTCATTGCTTTTGACCCCCGTAAATATCTTTTTGGCAAACTGTGAAAAAAATCCACTATTAACCCCTCCATGGAAAAATTCTTCTAACTCCCATGGACTTGTGCCTATGAGAGTAGCAGCAGGTGGTGAAAAAATAATTTGAATAATGAACATGGCATTTGAATGTGCCATATTGTGAGTTTGCCTCTAACACGATTATAATTATAATGGGCCTTTCGGCTTATTACCAATTATCTAAAATGCAAATTTGTGAGTGGAAATAAATTTGAAAACTAAGGAAATACAGTCGTTTCAATGATTTTGTGCATGCTGCCCCAGGAGATGAAAATTTTGATAACTTTTTCCAAGTAAGACCTATTCAGGATCATTTCTTTGAAGCAAAAACCATTTATTTTCTTTTTGTGACTGGTTATTCTCTGGTACCACTCATTTTTGATTCAACGACAGGATGGGGAATTTACTGATTTGGGTTCAGTGTATCAAAGTCTTTTGTTTTGCAAGGCTGCAGTTTTGCCTGTGGTGAAGAGCCCATAGAAAATTGTTGAGGTGCATATGATGAAAAAGAATCCACTATATCCATGAGTTGTCAATAATGTCAAGTGTATTTGTGCATGGCAAAACAAAAAATGTTTTTGGTATTTTAACAAGCAAAGAAAACACCGACCTATCTATGTCCTATACTGTGTAAAATCAGCTCTTACTCATTTATTTTCTTGCAAATATTTTTATGTTTCTAAAAATTAGGTAGGGGCGGGGTTATGTTTTGTGGTTGGGATAGGGTTAGGACAGCGGTTCCCAAACTTTTTCTGATCGTGTACCATTTCTGGACCCTATATTTTCACGGTGTACCACGTTGAAAGCACCTTGTCCCAAGAAAACTCATTCTACCCATTATCATTCGATCAAAAGACGAAAAGTTTGGCAAACCAGACTTGACACAAATGCAGCATGAACAAAATGGCTGTGAGAAATTATAATAGCCATTTTTTTAAACTAATTTAATGATGGAAGTACACACAATTGCAGGAATTTATTAACAAAAATGCGATAAGGAAAAACAAAATGTTTTCTTTTTGTGTAGAAGAAAAGAACAAAAGGGTCTCACATACCACCTTGCAGGCCTTCGCGTACCACAGTTTGGGAACCACTGGGTTAGGATATTCACAGAAAGGTTATTGAGGACTTAAGTCAAGAAAGGCTGAATGTGAGAAAATGTAAATGAGAATTGGCTTTATTTTGGTAATTTGAGGATGAGAGTTGGCCTTATTTTAGTCATATGGTGATGTTGCATAGATGAGTTGGATTTGTATATTTATGCACTTTCCCAAAAAAACAACTTCTTTTCAAGCAATTTTTTGTGCTACATCAGAGGAACTCTGTTTAGGCACTGTGACACAGTTTTTCAACATGTTTTGTAAAAGTCAAATGTTGGTTATGTCTGGTTAAGTGATACATGTTATAGATATCTAAAATTCCATAAAATGAAAAACAAAAATAAAATTGACATCGTAAAACATCAAAATAGACTTCCAAAAGAGACAAAACCACCTAGAAAAAAATTTTGCATGCAAACTAAATTCTTGTCCATAGAGGGTTAAGATGGTTAAGAGAAATTAAGTAAATATCTGATACTGTTACTGATGCATTTGTTTTGCAGGTGGTTGCATGATATTATTAATGTAAGCAGCATGGTATTGTATTTCACGAGTAACATCTGTGGTAAGCCCTACACTATATACATGGGAGTAGATAAATATGAAAATGAAGACTTGATAAAATATGGTTGGCCTGAGGACATTTGGTTTCATGTTGATAAGGTATCATCTGCTCATGTTTATTTGAGACTAAAAACAGATGAAACAATTGAAGATATACCACCAGAGGTTTTGTCTGATTGTGCACAACTGGTAAAAGCAAACAGTATACAAGGAAACAAGATGCCAAACGTACAAATAGTTTATACTCCATGGGCAAACCTAAAAAAAACTGGGGACATGGCTGTAGGACAAGTAGGTTTTCACAAGTCTAAAGATGTTAAACGTGTTCATGTTGAAAATCGAATCAATGAAACTGTTAACAGGTTAAATAAAACCAAGATTGAAAAGCACCCTGACTTGCAAGAAGAGAAAGAAGATAGAAACAGACTGGAACGAAATAAAGCAAAAAAACTATTACTTGAACAAAGGAAAAAAGAAAAAGAGGAAATTAGAAAGCGGAAAGAAGAACAGGAACTTCGCTCTTATTCCAGTTTGTTTACTGAAGACAGTATGGCTAGTAATCAAGATGGGAATGACTCTGATGATTTCATGTGAATTTCATTCTGTTAGGATATGTTATGTGTGAAAAGTGAACAGTTTGAAAAAGTGAAATATAAGCATTCACTTGCAAAATGGAGGATTGTCAGAATGTTGGGCTAAACAGTTTGCAAGCAATAAAAAGAAATTTGCATATGAATTTTTAGTTAAAATCCTCATGCTGTGTTGTTGCTAAAACAGCACTATTTTCTTAGAGTGAAAATATACCTAGTTTGATATTAGCTTTGTGTTGGAAAAGTTTACAATTTATCTTTCGCACTTTTGGAATTGTTAAATTTCGTGATGGAATAAAAGCAGTAATGGGCAGCCATTTAAATCTTTCAAATTTGGTGCATGTGTTAAATGCAAAAATTATTTTAAATTGCGTTTGAGAGTGGTTGCAGTGGGTACATGTTTGGTGATTTCTTGCAAAGTTTTTCCACATGTTTTTGTGAAACATAAATGACATGAATTTGTGTGAAACATAAGAGCAATGGAATGAAAATACGTCATGGCCAATAACGTATAGAAAATAGGACACATTACACAAAACATCACAAAAAATTTGAAAAGCAAGCAGTACACCCCAAAGTCAGAAATAGCAAATATAGGGGGAACCAGTCCAATGCAAACATGAATGAAATAATGCCATGACATTTCAATTGATCAACATATATTACAGAAACATAAATGTTAAATCACATACATAACAATCATTTACATAACACAGATGATGGTGGGCAAACAATTGGTGAAGAGTTGGGCATGTACAGATGAGCAAGTGAATCATGCAAATAGGTGGGAAAAGTAAGCAACAATGTACAAGGGTTATCAGGCGGAGAGCAATGCAATAAACACAACATTATCAGAACAAGCAATAGGCAAAAACAGTGTTTATGCACAAAAATCCTGAAGATGTAATACAATTATTATCCATGGGACATAATGGAGAACCACAGTTGCATGTATGTCCCACCAGGTACTTAGCATCACTGAATGAGGTTGAATAGGCAAAGGTAGAGACAGATTATAAAAAGGTTTAGAAGTAAACATTAATCCAGTACACGAAAAACTAGAGCAATAAATAACGTTCCTTAAGAGAGTAATGATCAATGTGTTACAAGTACAAATGTGCTGGCAACTAACAAATTACTGTACGCCACCGAACACGACAAGAAGGAGCAACATTATAGTACATGTGCTTATGTACTGTGAAAGTATGCTATGTGGTTGCAATGCGTTTGGTTGTAAGTGTGAATTACATCTTGGTCTTATTCGAATTTTTGGTGACGGCAGTTAGCGGCAAGCCGAAGCCTGAAAGTTGCCCCCTGCTGGGGTGATTTTGGGTGAACACTCCTGCCCAAGGAGTGCTACGGCAGTTCACTCAGTGGCCGTGGATCGAACACCCAACCTTCCAATTGATAGGCGGACACTTTAGCACTGAGCTAATGCCGCCCCATCTTGGACTTAGTTGATAGTATCTTCCATGCCAAATGACCTTTGAAGAAACCATCTTTACAACTAAAAATTAATTGCACAGAAACAATGCAAACTGTATTTGAAATATATATTCTTATTAAAAAATTGCATATGCTACATGATTAGTTGGTTATTTAAGGACATTATAGGCCACCTGAATATAATTATGTTAATGAAATTTTTTCTAAGAGTTGAAAACCTGTCAGTTTACAGACTGATTACCAGTAATAATATCTGCATTGAGAAATTAAGCATGCAAAGGAGCAGATAAAAATTCATGATCAGTATAAAATAATAGTCCTGTTTATGAAATGTACAGGATGTTTGAAAACTGAAATGCAATAGTATTGAACGGCGCTGTATTCAAATGGCAGGTTATTGAACAACAGTTTATCAAGCAATGGTTTATTAAATGACAGTTAATTGATTTGACAGTTGTCAAAGCAGCAATTTATTGAATTTTATCAAACATGGTATAGGCATTTTCAATACACACATATTGTAACAATGATTTTTATGAATGGAACAAATTTTATCAATGGAATATGCAAGGCGTTGCACATTTCAATCACATTAATTTGTATATGGTACATGGATACAAATTATTTGAAGTTACAAGTTGTGTGCAATTGCTCAAAGGTGGCTGCTTATAAAAGGATTGTGTTCAGATAGTGCTGGCATTAGGCTGTCGTCCTTGGCTTTGGATACACAGTTTTTACATTTGAGGTAGTCCTCACATCTTCAGCAAGTTACATAAAACCTTTCAAAGCCACTGTGTGTTTGGCTTTTTCAGTTAAAATGAAGTCGATCTCTAAACTGCAATCACCTGCAGCTGGTCACCTCACTGCTGCTCTGACCTATGGTTCTCAGTGTTTTGACTCCTACTAGCTCCCAGTTGATAATAAAAACGGTTAGAAGTGGACTTTGCACTTGAAACAAATTTATAGAACATGGTGATTGCAGCTGTAGAATGCAGAGTGGAGATTATGTCGTAATAATGTTCTGCAACAGTTCAATCAGCTCTCCTTTGATTAATTGTCATAGTTCAATAAATAGTTGGTTTGATAAACTATTCTAGTTATGTTTGAAAATACTATTCAGAGATGTATGTATTGAAACAATGACAAACTCTAGGTATGTGAAGTTAACTTGGCTTAATGTGTAGTAGTGTAAAAATTATAGATTCATAAAAATCATGTCAATCAAACATGCATGGATTATGTACACAATTTTGCAAGTTTTCAATATGAGCACTGCCTGTGACATGTCATACATCAAATTGATGGTCTGACATAACATGATGTCAGATCAAATGTGTGGTGGCTGTTTTAACAGCGCATGTTCATCGCCAGCACACCCAACAGGTCTATCTACCTGACAAGTTACTGAAAAATACCCACATAATGAGATTCCAAACTATTGAACTTGCACAAACAACCTTTGAAATTTTTGTGCCATTTCTGAATATTTAGTGCAGCTGGTGCTTTTTTGTGGCATTTTCTAATAGATGCATCTTCTATGTTCGAGGCTTGATCATAAATACTCTATGAACACAAACCTCCTTTCCTGTTGAAATGAATGCCATTTGGGTTATTTATAAGATCGTTTGCAAAACAGTGGTCAGCCAAATTTGCATAATGATGACACATTTTTCAGAACATTCTATATTTTGTTGATAAAATTTGATCAAACTTTGTTTTTGACTCTTGCATGCTGTAATGTATATGTTTGTAAGAGTCAGACCACCAAGGTAACTTCTGGTTTGTCATTGAGTAGCGTTAATTATTGATTTATACATCTACTGATTGTTACTCTTCAGGTGTATTTTTCATTGTATCTGGATTTTTAACAAATAAAGTTTGTTTGTATATCTTGCAACCTTTGCATTCAAGAATTATTATTTATCATTGACAAAAAGCCACATATTACTAAAAATTGTTCCATGGCAACCAGGAAAGACAATATTGCAAAGATTAACTGAATTAAATGTTTTTAGTGCACTATTAATATTTATTATGAATACAAGTTCATAGAACATCATGTTAAGATCCTATAGGAAAATGAATTTTTGTTGGTCACTTTGTTGGATTCCTCTTAAACTATCAGCAAGTGTTAATTGTCCAGTTTTAATTACAAGGCTGCTAATTGTACTAAAAAAGTATTGAAAGAGTAACTTATAACTAAAATAAGAAGTTAATTATTAAACTGTATAGTACACTTTTTGGGTTGCCTAAAAAATTTTGTTCTGTATTTTCTTTGTTTTTTTGTTCATTTCTTTATTGTGCAGCTCATTGATTTTTCTATATCACAAAATATGTTTGTAATATCATGGAAGTCACAATTCTAGAATTGTTCAATTGTTTCTAAGTTCTGCACTGTTTCCATCGCTCACCTTCATTAGATTGTGGTTCTGCTTGATGCTTTTTGCTACAATTATGGATTTACGTCCACTGGACCATACATCCATAAATTCCAATTTAAAGGAGATTGTATCTTTTTGGAGGTAGTTCATATTTTGTTATAAATGAAAAAATTGCTTTCATCATGGTACTTGTATTTTTCAAAGATAATGTTAATGGTGCATGCAGGAACCTCTAAGAAAAAATTCAAAAGCCGAAGAACTTAATGACCTTCTGTTCAAAACAGAGGCCTTTCACAGAAATGAAATCCAGGAAAACAGCTTGACTCACCTCAAAAAAGAAATGGCATTTTATGAAGCAACTAAAGAATGCCGTAAAGTGTTTAGAAATTTGAAATTCTGTCTTGATTATAATCCACCTTCTAGTGGATTCTGAAAGATGCTTTAGTGCTGCCGGAATGTTCATATTGAGGCTAGAGTCTTCATTGAGTAGTGAAATGATTGACAGTTTGTATCTTATGAGAAGTTTTTTAGAAAATAAGTAGCTATTCACACACAATGTGATTTAATAATTGCAGTGATTTTGATGTGCTTGCATGTTTTCAAGTCTAAATATCGATTTTCCTGATTTGCAGGACTTGAATTACTTAAGTTACTTGAGTAATTTGCTAGCAATTACTTA
>JGI24021J15306_10011712_pt1 | contig 10891 bp, 5 predicted proteins | sample Ectturendosymbi1_FD_15306 | JGI IMG/M metagenome (IMG submission 15306)
CAGAAATTTTTTCAGGGGGGGCAAAGTCGACATGTTGCTTATTTTTTTCAGATTGCTGACGATGCAATGCAAATAGACATTCCCAAAACGCTTTATCCTTTCTGCACCAGTAGCGCAGCCAGAATGATGCCGAAGAGACCATGACCTCACCCGAAACAAACTTACTAAGATTTTTCGCTTGCGCTTTGTATCAATTTTAATTGTTCTGAAATAAATGGAAGGAACAGTCGAGCGTGCGTCACGTGACTGGCCTCTCCCGAACAAAATCCCTGCCTGCGACACTGTTCTGCACCACATACAAAATGCCCCATGTTGCGACAACAGTCATAAAAATGTGCTTCGTTGCAGTAGCGTAGCCAACCCAAAATTTTTTAGAGGCCTAAACATTTTGAAATTAAGGGAACAACTGTATTTGGTTTTGGTACACCGCATCTGGAAGCACAAAACCACAAGATAAGTTAGAAATGTTGGGGGCAGTGGCGTGGCAAGAGGGGGACCAACGTCCCTGGGCGGCACCTTCTGGGGAGCGGCACTTTGTTGATAAAAATTTTATTTTGAAACGAGTTTACATTTCTAACTCTTGTTTATTACTTTTTAATAAAGTTTTAAACGGTCTAAGTCTTTTCAGTTTTTGTGTTTGGAAGCCCCAGACTGGTAGGCTAGTCTAAAAAACAAATCTGGCTGTGGAGTGAGCAAATTGATGAATTGCTTACTCGAAAATCTGGGTCAAATTCAATGTGCTAAAGTACCCCAGTGTTTGTCTTGAAATCAGTTTTTTTAACACATTTACTTGGGAGCAATTGCGCCCCAGTCCTTACACCTTCCTCTCCAGACAAAGCCATTTCCCTCATCCCAGTCAAAAGTTCTTAGAACAAAGGAAAGAGATGACATTCGATCGCAGATAAGCAAACATTACTGATCCGGTACTGGTATTTCGCGGTTTATATTGTCCCTACTCTGAAAATCTAATGAAAAAGGCCCTGCATGTAATCACGGCAAATAGTTAAGGATAGCTGAATCCGTAGAGGGTCTGAACAGCTCTCCAGCTCTAGCGGCTGGCGAGCTATAGGACTGCAAGGCTTTGCGAAAAAAGTGGCACTCGCGGGAGGTTAAAATTACTTAGTTGTTCCTGTGTCCTTCTCCTTCCTTATGGAAAATGTGGGCAGCTGGGGTTACAATTTTTCAAATAGATATTTTTAATTGGTATCTTTACTCTTTGTGGGTTTATTTAATTCTATTTTGTATTTCATGCATTTCGCAAAGCTGATGATGCCGGCTAGTAGACGAAATTTATACCCAGTGATATCCTAGTGTCTGATTCTTTTCTGGGAAAAGATTCTTTTTGATAGACAGCCTTAAAATGTGTTTACGTGAATTGTTAATTGTGCAGTCAACTTTGCAATAGGGTGAAAAAATTGTACTGCCTATTTTCCAGTTGTTTTTTTGTTGCGAAAAGAAATTTGGCATATTTTTTCCTGTTTGGCATATTCTGAGACACAATTTGGCATATTTTGTCTTTGTGGACTTGGCAACACTGTACGGAGTACGGTAGCAGAGGTTTTGCCGCATGTGACTGCTCAACGGCCATCGCAGACATCTTGGCAGGTAATGCAGCGAAACAGTGACTGCTGACAGCGGTAAGACACGTAGGTTTGCACTGTGTGAAAACAAGCACGGGTTAATCTGTAGCAATGATTCCACAAGTTTGAAAAATCCATTGTTAGTGTGAGACTGAACTCTTGTCCAGTTTACGTTTGATGAGCGTTCACCGTGAAAAAATCAGCAAAGACAAGCAAGGTTTTATTTACATGTTTACATGGCACATTTCACTGTGGCCACATTGTGGCTTTTGGTCGATTGTGGCTTTTATTCTCTGAATCACGTTTAAGAGTGTAGCTTTCTTAAGCGTGACTCAGCAAATGAAAAGCCACAATCGACCAAAAGCCACAATTAGGCCACAATGAAATCGAAATGCGCCATGTAAACAGGCTAATTGAACACCAAAATTTTCATGGGAGGTTCATTTAGTGGCATATGGTGGTCATTTGTTTGTGGTGTGCGGTCTTTGTGACGTCACAATTTGACGTCATATTCACGTTTCCAAACCAACGTTCTGGCGAAGGTTGTTGACATAATAGGCATATTCTTCTACACGCACTCCCATTATTTCACGTGTCATTGCACTGAGTATAAACTATCAGCGCTCCAAGGTAGGATATCGAAGGAAAACAAACTCAGGGCTGCGACACAGGAGTTCATAACTGCAAATTTTTCGCTGCGTGTTTAAAACGGGGAGTATACACACTCACCACTGCGTCAGAGCAATTTACAACTGCAAAATGAGGCTACGCTGATGTCTCGTCGAATACGAGCAGCGTAGGTGTGCGGCTGACTGGCTGACGCACACCCCGGTTTGCAAGATCGAATCTTGCTAAACTACACAGCAGTGTTGCCAATCTGTCTTCACCAAAAGACGCCAGACCTTGTCCCAAAAAATCCTGGAAAGCCAGATAGCAGTTTGAGGCAATTACACATAAAACCAGTGCCGGAATAAGGTAGCGCGGGGTCAGTGGTCGACTGTTTGATTGGATGCCCCCTACCAAATCCTAGTATTGAGCAGTGGCGGATGGTGGTGATTATTACTGGATATACGCTGTTTGTGACGTCACAATATGACGTCATATTCACGTTTGCAAACCAACGTTTTGGCGAAGTTTGTTGACACAACACGCCCATTCAGGGACGCCGGAGCAGCGGTAGGGCAGGTGGGGCAATAAAACAGTTGAGGGCAATGGAAATTTATAAAAAACAAAAAATCGTTACCAAATATGTTTGTTTCAGTTCATCAACAATCTTGACCTCAGAATTAAATAACTAAAATTATAGGAAATCATTCTGAAATTTCGGGGTGCCCGAATAGCTACAATAAATTTGTTTCAAATCAATCTTGATAAACCATGAAATTTTCTATGATACTGTTATGAAAAGCAGTGGTGTTGGAAGTAGGGGTGCAAGCGCACCTTCAAAAGTTTTGATTTGCTGAAAATCTGAGCAACATCCCTGAAAATCGAGGTAGAAATTGCGCCCAACGTTGTTTGACTTCAAAAAATGGCACCCAAGGTTTGCAGAAAAACACACGAAGACCTTTTTTGTGTGCATTCGAAGGCAAATTTTTTTAGGTAAAAATTGCACAAAAAACTTTTCGGGCAAGTTTGGGGAAATTCGGGCAAAAATCCTTCGCGCTCCCAAAAATTTGCCTGCTCCTACACCTATGATGAAAAGGCACCTCCACCTCCGTTGCCCCCTTTTGAAAGGGCAGATGGGGAAATGCGCCCGCCATGCCTCCACTATCCGGTGACCCTGTGCATATTATTCTACAATCTCTTTACTCGTTGTTGTAGGCTACAATGTGTCACTGTAATGAACATAAATTATCTGCGGTCTCCTAAGACAGAGCAGTTCATACCTACAAAAATATCCAGCAACGCGTTAAAACAGGAAGTAGAACACACTTGGTGCTATGTCAGGGCAGTTCACAACTGCAATAATACAAGGCTGCGCGAATGTCTCGTCGAATAGCAGTCGATCAGAACGTATGCGCTTGGGATAGCGGACACCCAGGGTTGACAGTCTGAAACTTGCTAAACTACACAAGAATTGAGAATGGGCATAAAAGTACGCAAGAAATCTTTCGTTTTTTATTATGTGACTGTTACATGTACAACTACTGGGAGGCAGAACAGATACGGGGTTGTTTGAGCCGTTATGATTAATCCGCCTGAACTGCCAATTATTGACGAAGCTCGAAATGATACACATATTTCAACCACAATAGTGCGACTGTATTAGCACGAAAAACGAAATGGGAAACCAGTGATGCATTATAAAATCAGCTAAATCAAGCACGTAGAAATAGTACAGTTTTGAAATTTGGCTCAGAAAATCAATTAAACGTCCATAACTATCTATTTTTAGTGTTGATATACTTGGAACCAACCAAAAAACACCCGTTTTTCTTAAAAAGCCCACTTAGAAAAACAATAAACCCACAAAAATCCCACGCTTTACTTTTCCTTTGAAAAATGTACTGTGAAGTAATAAGGAAAATAAGCAGCACACTTGTACAGTTAGCTGTACATTTTTTAATGAAACAAAACGAACAGCAACGACATTTGAAGGAATTGAGACAATAATAATTCGAACAGTTTGAGTAAATTGTACTGGTTATCTTCTTCAGTTCTGTAAAATCGGTGTATTTTAATCAATTTTTCTGCCTTGTCTGCATCCAAGCTGTTTCTGATGTTGGACCATACCAAACCATATATTGAAAAAATACACTAGGCCTACAGTATATAGATGTTGAACTACTAGGATATGTACATAAACTTTCCGTGAAACTGCAAAGTTTGCGTGGGAGTAGCTTTTCTCTGTTTACTGTGCGCGTTCTTGCCAAACCTTAAAACTCTGGAGTGAATTGACCAACAACACTGCGAAAACAAAGATGAGGTACATTTCTTTACCCTCAAAACTGAATGCCATAATAGGTATAACAAGTTATTATTGTGTAATTTTTTGAACATGGTGACATTACACGATACAATAAAAACAATTCAGAATGGGGTTTTTGTGCTTTTCAAAAAAAAGAACGAAAATCTGTTTCTTTTCAAAGGAAACAAAAAAACGCATTTAAAAAAAACAGGTGGGTTGTTTTTAAAAAAACGGGTTTTTCTCAACCCCGACTATCTTTCAATCCTTTTTTGCAATTTTCCATGGAACAAGTCACGTCACTATCAGTTTGATTGGGTGTGCGCCGCACACCTATAGTATAGGTCATGGTAATGAAGAAGCTGAGAATTACTGGCATCTCAATACGTAAAGATTAGTGTTGACAAAAAACAAGTTTCGAAGAATTAAATCCATGCAGAATGTTTTAGTAGACTTACAATAGGAAAAATCATCTGTTACAGCATTTAAGTTTTTGTAATTTCACTCTCTGGATGCCCCCCTGTCTTGGATGCCCGGGGCCGGCGCCCCGTTCGTCCCCTTCTGCACGCCACTGCGCGGGGTCCGTAGCATTTCAACAACGCGGGGCCCTAGTTTTGGTTTACCAGGAAGTTTTTTACCAGACATTACTACTTAGTAGCGTAACTGAATCACTTGGAAATATCGTGTAGTGGGATAAAAACATATTATACCAATGTTGTCTGTTAACCTAACGCGCTCACTAAGCACACAAGCAAATCATTTAAGCTTCACCAAGCATCTAATTACTTGATATTATGATACAATTATCTGCTTGAAGCAGTTTCTTTGCATTATATTAAAAATTCCAAATAATTGCAGGCAGCTGGTTGTACTTTGTCCTGGTGTTACCCAATTAAAAACGTCGTAAAGAAGAGAAGTATATTTTTTGATGAAGGTGTAAAAGCTTTCATGTTAAAAAACTGTTGAAACAGGCTTTGGTCAGAAATTTGTTGTTATCTGCCAAACCTGCCAAACGGTTGGTAAACTCCTGCTAGAAAATGAGCTAACTGCTAGATTGAAAATTTTACAGATAACAGTGAGAACATCCAGCTAGATTTTGCAGCAAATCAACAAAAAACGCAACACTGCTGACCGCAATCTTATGCAGTTTGTAACGTAACTATACAAAAAGAATCAAACAAGAATTTCTGGACACAGACAGCTTTCAATTGGAAACCTTCGCTTACTACTTACGGCAAATTTAGCAAATGCTGACTTCTTTGACTGAAAAAGATCTATATAATGTAATAAATAGGAGTTGTTACAGAAGACCGCGGGGCTCCCAAAAGCGCGGGGCCCGTAGCAATGGCTACATTTGCTATTATTGTTAATCCGGCTCTGCATAAAACATGCACAACCACACACAAAATAATAGACATTATAACTCGTCAAAAACATCGATATAACAGAAGTCCAATCTTTAAAAGCATATTCTTTATCCGTAATTACACTGTCATGCATTTGTTTTTTTATCAATAGGCCTAACATCGATCATTTTTAGGGCAACAGTAAATTTTTGCAATATTCTGTGCACCCTGCATGGTAATAGACCCTCGTCCCAACAGATTTGTAATGAATATGCAGCTCAGACAATGTTTTGCCAGAGCCAAGCCTATCCGACTGAAAATAAGCCAGAAAAAGCCAGATTTTCTGGCTTTTTTATATTTCCATAAAAAGCCAAAGCTCTTTTTGAGCTCGTGCAACAGTTCTATCATGCTACAGAATTTGGTAATGCAGCCAATACGGTCAGCGTTTGCGCTGATCAACCACAGCAGACAAAATAAATAAAATTATTTCGGATAAAGTGAACTATCGTGGAACATAATTTTAACCATGCGTAGTGAACGAAAAGTCTGCAAAAATGGGTGAGATGGTTTCTGGACGCAGGCGATAACCCTGATTCTCACCCAAACCTAATTATTACTTTTTGGCCCATTTACAAGGTTCCTTGAAATTTGCATGCAAATTTATTCCGTGGTATTTGCATTAAGTCGACAAATTAACAAACAAAAAGTATGAGAAAACATTTAATTTCCTTTGTGCAGGTAATAACGATTTTGTAAAATATCAAGCTCAAGGGGGAGGATTTAACCCCAAAACTCCCCCTTGCGTACGCCCTTGTTGAAGATTTATTGCAGGGGTGGATATTGGAACTTTTAGGCCCGAAGCGAACTCAGAAAGTGACCCCACAACATCACAAAATGTGTGTTATGTTATGTGTGCAATATATTGTCCTAAAAGGATCCCATGGCGCCTATATTCGATTAAGTTATATCAAAGAAAGAGCCCCTATATTTTACACTTTCTTTGCAGAAACTTTATTCGCTGAAAGCAAGTTAAATTTTTCATTTTGTCTGGGAATTTGCTTTTGCGTTAAAGTCCATTTCACATTGTAAATTGTATGAAGTCATTTGATTTTAAATTGTTTTTTGTCTACGGCCACGCATTAAGGTTTTTTAGGGCTCTTTGGCACATTTGCGCATAACTTTTGCTTTATTGTCTTTAGAAATGTATGGCTTGCTTAAGAGCTTATTAAATGTGGCTCTAGAATGGTTTGTATAAGCTTTTATAACAAAACAATGTACAACCTAAGTGCGAAACTCTCAAAGGGGGGCTCCGCGGCATCTCTGAAAATAGCGAGCCCAAGGCGACCGCCTCATTCGCATCCCCTTATATCCATCACTGATTGATCGGTTTGGACGAGATCTCAGACGTCTGCAGCTCTTGTTTCTAAGTGACGCTGACAAGTCTTGGTAGGTAAAATAAAGTCATAATTTGTGATTTAGTTAAAAAGCATGGCAATGCTTGTTTGAAAAAAAAGCATCCTGCTTGAAAAATCTCCAGATATACTATTGTAGGTCTCCATATCTGGAGGCAAAATTCCTGAGTCGGAATGGCTATATTTAGCGACAACAAACAAAGTTTATACGCCATTTTTCAGTACGTTCTTACTACCCCAATATACCGCAAAACAACATCACTATCACTGAAGAGAATATTACAGAATTGCTACACAGCAGGCTAAAAGCGATACAATACAAAAAGTCATGTTTTTTCTCGCTCAATCCTGACTATACATATTTTTCAGGGATCTAATGATAAGATCCTTCTGAACCTGTCAAAATTCCGGACATTTCAAAATTATTTCCGGACGCAAATTTTAAAACCGAAATTAAAGACATTTCAGCAATATTCCGGACGTATGGCAATCCTAAAACCTAGTCTAACGTGTAAATTATCGTAAAAGTACCGCCCGGGGCCGACCATAAAAGTGCCGCCCGTTCCACCTCTCAAATTTGCTTACAAGAATTTAAAATGAAGGATCATGTTTCGTGCTTATTTAAAGACATGAGAATTAATAAAGCATCTTGAAGATCACAATCAAACACTCACAAACTGAAATGGGTCTTGTCTGTCATTGTCGATTATGAGTCTTACTTTATTATTCCTGTTGCCACCTTCCTCATTATTAGTTTCCTATTTTTTATGCTTGCTTTACTTATGCATATATGGACCCAACATGTTTCGTCAAATGTTCTTACCTATTGGTTTTTAGCCTGCGGAAAGCCCATCGCATGTCTCTTTAATGGTTTACTCATTTCGGGGAATCAAACAAAAAATTAGGTGATGTGTTGGCGGCATACTTTGCAGATGTAAAAATTTAAGTATATTAATATTTCGTGTAGTTTCCCTGTCTTTAAAGCTGGGTGATGTTATTGTCATGTCTTTCCTAATAGACCGGTACTACAACGTTCATGTAACCATCACCAAGTACTGACTGGTGAGTAGTGGCCATTACAATAATTTCAAATTTGTGGCATTTTCCGACTTGTTTTGGTTGTTTCTTACCTACAAATATAACAAACAATAAATCGTTGAACTGAANAAATTTTACAATACCATTTCTTTGCAATTTTCAAATTCTCGAGACCTGCAGCCTTCGAGACCGAGGCGAGACCTGAAACCTTTGAGACCGAGACTCGCAATAATGCGTCTCGAGACCGAGACCAAGTTTCGAGACTCCATCACTGCATTATTATTACATGTGTTACAGTTTTTTCACTTGTCCATGGTGATTAGCTATAAGCGTGAACTCAGAGCTGCTATAATTTACTGAATTATGCCGTGTGTCTAAATTCCCAGTTGGTGGATTCTTTTGACTTAGCCGCTTCCACCAGCACAGCTAAGTTGCCATATTTCTCACACCTTTCTCTCACCATTTTTACAAAAGACTAGTACATCGATTTTGGCAACTGCTATTAAACAGCTACCAGAATGAATTTGGTGGATTTAACATTTGAGAACAATTTTATTTTTATTGTCCAACGGATTACATACAACGCTTAAACAATCAACAGGTTAACTATATTTGAAACAGTTTGCGATATACTAGATTAACATTTCTTTATAATCCCACAATTTGAATTAGAACTTCATGATTTTAGCATAAAAGTATAGGTCGTAAAAGCACAATGTTTGCAATGCGTGAAATTGCATCAGTAAGTCAACCGCCTCAAAAAGTTATATTTACAATGTTCCTAATCTTATCCCCTAATCTTAACCCTTCAATTTAGGCTTTTGATAAAAGACTTTGGCTTTGTGTCAACTTACATGTAATTTGTAATTCTTAAGAGCATCGGGCCTAAACATTTCTATCTCATGTTTAGATAGCAATGTTCTTTCATGAGTTTTCATCCTACCTGCCCCTCACTGGCAGCTGTATGTCCAGCTCAGCCACAGGTTCGGAATCAACTAACTGCTTGAACGAAATTCATCTTCTTTTATAGCCCTAAATCGGGAATCATTCCTCCCTACTCATGACGCTTTGCATCCTGTCTTGAACGCATGCTAGCTTCCCGTAATGTTATTCGTCCACCTTATGACCTACTGTCACTCTTTTAAAAAGTTCTTTGTTTTACAAACCCAGTAATGAAGATATCGTAATCACTGTAGGGTTATTCCTCGCGTTCGTCTTGTTCGAGACAGAGTTCAGGTCGACATGAAGATAGTTCTGCTACTAATGGCGTCTGAGTCTATACTTTCTCAGTCCTAAGGGAAATGCCTTTATGTTGCATGGGTCGTTCGTCAATATGAACTATTCAGTTCTGAATCCTTCTGGCTTGTGTCAATCTTTGCACACAGTTCAGTCGCGTGATGTTTGATGTCGCAATCTTTTTGTTAACTAGCTAGATTCACTTTTGCTTGTAAGCAACACTGTAGGCGTTTGACTTTCTGTAAAACATACACAATATTTTTAAGCACATTTTGCAATATATACATTTACAATCTAACTTTTACATTCAACAATAACTAACACAAAAAATTGGATACATACAATACATATTCTTAATATGACTTTTTGTTACACACAATTTTAGAAATTTTCAGTAATTGGCACATGTGGTACATTTTATTGACAACTTGCATTGCTTGCAATATTATAACTTTATAAGTATGAGGATACGGTAATTGTTCTTTTGGCGTTTGTTACGCATTTATGTAACTGGCCATTTCCAAACTTTGTGTAATTGCTTCCAAGGTATGATCATTAGGCGTCATTTCCTCATTACAGTAATATAACAGATTTTCATTCAGTTGTGCACGTCGGAATAGTCCTCTGACATGGAGACAACCTTTGTCGCTGGTTAGCCAGAGCTCGTACACATCATTGCTTTGATGGTCACGTATGCGTAATGCCGTACTTCTTCCAGCTGGTAAATTTCTTGTTATCCAATTGAGCAGTAATGTAATTATTTCATCTTCGGACAATTTTCTGAGAGGTTCTGAAAAAATACTCCATTTAGTTATACCAAACCCATTTATTAATCTTCTAATGCTTTTCCTTTCTACTTGATGATGTTGTAATAATTCCAGGAATGTCATACTTTTTGTATAGTTTATACGCTAAAATTCTCGTTTATTCTTATGTAATTAATTCTTTTCCCGAGGTGTACTTTCCTTGATTCAGGATCGATAGTAGTTCTATTACATCAGCGTTGTAATTCACATCCAATCTTGCACTTACTTAATCTGTAATACACAAGATATAGTAATTAGCATTCTTCTTGTTGATATTTCATTTTTGATATGACACAGGTATCTTTTGTTATCGTGGCTTCTATAACAAGACGATCACCATCTGGCGTCTTAAATATCAGCGTCGTGATTACTTCATCAATATATGAGCGTGTTTGCATTGCCGACTCTTGTAGCCATTCCATCACTTTGCAAAAATTAGGAGCGTGCTTTTCTTGCTTCATAAAAATAGCTATGCACAGAAGATGATAACAGTTGTTATCGAAACGTTTGCAAGATGTCAGTTGTATCGTTTGCTTTGGCCGTAGTATTTATTATAAGGCTATTTAGC
>JGI24021J15306_10011713_pt1 | contig 10890 bp, 10 predicted proteins | sample Ectturendosymbi1_FD_15306 | JGI IMG/M metagenome (IMG submission 15306)
AGCGCATCGTGCTTTAAACTCCATCTTGCTGTCTGAACAGCAGACTGCGCAAAATTTGTAACTTTGGTCATAAGCACCAAAGGCATCTTGCTTCTATACAGTGCAAAATATGAGAAGACTACCTGAGGTAGCCATAATACATTTTTTCACAACAACCACTACACAAAATATATTGATCAGGTTTAAGTCTGACTTATGGACGTATAAACTAGGCACATAGGCTAGCTTCACGCTCAACACTCCAAGCAATGAATGGTGCCGCTTTACGCTCAAGTCTCGAATTCGTTTATTACCTCACAAATGTACCAAAAATGATCAGGCGATAGATAACAGCGGCAGGTACTGCTCTGTCTATAAATGACAGGACAAAACAGAACACGAATTGATAAAAACTACATTGATTTCTAGCGTTTCACATTTAAATTTTGGGTTGAAGCCTTGTTTGGGGAGCGAACCCAAAAAAAAACTCCCCGCGGCCAGGGGACTGATTTTTGGGCCCCCTTTGTCGCTAGGCGATAAACTTGCGGATATTTGTCTGATGCAGATAATCGCATAATCCGGTGAAGCACATACCAAAAATCTTGGCAAATTGGTTATGCGATTAACTGGATTCGCCCGTACTGACACCCGAAAACACTCCGAGAAATTTTTGAAAAACGCTAAAAACAAAAACCTACTAAAAATCAAAAGAATACTAAATACCGAAATACAAGCTAATAGAGGGCCCATTTTTCACGTTTGGCTTGTCAGGGGGGGGCGGCGCGCACCCCTTCCTCCCCGTCAGTTACGCCACTGGCCCAATCGCTTGAAGCAGACCTTAGCGCATAATGACATGCGTACATGCAAACAGTAATGCTAACATAAAACCGGCGCGCATAAAGAATGATTCGTTGTTGGCGTCAAGCAGCATTGATTAACTCCACAATTTACGATTACTACCCGAACAATACTTTTAGACTATCCTCTTGCGATTTTTCTCTAGCGTCTGGTAATTCCTTAGAACTAAGGGAAAAAAATTTTTCATTTAAAAAATCAGACTTCAAAACTGGAAAACTTCCTTGCCGATATGTAACCTTTTCAAAAACTTAAACACGCTTACAGTCAAGATCCTAAAACATCTATGCTCCACCAGGATGTTACGTTTCTGAAAAAGGAAACGAGGTGCAAATGAAGCACAAACGTTTTGGATATAATCGACGCCACACATATCCAACCTTCTCGTCGAAACAACTTTACTCAAAACTTTTTATTTCAAGGCCAGTGGCTACGAACAGGTAATTCATGAAGATGTAATCTACTTATGATTATATGTGCATATACATAGGTAGGCTACTGCCAGTAGTTTTTATGTGTTTCAGCCTGGGTTGGGGTGCCGGGTGCCACTTGGCTCACTAAGGGAGGAAATTTCAATTCCAGGGAGGAAATTTGTTCCAGGGAGGAATTGGGGAGGAAAAGCAGTAGGTGAAAAAGCCTTAAGTTTTTATTATTTGTTTATTCAACACATAAAAACTGCACAACGAGGTTGGTTTAGATGGGAATGTCTATAGCAGGGGTAGGCAAATAGCGGCCCTCGGGCCACATGTGGCCCGCCACAGTGTTTTCAGTGGCTCTCGGAAACATTCAGGAAAAATATTCAAATTTGAAATTTCTTTTAATTTATCACAGTAAATGTTAGTGCTGAGGCTACCTTGAACCGAGACTTGCTTTTATGTCCATCGACTTGCTTCTATTTACATTAGAAGATACGGCCCTCCGCTAAACGTGGCCTTCTGAAAGTGGCCCCCACGCCAAATTAATTGCCCACCCCTGGTTTTCAGCATGCAAGGACTGCTTCAACTGCAGTGAGTGACGTTATATAAGAGTCTGTTTGGTTCAAAATCGTCTATTGTTTTTACACAGTAGGTAGTGTGAAGTTTTTCCAATTACCTTTTTTGTGATTTTCGTTGGGGAGGAATTGACAATGTTTGGGTTTGTAAGGGGGGAATATGAAGAAAATTTTGAGAGCCACTGGGATTGCCTAAATATATACTCTGATAAGAACTTAGTGTCTGATTCTTAGCTGTGAAAGTATTCCTTTCGATAGACAGTGCTATAACTATATACAGTACTAATCATAATCCACAGCATACCTGATCATTGTCTCCATCCGCAAAAGCTTCTGCTTTTGCGTCGTTTTTTGTCATATTTTCAGCAGCTATTTTTTTATTTTACACGAGTTTCTTCACAAACGCAAAGCTGTCTTTAGATAAAGCAAAAAACAACGTTAATCGCCTGAACCCGCTATGAAATAAACATGTTTTACTTTTGTAACTTCTCTGGCAGTTTCAAAGCACAACCTACAGTACGTATAGCACACATGAACGATAAACGAATTCCGTCTTCCGAATATCAAGCGCCTATTGCTAGTAAACGTCTGGCCTAAATGCTGAAATTAACGAACAGGCGCTTGTTTTTTCATCACAAACAGAGCTTTTCGATATTGGTAAAAAAGCTATTTATCTACAGACATTTTTGCTTGAGGATGAAAATCCAAGTTGGATTACTCGGTAGGCATCACCGCTTCTGGATCGTCATTCTTTCTACTCCTAATGCTCAGCAAAGCAGAATTTCGATTTGATTGACCCTGGCTCTTCGCCGCCTACACAGTCAGCAGGCATGCTATTTGTTTGGTTACGTATTTTGCGTTTTGTGATTTGGTCGTGATTACTGAGACATCAGTGTAGCACCAGCTCAAGTGTCAACACAAGAGTTCCACTTGAAAGCACTCGTGCATACGTTCAACACAAGTCATCGCTCACTGATCAATGTTGTAAACAAAGCACCTCAAAAAGTCAGTGGCCGCAGCAGCTGCGCAAATAATTTAAAAGAGTTGTGGGTGACTAAGGCGCAAAAGGTTTCATAGGTATAAACAAGGAAATTTCAAGCGTTTTTGAAAAGCTCGTGTTGAGTTTCGCAAAAAAACGTGGAAACCGTCGCAATGAAGATTTATGCAAAACCGTAATTTATAATTTTAATCAGCATTGAAAATGAATGCAGCTGATACTAACCGTTGATGAAACAACAGCGGGCTTGTACTGCAAACAGCTTTTACGACAATTATTATCCGGTACTTATCAACACAACAATTGCGAAGGTCATATTCAGAAAATTTATTACGATACGCACAAAACAATAAACGTTCAAGTACTTTTTTCAAGTAAGGTTTCTGTGTGACAAGCAACTGCTATTCTTTGTAAGACCAATTTTTCCAAACTGCCGATAAGCTCTACCTGACGGTTGGGACAAAGTTTCCTTTGCGACATACTAAGAAATAGTAAGGCTTTGAAATATTTAAGCAAGCCTTTCACGCTTTTTAGTTCACCATTATTATACAAAAGTGCAGCATACTATCGGATTTAAGGCATAAGATTACTATGCCGAACTTAAACTGAAGCCCTAGTTACCAAGCAAGCTAGGAAAAAATAGACATGATAAAACGTGGAAAAACAATAAAAACTGAGGAAAAACTATACTAATCATTTTATACGAGTAAATGTTCGTTTTAAGTTTATCACATTTTACATTATGATGCATGTTATAAATCTTCTCTTACCAGCTCCGTTTGCTACATAGCAAATCAATAATGTAAGACTTATTTCCTTATTTGTTATGTTAAATTTTAAAAAAGATGTTAGGGTGAGGCATTTGCAGTTTATATAAATAATACGGGATAAGAGTTACGTCAGGGTAAATTTTCCCCTCCACACACGCGGAATGGGTTGATTAACAAGTGAGGTGCTTATAATTATCCTATCACGTATTTTCCATGAAATTTTTCTTAATTTGGAACAAGTGTTTTAAGGAAATAATAGGGCAAGTGACGTTTTTTACCTCACACGCAGGCACAAAGTTAATGCAAAGAATGTACTTGGTGTCAAACAAGCTGCTGTCACTAGCATCTCCCATAAACGTCTAAAAATTTCGAGATATTTTACATTTGTTTCAGGTGGTTATTGGCGCATCACTGTTTCTGCTTCTGCTGGCAGTCAATGTAGAATTCATAGCAGTGTTGTTTTCAGCCAATGTCTACAGATCACATTTGGTGACTTTCACGTCACTGACGCTGCCACTTAGAAAAACTGCAAAGTCACCTGCTACTAACGCGTTTTGGAAAGAATGCGTTGGGAACAAACTGAGATTTGAAAATTTTCGGCAGTAAGGCAAAAATTTCAAAGGCACATTGCTATCTACGGCGACAGCGATAAGTAAGCTACAAAGACGACTTGCAGTTGCGAGAATGTGCAGCCGGTCTTCATTGTAACGAAAGTATAGTTTAAGTTTTCCTTTCAACATTAGTTTTTGAAGATTGGACTAGCTTAGCTGAGTAAAACTTTGTTTCTCGATCCAACTTTTAACTTGGATTGTTGCGGTGGATGAAGCTTAAAATTTCGGACACGTTACCAGAAATTTCTGTGCGTATTGCTAATTTATTTGTTCTTTTAACTTGAAAAATATAACAGATCTTGGTGTTAATAGGAGCTGCAAAGCAAGTAGGGATTTAACCCTACCAATTTCAAGGCTTATGAAATATCTACAGTTTGGCAAAAGCTTTAAAATTTTTGCAATCTCTCGAATTTTAATCCTGCCATTGCAGTCGGGCACGGAATTATGAGTTTATGCAAGCTACTGAAATCGCGTAAAGTACGTCAAGCGAGGAGCATACCCCACTTAAAGCAAAGTTTTGACCAAATGAAGTTGCAGGTGCTCCTAGCCTCTAACTTGGTACATTATTAACCACCTGCAACAGCGTTACTATGGTTACGACTTTGGTTGAATGGCCTCTTGTCGCCAGAATGGCTTAAGCTTACACCTGAGCAAGCGCAAGTGGTGTAGTGTTTTTTTCTTTAGGCTGACATGTACCAGATTTCCATTAGTATAATACGTTCTGCCAGCTCTTTATGTTTTCATAAAGTAGAGAGCGAAATATCGCAAGCAAAATTGCAAACAGTGAATTCAGAAACTAATTTAAACTGTTTTAGGAATTAACCATTTTTTCCTCGCGCTGAATTTTCCCTACATAGCTTGTTGAGTTTTCCTTATATATTTTGCTACTTTTGCTCACTTAACCTCCCTTACAGTGAGTCAACACAGTGAGAAAGAAAGACCTGAAGTTGGCAGCATTTCATTGGGTCCTTGTTAGCGATACTGTTTTGATTCCTGGTGGATTTCGCAGCATTGCAGTATTTCGCTCAATTAGTTGAAAATAATTGAGGTTCAGAACATGCTTGACAATCAATTTGTGGGGAAGACAATTCTAGCCACAGCGCCAGGGCTTTTCTTTCCCCACTTTTCCTCGATTATTTCTTGTATTTGCTAATGAATGAACAAAAGCCTTCGCTCAAATTTTCAGCGAATTCACCCGTATTCCGAAGGTTTGTTTATTTTTTTCTACTATAAGATATCTTCGAATCATTCTTATTGTTTTTTCCGCATGGGTTCTTTGAACTTAATAGGGCCACGGCTTCTTGTTTCGCGGGGTATTTTTGACGTAAGTTGGCCATTTATGTCTTTGTGGACGGCTGTTTGTCCATCGCCAGGAGTAGTTATGCAACTTAGCATTAATATGAATTCAAGTTTTTGGCAAGTAACCAACTTATTTCAACAACTCCATAGAATTCGATAAAATCAGTTCTTCGAAAAATCATTTTAGCAAACAGTATAGCACTCGTGACAAAACACAGGCAGTCAGGACGATGCCGAGCCAAACAAAAGTGATTGTTTCATCAGCGATTTTCAGCTCATACCGCTTACTATTCATGGTGCTTCACAACGTTGTTTCGTTAACTGTGCTTAAACGTTAACGCACTTGAAGAAACGTGTTGATTTTAACTGTGGATTTCGTTCATAAAAAGTCTATGCACCCCTATCGTAAAGCCAGTTTTCTGGCCATGGCTAGGATGATTTAAATTTTAATATACTCGGCTAAGTCCACAATTTATTTTTCCATTGTCTTTCAACTAGCAGGGTTAACTTCCTTTATTGTTGCATCCGCGATTGTCAGCTTGAGATACCTGCAGCATAATGTTTTTATTAAATATTCCTTCGTCAGTCTGTTCTTCCCCTGAGCTTCAGCCACAGAGATGAACGACAGCATTACCGGTAAACAGGTCGCAAACGCAGCATTCCTGTCTCTAGTCTAACAAACACCACTTCGCCCAGCAACAAGTTTTCCAGCACTGGCAACGAATATGTCGAACCAGCCAAGCATTTGCCGCATAACCATCCAAGCGAAGCATAACTGCGACATCCTTGTGTTTGCTTAGCAGACGGCTTGATATCGCCTTGTCGCTGAATGACAATGGTATTATCGTCTGAATCGTGTGTGATTCCGGATCTCCATAGTAACGACGTTGGCGTCTTTTAAACACGCTGACGTAAAAACCAACAAGAATCGTTGCAAAGAAGAAGTTTCAGTATTACGAAGAAGGAGCTATAGTCAGCAAATCTAATCAATTTGCCAGGATTTCTTGTAAAAAACATTTCTCTTTTCCTGGACCCGTTTCTGAATTTGTATATTCCAGCTGTTTCAACAAAGTATTGAACGGTAGAAAACATATTGGCCAATGTCGACATAAGTATTCCTTCGTCTGACTCTGGCCTGTGAGTCTGCAATATGAAATGGACGCGAATATTTGTCGCCTACTCTCGCAATCGCTTAGACAGAATGATTGAGCAAGATTTTCTAGCTCGGCTCGAAAACACAGACTGCAAGTTTAGGATTTTCGGATCTTCATTCTTCGCAACACCTTGGCTTGTAATCATGCAGCAATGAAAAATGTAATAAGTGTATATCTATTTGTGTCTTGATGCTCTCAAAATGCTGAAAGTCCGAAGTCAGCTTGATGTTTGGACAAAAAGGTAAATCACTTTTTAACACCTGCAGAAGAAACATAGTGTGCAGTGATAGAACACCTTCAACTAAACATTACGCATTTCCTGAAATAACGGAATATATGACGAAATTGAAAATGGTTGCACTGTTATCAGCACTTCTCCAATTTGTCTATTGGAGAATGACTTTGACGTGCGTAATGTCGTTACTCATGCAAGATGCAACCTACTCGAATAAATCGCAATTTGTTAAAATGCCGATTAAATCATGCAAATAATTAACAAAAAAGAANAAGTCAATAAGCGCGTATTTNCAATAGTCGTATCTTGCCTGAAAAAATTAAATGTGACAAAGGAAAACATCAACTAACGTTTCCCACAAAATCAAAGGCGTTCAAACTCAATTCAACCTTTCGCGAACCAACTTGTAAAATATTTAGGGTGTCATCGCCTACGTACTTGCTGAAAATTATCAACAAAGATAAGCCTTTGTGTGTGGGTTTCTACAAGAGCAGTTTTCCAATAAAAATTAAACGCATCGCGCGGACTTGAAAAGAGAACAGTGCAAAGAAATTGGCAAATTGCTGCTCAACACAAGGAATATTATTCTCAATTAATGTAATGATAATATTGCCAGATGTGGCAAATCCAAATAAAAACTATCATTGAAAGTCTGCGCATGTAAGAAAATCACGATATAGGCTGAGTTAGACGCAGACGTAAACACAAAAATTAATTATTCATCGGTGTGCTGAGCGAGAAGAAAGTAAGCTTTGGTCAAACGCCTCATGTTTGACAAACCATAGGCGTAGCCAGGGGGCCATACCCCCCAAATTTTTAGCATTTTGAGAAGCGGCGTCCCAAAAAAATACTGTTGCTCGCCTGAAGTCAAACATTTTGCCCCCTCCAAAATTTTAGCCTGGCCACGCCACTGCGACAAACATGTATTAACCAAAGTAAGATGTACATTAAACAGCATTTACTGCTGGAAGCAACCTTCATTTCTTCTTGTGATTGACAGCTTCACAATTGTTTTAAGAACACCGACGGAGAGGTGTTTATATGGGATCACAACACCAGTGTGAATAAAACCAACGGAACGAAACTAAAACACTGCTTTAAACAATTTGATTTAAATACCCGATCTACTTCAAATTTAATTGCAGTGTTTTTAATTTCGATGCAGTTACAAGAAACATTGCATTAAGAGGTCAAACCATTTTTCCTGGATGTAAAACCAGCATCTACCAAATGCATCGTCAGGTTTTGGTTGCTGAGGGCTGGAGACGCATTCGGCGATGAGGTAGGAGAGGTCAAGAGGAGCATAAACTACAAATGGCAACCTACCATCGGTCTCCAACTAACGAAAACCCTGGCATTTACGTTGCCATCCTAAATGTTGGCTATTGAACATTTACTACTTGCTCCATTTTTACGGCTTGTCCAAAGAATGTTGACGAATGGCGGCTAATGTTGGGGCACTTTCAAAAGATGACTGCTAAGTGGCCTACCAAAGACCGGTTTGAGCTAAAATTATTTTACTTCTACGTCGTTGCTTTCACAGTGGAAAAACAAAGATAATTTGGATTGAATTGGTTTGTTTACTTTAGACAAGGCAAAATTTTTACCAGTAAGAAACAACTTTTGCCCCAGGAGCTGTTGTCGCTATTATGGTTGTTGAAACGTTGGTATGAAATTGGCAATATATGGTTGTCTAGGTGTTGGAAAAAACAATTTGAGTTATTTAAATTACTCAAATTAAATTTTTAACCAGGGAAAAACGGTAAACTTTTGCATCATATTGCAAACTAACTTTAATGCTTAAATTTTGTACTATTTGATGCACTGAGTGCTGTTCAGAGAACAAAAACGTCTTGTTGCTAAAGAAGAGCTGAGATATATTCACACTTCCTCTTGAGAAAGCAGTACACTTTCTTACTCATGTCGCTATTAAAGCAATATATTTTATGTGTTTTCTTCATAACGAAATTACTTTAAAGCGTCTTTAAAGAACAAAACATGAAAACTGTAGCGCTTGCTCACATTCCCACTGGTTGCTTCATCTATCCGGCTATGAAAAAAACATGCTGAAGTAATGCAAATTGCAAACTCTTGAAAATGTACCCCGAAAATCGTGTGTCGTTTGATTTTATAATTATATTTTGTGTTATTCATTTGGTACTGTGATTATATATCTATTCTATCACAACTTTAAAACAGTTCTTCACTGTCTGACGTTGATAATATCGACATTAGTGCTGTAAGTTGAAAGACCCATGAAAACTTTGCAACAAGCAACAGCCTTTGAAGTGTACCTTAGCACGGCTAAGAACTGCGTAACGCATATTTTATTTATGAATTTCTTCGATTATTTGTGAGAGTTACATACTATTATTTTAGACTACAGTACAACATTTTTGCCAATTTATTTTGAAACAAAGTTAGATGCGATGCCTTGTATTTTAGACTGTTCCATTACAGAAACGAAATCGTGAACATGAATAAAACAGAAGTGACATAGGGTTATACTGTATACAATATTTCCACTCCCCCTTCCTTTGAATCAGTGTTCCTTACATTTACGTTTAAGTACAGAGGTGTTAATCGAAAGTTTAGAAAAACAAGAAGCATGTTATAAGCAACCTCCACCAAAACCTTACTTTAGTGTTTATCGAATCCCTACTCGTCATGAAATCTAAGTTTTGATGTGTATCGTTTGCAGATAGATGCTGACTACAATGTTAAAACTTGCTCCAATTGAAAAAATAATTTTCCAAGAAAAATGCGCTGCTTTGTCAGAGGACAACACAATGCGGAATTCTGAAAAATATTTCATTTGCTTCAGCATCTGCTCGTTTGATTCCATGGGGACTTAAAATTGTTTGTACTAAAACAAAAGATTGAAGCGATATCTTATTAATATCTTATTAAAGATGAAGCTGAAAGCAATATTGCGAATTTGGCTTATAATCACAAAACAACTTAAGATTGCTGGAGTAGTTGCTACATCCACTAACAGTAACTGATGATTCAGCCCTAACCGATAAACAAATAGGCACTAACTGATATTAATGCACACTAAAATAGATATCAGTGATAGCGTGACTCGAGTCAATGACTCGTCTCGACTCGAGTCACGATTTTTGCTGACTCGGACTCGACTCGAGTCACGTTGAGAAAAATGGTGACTCGACTCGACTTGAGTCACGTTTTTCACAGAATGACTCGACTCGAGTCACAGTCTATGACTCGAGACAAAATCTCTGGGTTCCTGATGGACAAACCCCGTTCGTTTGCACACAAAGAAATGGGCATTTTTTGCTTCAGTGATAATCAAGATTAGCGGAAATTTTATGTTTTGCCTGTCTAGTTTAAGGATCAAGTTTCACCAACGTGCATAGAGGGAGACCTGAGACTATGCTTTCACTGAGGGTCAGCAGGGCACAAAACATTGACACCTTATCGTGGTTTAATGTAGTACAGTGCATCCTCGATTATCCGGCCATGTTGGGCAACCTTTTTCCAAAATCTTGGCCGGATAAGAAAAGTATCTGTCGTAGGGTGCCCACCGTCCACCACCTACGCCACACTTAAAAGAACCTTAAGAAAAAAGAACGAAATAACGAAACTAGTATGAGAACAAGCTTAGCCACAAAACAATTTGAATGCTAAACATTGTTTGTTGGCTTTCTAGTTTTTTTTTCCACTGTAAAACGTGTAGATTTTAGACTAAATATTTGAATGTACCTCCCTGTTGAACCCGGCCGGTTAATCGAGGGGCCAGTTAATCGGGGGCCGGAAAATCGAGGATGCACTGTATTTGCATATCGTCATCATGGCAGTGGACCGCATACTGTGACCTTGAGGCTTTTCCAGCAACGTAAAGTGATTTAAGTCTTTCGGATTCAAATCCAAACCAAAAACTATTTTGCAAAATATAATGCAAATGCGAAAACCGAGTCTTGTTCAAAACCAAATTCCTGCCACTGTTATTAGCCTAAGCCCATGTGGCAACGTGAT
>JGI24021J15306_10011714_pt1 | contig 10890 bp, 6 predicted proteins | sample Ectturendosymbi1_FD_15306 | JGI IMG/M metagenome (IMG submission 15306)
ACAAGTGTTACGTGTTAGCTAACAATAGTGTTAAGAATGTGTCTGTAACCCTATGGTTCTGTCTTCAATGCAGTTGCAAAAACTGTCTGTAACTCTGTGATTCCGCCGNCTTCAGTGTCTTGTACTACGTTCTGTTTTATCTGTTTTTATCAACCTGCGTTCTGCAGAGTGTGTGTGTTCATACTATGGACTTCGTGTCTGCTNATAAAAAAATTAATTATTTTTTTTNAAATGCCAATTGAGGGTATAATGAATTTATACAAACACACTGATGTAATTGAAAGANAAATCATTCCAGATATGAAAAGGGCATATCTTGATGGTGGAGGAAAATTCCAATAGGATCTTCCCCCTTGTCTTTCATCTACTCCCGAGCCTGCCAAAATTTTGGCGCAAGGATTTTCTCCAACTCTTTCAACCATAACTCGCCAGCCGATTGAGCTAGAGAGCTGTGGATATCCTGTTAGACTAGAACCTTCGATTGAAAAACATTTTGGAGGTTTTGGATTTGAGGTTGTTTGGGGGATGACATAATAAGTGCGAGCATAGGTTTAGTCTTGTTTGGCCATGGTTAGCTGACCCAGGGCTCCCACCCCCTAGGGGTAATTCTTTGTTTGCTTTTTTAATTGAAACTAGGCTAAAATCCGCATGTTTTGAGCCCTTGATCGGCTTTCTAGCGTTTGTAGTTACCAAGTTATGACAAAAAAATCCTTAATTAATTAATTGAATTCCCTAGGGAATTATATTTCTTTGTTTGTTCTTTTAAAGCCATAATTTCCCAACCACAAACGCTAGAAGGTCATTGGGAGAACTATTAGATTTCATTTTAAGGTTTTTGATGATAAGTTGGATTTCATATGCATCAGTAGGAGCTACAAATAATGAATTCTTTGAATTTATATGTTTAAGAAAAAATGTCTGTAGGTGGTTAGAGATGGCATTATTTTTGCAGAAAGGGATTTCCCAACTTCTGAGAAGAAATTGTTTAAACATTTTTTTGGTACTCTGAGTCTTCAACAGGCTTATTATTTTGTTGGTATTTGTTTTTTATTGATATTATTTCATTGACAAGCTTCCATGTTTTTATATCATAATTGCATTTTTGGAAAGCTTGTTTATAATAATTTTGTTTGGAGATTTTTTTAAGTGNGTAAGTTTATTTCTGTACGTTTTGTATTGTCTAATAATATTTGGGTTGTTAGTGTTGCAACCTCTCCGTTGGCGNTGCGTTGAATGNGCAATTCACCACGAACGGAATGTGCGCGAAGAACAACACCATATATAAGCGGCACGAACAACCAATAATAGAGTGATCCCGATGGAGTGATCTTGGTGAGTGACCTGTAACAATGCTTGTGAACCTGGTGAACATTTGACTGTACTTGCTGATGGTGACACGAGAGGGATCTCGTCGAGTGATCTCTATGGTTGCTTGCTGCCACAGTGCGAAGCTTTGCGCACATGCCACTCGGGCTTTCCGATCGCAAAATTAGTCGTCAACTGCTTTCTGTAGAGGGTATTCTTTTTTGCAATGGAAGAAAACACCTTTGGTGCCGGCCGAGTTATGCTAAAAAGTATAATTTGCCCATATTGGCCAAGTCTTTGCAACTCCATAACTCACCAGCAGTAGCGGACACAGGCTAATTTGGTTGGGGGGATGCGATAACGATTTGCAATGATCCCAACGCTTCACAGGGCCATATTGTGTAAATCAATCACTTTCGCATACGTACATTTACAAGGAAACAAGTCTAAGCTTGGTTAAGAAGAAGCTTGAGTGATAAAACTGGTCAAATTTTAACACCGCACCGCTACGGAACCAACAAGCAATGTGGCACATAACAACGATCTGACGTAGTCGCTGGCGTCGGCGCAGATACATCGAGGACTCGAGATAGACAGTTCACGTGACGACATAATACTTATTCTCATTGTAGGTAACGTTTGTTACATCACAATTACTGGTGGCAGCAGCCAGCATAGTGCAGTAGCGCTGCGTAACTTGTATGTTGCAGCAGGTGAGCGTAGTCACTTGGATGAGGTTTAGATCAGTGCTCTTCAAATGGTGACCTTGTATTTTCTAACTGTCGTTTGGAAGAGTCTGCAACACCCATAGTAATTTGTGCATAACATTTGTTATTGCAGGTAATTTTGATGAAATAATAACAAGAAGCGGGTTGATTCTGCTTATTTTGAAACCGAAATTTAGAGAACAGAAAGAAACAAACAATTCGCAATGAGTGAAAGCACGAAAGTAATGAAAAATAAAAGCGAGAAAACACGATCATTCATGGGCGTCCGCAGAAATTTTTCCAGGGGGCAACGTCGAAATTTTGTTTATCATTTTCAAATTGCTGACAATCAATGTTCCCTCTAAGATAATTTTACACTGAGAAAATATTTGTTTCAGTGAGCATGATTACTTTAGGGCTGAGTAAGTGGAGATTTTAATGAATTACAAACTTAGTGAATTGTATAATAAATATACAATATTAATACGAACAAAATACACATTTGATTCAAACAGCTCCTTGTTTTCAGTGCAGTTTCCATTGCTTTGGAATGTTGCAAGTGTGCGAGAATGAGATTGCACTGCGCAACAGTTCTGGTGGTGCTGAATATTTGCGCACCTTAGAGGGAACATTGCTGACGATGCAATGCAAATGGACGCTCACAAAACGCTTTATCCTTTCTACACGGAAAAGAAAATGCCCCATCTTACGGTGACAATCACAAAAAGAACGCTTCGTTGGCAGCAATAGCCAGGTATATTGGCATTACGACAACTCATACAGTAGGCTATCTACAGATTTTCTACGCAGGGCCTTTCTTTTCAAGTAAGCATTGCATGATCTGTAAAGAAGAGCCATTGGATTGCCATGGTTTTCAACGAAACCACAAATTATGACTTTATTTTACTTAGCAAGCAGGGCCGCACCCAGCTGATATATTCAACTGAACATGTGTTTGAAAATTTCGGGGGGAAATTGCCTGGTTGCTCTCCCCTGATTGTGGGATCAGCTATCAAGACTTGTTACAGTAGTTCTCAAACATTCATGAGCTGTGGCCCTCTTGAAAAGACTCTCAACACTTGTGAACCACTGCTCATCAATAAAAATACCTAGTTTTGGCCTCAGCCTCTGCTCGTGGCCTCCAAGGGGACCGAGGGCCCCGTTTGAGAAACCCTGACATACAAATAAGAGCTGCAAACATCTGGGATCTCGTCCAAAGAGATCAATAAAACCTTTCTACACAAACCGGACAATTAAGTTGACCTGTATGTTGACACGACTACGGACAAACTTACTAAAATTAGAACACCACGCAGGTTTTGCAAAATTAACCAGATGAATTATTAAAGCTCGCCACAACAAATATAGCTTTGCATTCAGTATTCACTCAGATGTCAGAATTAAACCTTAGCGGTTAAGACGTATTCCCACAAGCCTGCATAGATGTAGTTTGACACTCAAGCACATTGGTCACATTCTCACTAATAACGGATTTTTCAAACTTATGGAAGCATTGCTAAAGAGTCACTCATGCTTCTTATCACAAAGTATAAATATACGTGACTTACCGCTATCAGCATGTCACTGTCTCTATCAGCATGTCACTGTCTCTATCAGCATGTCACTGTCTCTGTCAGCATGTCACTGTCTCTATCAGCATATCACTGTCTCTATCAGCATGTCACTGTCTCTATCAGCATGTCACTGTCTCGCTGCATTACCTGCCAAGATAGGGAGGAAGACAGATACCTTCACGGAGCCACACTATCTCTAGGACGCCGTGCCATGGAGCCTGGACATCTGCTCCACTCAGCGCTCCCCTGTCCATCGCTCACCCGCCCAATCCATCGACCCCCCCACGGACTACACGGTCTGACGGTTCTGGACGATGAGACAACCGAATGGCTGCTCAACACCTGCCCCGACGTCTACACGGGCTAGCAGTGGATAAAAGAACTCGCTCAAACGAAAGAAGAAGAACCTGCCAAGATGTGTGCGTTCAACAGTCTCCTGCAACAAAACGCCTGCTACCGTAATATAAAGTGAACCTTTGCAGATTTGTTGCCATGTTATTGTTACGCACTAAAGACCAATAGCAGAACAACCCGCTAGCGACTTTTGCAGCCCGTCTCTGCAGACAAAGGAGGGGACTTGAGTGAACTGCAAGACATCAATGCATGACACTGTAACTGTGAACCTGAGTCTTGTGCAGTGTGAGTTTCATACCGGCAAGAAAACTGTCATTGCAAGAATCAAATCAATTAATCAGTATTAAGATGCTGACTTCAGGTTTTTCCAGAAATTTTTGGTTCTTTATCCAAATTTCCAAGCTGGGAAAAATGCTCGTTTTGCTCCCCTTGCGGACGGCCATGCGATCATTGATTTTATTTGATATCAGGTTCCATAAACAAGGCCAGCTGATCTAATGGAACGAATTAACGTTTTTGACTAATTGTTTGCATAAGCTAATTTTTAGCATCTATACCGATTAAGTAATGTGCAGCGCAAAAATATTTTTGGAGGAGGGTTTTCAATGAAATCAAGTGCCATGTCAACACCTCTTTAGGTCTGGTAGGGGGATTCATCCCCTGCATCCCCCCTGAGTCCGCGCCTGCTCACCAGTTGATTGTGCTAGAGAGCTTTTAAAACCCTCAAAAGACTCGGCGAGTCTTCTAGTTTGGAATGAAAACAAGGTTTTTAGGTTTTTTTGTGGGTGACGTCATATGTGGGGTAGGTTTTTGGCCATTTTGGCTCAGGTTACATGGCCCTGGGCCCAACCGCCAGATGAACATCTTACTGACAAAACCAATTTGTTTGCACCAGAGATGATAAATATCCGGTTGACCTGTTGGATATCTGGCAGTATCGTAAGTTTACAACCGGATACCAGAGATGAGCACGGATCAGGACTGAAGCCAATTTTAGCCGAATCAGGACTGGATTGGGCTAAGAAAATTTTTGTTGCCTAAATGTGCTTATTCTAATAATATCAAAATTTTAGGCGGTGTCTGTTTCGCTACTGGGGTCATTTTGCCATTCTAACCGTATCCCAGCTTTGTCCAGATATAACGCGGAGTTCATGACATTAGCAGGGTAGTGAAGCTGGTCGAGTGAGAAGTGTCTATTCCTGCTGTGCGAGTGGTCGTCAGTTCGACTCTCAGCACAGTTGCTTTGGCATTGCAACTAAAGATGCCACTTTTAAATGGAACTCTTTTTATGCCTACTTTTAGGAGTCGGAGTCGGAAATTTTGGAAAGACCGGAGTCGGATAGTTTACCTCCGACTCCGCAACCCTGGTTACAGCGAGCCGTAACTTTCAAAACGTGCTTATCCTGCTTTTTAGTCAGTTCGAGTGTTTTGCTGTACTGTAGATATAGGCTAGCTGAACTGTTATCTGACTTGTGACAGAGTATAACGGAACAGTAGGCTAGGAAAGGAGTATCTTAAACCGGCGAGTAAGTCCAAACACTCCATCTTAGCCAAAATAACGAGTCCAAAAATCCTTTTGGCCACTTGTTGTTTGAGGCTTGCTACGAAGTCATTCTGTTGTGGAGATCACGCCAAAAGTTACATTGCGAAGAAAAACACTGGGTAAAATACCTTTTTGCCAGCTAACCAGCATAACTGAATGCGATTCCACCACCCAGAAACGTCTCAACGACATCCAAAGCGACGATGAAACCCGTGCTGTATTTCATACACGCTGATGTTAAGATCTTTGGATCAAGTGCAGTGAGCGTTTTCCAGACGTTTGGGGAAAAATGAAGCTATTATTATTGGCGTTTTCCACGACGTATTTTCTGAGCAAGGTTTCTGCCAAGTACTGCACACGTATAATAAATACCGCAGTCGTCTTGACATGAACAATGACCGGTGGAAACGCCATAAGACTTAAACTGGCCAACTTGCAAACTGCTTTGAAAAAGCTTGCAGATAAACACCATCACAAGGTTCGCATTAGTTGGAATCAGCTAATTTTTGGAAATGAATAACATTTATTCTACAAATGCATTTGCGTTCGTTTTGCTTTTTCGTTTTGTTTTCTGCTAACTAGATTGCCCGTTTATATTTCGTTAACATTGAATTATTTTCAAACGAAATAAATAAGCCTATGTTCAGACAAGGCAAACATTAGGGTATAGGTAACGGGGGATTTTCAAGAAAAGTTCTTGTAGGGGGGTTGTACAAAAAAGGTTGAAGACTACTGACCTAAACCCTAAACCTTGCCCCTAAACATAAACTTTAACCCTAAAGCTTAACCCTATTCCAAAATCCTAACTTTCGAAACTTAACATAAAGTGAATGGCATTTAGATGTTAAAATCAATGGAAATCGTGGTGCACAGCAAGAAATCTCTGTTTCAACAAAAGTTTCAAAAGAAATTGAACCATTTGAACAGGAATTCCTAATTTAGGAGTGTGATGTAAAAAATGATCCAATTGGATATCTGGAGTCGGAGTCAGACAAAAATATCCGACTCCGACTCCTAGTGTTGTTAGGAATCCGACTCCGACTCAACCCAAAAAACTCTGACTCCTTAAGCCTAAGTAACACTGGGAAGTGACGAGGCGCGTTTTTTTCCAGTCTACACTTTCAAGCGGCGTTTTCATGCGTCGGTGACGTAATGACTACTCTAGCGCCTGTCGCTCAGTTGCTACAACTGATCTTAGAAGATGGAAGTAGATCGGGATGCTCATGAAAGGATAATTGTTTGGTGGCATTACTTGATCGTAGTGCTGATGAAGAGAAGAAAAATTCCAAAACGTCGATTCCGGAAATACTGGACCATCCCATTTTGCAGAAGAGGGTTTAATCAATTCCATGATTTAATCAGTTTTTAATTAATTGCACGTGTTGGAAATAACTTCCAAGTATTTTAGAAATGGTACTATTAGCCTTTTTTTACTTCCNACAATGAAACTACTTTTCTAGATATGTGTTCACAATACTAGCAAGAAAACAATATATTTACAAACATTCTGTAAANTGCAAAACTGAACTTTGGAATTAGTTTCTTGTGGAATCATTTCTGCCCCATGAAATTGCTTTTCTATAACATGACATACTCTCTTCCAGTTCAGAGACATGTAAATAAAAGTTACCTAACACACAGTTTACACAAAATCTGACATGCCTTATCTTACCAGTCTACATATCACAGATAACAAAGAAACAAACTGATGAACATTACAACAGCAAATGCAGATTCCAAAACCTTGTTAAAGTAGTAAACTTCAAAAAGAAATCATTTAAAGATGATGCTGTATTCAAACGTATTATGCCTATGCAATGTAGTTCATAAGCTTTGCTACAAACTATGGAGTCGAAAGTGCATCAGTTGCTTTGATTCCAAAGTAACAAATAGTATTTTTTTGGAATCAATTCAAAATTTTAGTATGTTTTAACCTCAAAAAATCGCCCCCTTGGAAACTGAAATCTCCCCCCAATTCTCATTAGTCACAATATCGCCCTCACAACGCATAAAATTGCCCCCGTTGAAGACCACTGGTTTAGGTTGAAGGTTTAAGGTTAAGGTTAGTATTTAGGATTTTAGGTCACATGACAAGGATGATACGCTAATCCAAGCGTACCATCCTTGTCACATGACCAATTCAACCAACTGGGTTCGCCTAAGGGCAAAATAGCAGTGTTTTTGCCGCTCCAGCAGTGTTTTTGCCGCCAATGGCAAAATAGACACTTTTTAATTATTGGCTGTGATCTGATTTTACAGCTTTGATGAATTTTAGAAATACCTAAATGGCAATATCTGTTTCGCCTCATGAGGCAATAGCAATGCTGGGGCTATTTTGCCTTCAACCAGTCATGTTTGTTTCAAGGAAAAAAAAACTCCAGCAGTGCTTTTTTCTGTGAGGCATGGACGGAACAGGACTGAGGAATATAAAAATATCTGAAAATTTTCACAGTCCGCTCATCTCTGCCGGATACGGAAAAACAAAAAGTGTTTTCAAGCAGGAACCGGATATGGATAATGATATCCGATCTGAAACACTTTAATCGATATTTTGAGGATTCAGACTGTAAAATAAATGTTAGACGCTTTTGACCTCTTTGAAAAAGTTTCAGTGATGTAGTCGAGAGCTTAACCTTCGAGACCGAGACCTGGGCTTCATCAAAACTACCGAGATCGAGACTCGAGACTTCAAAATTTGTAGATTTTGCCGAAATTTTCCAAAAAATATCGTCATCACTTCTAGGTTGAATTTTTTTGAATTTCTAGCATTTTTCGACCTGTTTTGGTTGTTCCTTACCTGCAAATACAACAAATAAAAACTGTTGAATTATAGAAGTTTCACTAAGCCATTTCTTTGCAATATTCAAAGTCTCAAGACAATAGGCTGTGACCGAAGCCTTCGAGACCGAGACTGAGAGGAGATTTGAAACCTTCGAGACCGAGACTCGCAAAAATGGATCTCGAGACCGAGACTAAGTCTAGAGACTCCATCACTGAAACTTACACATTGCGCAATCATTTATCTATTATCTCCGGAAGCACATTCTCAGCTTCGAAAGCTTTTTTTATGACCACTGACTTGTCAGTCCGAATTTTAAGTCAGTCACTTCAAAATTTGTGCGATAGTTTAAACGATCTTTTGTTTTTGAACTGATTTATAAAAAAAATTGTGAACGTGAAATTAAGTATCGGATGATATTAGAATGGAACCATTGTTACTAAACAAATAGCCAATAAAAAGTTTGGTGTGGAAAAACTTGAGCTTGCTTTTTGATACAATTGGCTCTGAAAAGTAGTTAGGTTATGCGATAAGCCTAGCTTGAAAGATTCTTTTTACAAGCATGACAGGGCCAAAAGTGGTACTACCTATTAAAATGTAGGCAATGTTTGTTTTACCTCATGAGGCAAAAGCTGTTCTGGAACTAAATTTCCTTTATTCGAACAGGAATTGTTGAAGTAGTCACGTGAAAAGTACGATATTCAAAGAGAAAATGGGTTGGATTAGATGAGGCCACAGTGATTTAGCACCAGGGAGCTTGGATCGAACATGTCATGAGCTATTGAGCTATGCTCGCAAAATGGTGGTGTACGAGGAAAGAACTTACACCACGCTTAGCGTGCATACTTGTAAGGCAGGCCTGTGAAAATAAATTGCAAAGAATTCCTTTCAATACAAAATGCTACTTTATCAAAAATGGTTACATCTTTTAGAAATGCTACGTCACAATGTAAAGTTCGACGTCACAATGTAAAGTGCGATGTCGTAATGTAAAGTGCGATGTAGTAATATACGAGTAAAACTAAATTTTATCGGAAGTCAAAACATTCCAAGGCATGGAACTCAAGCACACCTTCAAGATGACACGCATCAATTACGTTATACGTACTAAAATACATTTGACCTGAAACACAACTTTTGTTCTTGAGCAACATTTGTAATTTTTAGGGTTAAAGTCACTGTCAGCGATATGAAACTCCAGTAATAGTTACACTACATGCCTTAACATGGTGCGTACAAACTATATAAAAAGGGGCGTATACTGATGAGACCTTGTACTGCGCTGTAAACGTTTAGCGAGAATAAGTATTCAATTACCTAACCTTGTGATAAACCGATTGAAATTACGATATTATTGCCAAAGAAAACGTTGGTAGATTGTGGCATTTACCGTAACTACAAATTTTTTAATACCAACATTGTTACGCTTATCGGCTTATGACTTTTAAAGCTGTAGTTGTAGTAACTGTGTTTCTTTGTCTGTCTCTTATTAAGGCTTGTTTCGATAGTGAACTATCGTGAAAAATGACTGCAAGAGCACTGGTTGACCAGGTGTCAAGTAACTAGTCTCCACAAAGGTGATGTAGCTGAATCTATCGAGCAAAATTTTTAACAGACAATCGATTTCACGTAACTCTACTCATCGTCAGTCCTGAAATCTGCTAGCATTGATTACGACTGAAATGCTGAAGAAATAAAGCAAGGGCATAGAAAGCAAGCAAACAAAAGACTAAAATGAACAAATCAATAAATCAATCAAAACGCAAGCTGCGACAAAAAGCGGGATAATAGGCCGTTCTCAAATAATTACTTTCATTAAAACTGAAAAATTATGAGACGCCAATCACAGAACAACAAAACCACAGCTACGAGCGCCGTGGCTGTGACGCAACAAAAACAGGTAGTAAAATGCGAAAGCAGAAAGGAGGTCTTGAGAGGTGGCGCGACGTGCGGTTGAAAGATATACACTGGGGGTTTTTGAATGGCGATCATTTCAAAGGATGCCACAAAAGACCGTAGATACCAACTACATGTGCGGTAAAGAAGGGGGTCAACTAAATGCGCAATGCGGGAAGGGTGAACGTCGCAAGTTGGTCGAAAAAAAAATTCACGGGAGAATTTTTACTGTGAAAACAAAAGTTTTCACAATGCTTCAGGTATATGTGAAAACGATTGTAACAAGCTAACCCCTTTGAATTTTGAAGGAAGCAAAAACAGAGAGGTTTGAAAAACACTGGCCCGGACCGGAACAACATGTTTATATGACATCACAGGAAGGTTTCTGCGACGTACCAAATACTAAAAAGCATATGGATGCAACCTTGTAAATGCAGAAGACGTTATAAAGTTAATTAACACAACAAAATGCAAATAATTTTACTATAATGTGACATCATCTATAAATCAGCAATGTTTGTAAAGCCACATCAGTGACCCACACCAAGCGAATCTATTGCAATTTATTGCGTAAGGAAACTAGTTTCGTGTGTTACACATCTTCAGTCCTTATTCAAATAGAAAAATAAATTGCAATAGATTCACTTGGTGTGGGTCACTGATGTGGCTTTACAAACATTGCTGAATGATAAGTACAAGCTTGAATCATTGCAAGGAGATGGGAGCAGAACC
>JGI24021J15306_10011718_pt1 | contig 10887 bp, 5 predicted proteins | sample Ectturendosymbi1_FD_15306 | JGI IMG/M metagenome (IMG submission 15306)
GCCCCCCCTGGAAAAATGTGTTGGATATAGTTTGAAAATATTGGACATAGTTCAAAAAATTTGGGCCCCTCTCAGAAAACTCTTCGCCCCTCCTGGTGTCCCAAGCTGGTTACGGGCCTGCTAGGCTCATTCACATTATCCCGAGTTGCTGGACAATTTTTCATTCTTTTGAAATTATTCCCAAAATGGGAACTGTCCATGGGATTGGATTTCAAATCCAATGTTCTATACAAATCCATTGTTTCAAAGAACATTCAGTCTGATACGAATTATATTTTAAAGAATACTTAATTGCATAGCCCGGCAGCTCGGGCTCTGATGGATGAGCCCGAGTAAAGGGCGAGTGAACGAAGTCGGGAGAACGCCTGCTACGAACGATATTGTTTCATTCAGGTCACCTGCAACATGAACGTGAAAGGCCGGATATGAAACGAAAATACATGAACAGTGACAAGGCACAAAGAAAAGAGCCCGAGTTAACAACTTAGTGAAGTGAGAACGGCCCTTGTGTGGTGGCATAAATGTACGAAGCAATCAAGCTCGTGTTCTCAGATATAAATCGTAATCGAAGACTCTGGCTGAACCCGTGGAGCCCGTGTGCCGGATTCGCCACTGGGCTGTTAAAAACACCAAGAACACAGCTTAAAAAACAGGCAAAAATGACACAGCATTGATACCTGTCTTGAACACATTCAAAATCACAACTTTTCCGCATCACACAGAAGTAACCTGACTGAATACTCATTCTACAAACACGTTAGATACCGAAATGCAAAGAGACGACAAAGCATACAGTATGTAGTAACTGGCAAGTTGTCTGTAAGGATGCCATTTGTGTTGCCAATGCAGAAATAAATATAGCTATTTACGCAAAAACACAATTGAAATTGATCTGTCAAAATTTTCATTTTGTGTATAAGATTCAGCAAAATTTCACTATTTAGATGGTGTTAAAACGCTTGAAATTACACCAATTTTTAGTGGTTTGGCACGAACTTTTTCCTACACACAAGCATGAGTGTCGGAAGGGGGGAACGAATTTTGAAAATTTCAGCAAAAAGGCTGTTTTCTTAGTTTCTAGTGGTAAAAAACAAATTTCACCACTTTTGGCACCCCACCCTAGGAAAACGTTTGGAAACATCCACTAGTGTCCCTCTGGAAAAATCTTTCCGATGCCCGTGCACACAAACATGTAAAGTTACACCATTTTGTAAAAAATTGTGTTGTGCTACACCATATGGCAACACTGTTAAACAACATCAATGCGGTGAGCAAGCCATAGCAGAATGACAGACTGTGCACGTGTCTTTTGACAAACAAATAAGAAATCCTGCAAAATCCACTGCCAAATTACAGACAATATTACAAATAATATTGACAAAATACTGCCAAACGTCTGCAACATGTTTTTCATTAAACAATTTACTTTAACAATGGACCCAATACTAATTTTGTTACTTAAACTTATTAAAGCAAAATTTGACATTCAAAAGTGGAGAGGCCAGGTCCCTCAGAAAAAAATGTGGGGCGCGTAGGCCCATGCGGCCCCGCCGGTTCCGCCACCTATGATTCTAGCATTAGATACTGCGAATAGGAGCAGCTGAACTCGTTTCTAACTATGTCTTTACTGAGGTTTTAACAAGACGCCAAGACTAATTGTATTATTCTTCAACATTCTACTACGTCCCCAGGTTCATCCTGGTATGTTTGCTGTGCATTCACCAACTACAATTACTATCTCCAACGTAACAGGCCCTGACAAAACGGCGTTACGAACCTGTTTCCAGAGTCAGTGTTGTGACGGCTCCACAAATGCGTGTAGTACATAGTGGGAGTTCCTACTCTAGTACAGGGGTGGATCCAGTGGGTGGCGGTTGGGGCGATCGCTCCCCCCTAAATCATACGAAAGAAACTTTTTTCACCATGGTTTTGAACAATTCGGAAAACAGCATTGGCGATATAAGGCCATTTTGCTGCACATTGTTTTGTTGTGAAGTATACTTCATCTCTTCTATAGTAGTGAACCCGCAAATAGGCTTGACTGCCAAATATCACTGAAATCGCCTCCCCCCCTCGAAACTTACTGGCTAGACCCGCCCTTGCACTGGTATCAGCAACCTAGAACGCCGAAAACCGTGTATACATTGCTACGGTCACGCACCAAACTTCGTGGTCCAGATCACTCTAAAGATGGTCAGTGTTCTGCAGCAGGCCAAGGAAACAATCCGAGACAAATCGAAGTTAATAAAACGATCTATCATTCAAGAATGTCTGTTTGAAAAGGTGAGCTCCTGCTGCATTTGAACTTGCGAAAAAGGGAGTGTTCAGCGATGCCTGCAATTGCAGATCGAGAGAAATTGTATATTTTGCTTTCTGCATTTGCCCAATGCGAAGCAGGTTGACGTAGAATCTAGGGCCCGGTTTTGGCGATGAACTTCCTAGCAGTCAAAGCCGTGTCGATTTGATTTCAAGTATAGCTGGTCAGAATAACATTTTTATCGGAACCTGGATACAGTCCCGTCGCCACGGCGGAGGGATTTCGGGGGCTTAGCCTCCCCAAACAAAGCTCCAAGCCCCCCCAAATGGAAACACGAAACACTATAAAGCAGTTGAGTTTTTGTCAATTTTTAGAGTGTCAAGCCCCCCCGCAGAATCGCAAAGCCCCCCTATTGAAAACTTTCTGGCGACGGTTCTGTCTGGATACCGCAGCAGTTTCGTGCCTTAACGGGCTTACAGTAAAAATGAGCAGCAAAAATTCTTGGAAATTTATTCTTAAATACTGACACTGCAGAGCAAACTTGCTTTGTTTTCAACATACCTGAATTTGCTAAAAGAGGTATGTTGGCCCTGAATAACAATTAACAAATTTTTTTGGCAAAATTTTCTCAAAAACTGGTGTGCTTAAACAGTGGCGTAACTGACAGGGGGGCAAGGGGCGAGGCAAGCTAAATGTAAAAACTGGGCCCCCCTCAGTGGACATTTTGATATTTAGTATTCTTTAGGTTGTTGTTTTTGCGTTTTTTTGGGGTGTTTTCGTTTTTTAGCTAGTCATCCATGACATCGAGAGATTCACTATCATTTCTTAACTTTTTTCTGAGTTTTCGCTAGTGGGCCCTCCACAGTGACCAGTGGGCCCCCTTCAGCTAAGCTTTGCCCCTCCTGGCTCAAACCTCTAGTTACGCCACTGAGCTCAAACCCCCTCAATCCTCGGTGGCTACACCCGTAATGACGGAACTTGTTCAGTTGTGAGAAGCCTCGCGGCGCACTGCAGCGCGAAGTGAACGGCGAAATGATAATAAAGGGCAGGCGACCGTGCGAGCGACAAGACAGCAAAATACGAGAACGCGCCTGTTTCACGTGCTGCAATTTGTTGATTTCAAAATATGCAAGTCTTGGATGTCCTTTCGTACATTGTCTATCAAGCCCGTAGCCAGGTGGTTTTAAGTTTTGGGGAGACAAAATAAATTTTTAAGGGGACAATTTTTTTGTTTCTATGGTATGTTCAAAACAAATTTTTCTGGGCGCAACAAAACTTGGGAGACACTGCCGCTGAATCCCTCCCCCCGTGGCTATGGGCCTGTTGTCTACTGGATTGCGACGTGCACTCGAGTCGTGCAGCCCGTGAAACGTCGCCCTCTGCCTATAAGAACGGCGAACCGTGTTTTTTACCTCTTCATGCGATATCAACGCATCGCCGTTTTTGGTGTAAAATCCCGAACAAAAAAGCTCAGCTGTTCCAGGATGACTATTTCTAATTGTATCTTCGTTTGGATGGTGTGTTTATGAACTTCTTTTTATGGCACTTCATCACTGGTTGTGTCCTTTAGAAGGGACAAGACCCCAGTGCCCTGCGTTTATCTCCGGTTTGCAGTCGTTTTGCCTGTAGTTGACGAAACGCTAAGCACCTGTAAACTTTCTCTTCGTAACATTGACTTAAAGCAGGGGTGTGCAACAGGTGGCCCGCGGGCCACAACCCGGCCCGCCTAGCCATTTAGTGTGGGCCTTGCCAACACTCTGATTTTTCCCCATCATGCATGAAAATCCTAATCCGACAGCTTATGCTTAAAAAGACGCTAACATGGGTGAAAATACATAGCTTTTTTTCGCTCCTGTCGCTGCGTAAAATCTTTCGCCGTTTTGCCCGGTGCCTTTATTACTGAACCCCACTTTATCGCTAATGTATTTCGTTGTTGCAGGCTTTCATAACGCTCGTTTACAACACTATAATGTGACGTAATAATCCCTCATAGTGGTTGCTTGTCACTTCCCAGCCATCAGCTTTCTAGAATTTGAAGCAGTTGCATAGGCCTATTGTGGCTAGTTGAGTAAGTCTATTGTACCTGACAACAGGCCTACTCAACTGCTTCCAATTCTATGTTGATAGTTTCATGAGGGTAATATTTTTTGTTGATTTCAGGGCTAGTAAAACGTCGGCGACTAAGAAACGAAAAATTGATGATGAAGGAAGGATATTCAACAGTGAATGCTGTGAGAATTTTCTAATTCATTGTGTACATAAAAAAACAAAATTTTTCGTGTGGCCCACCTAGATGTTTGAAGTTAGTTATGTGGCCCACCAACAAATAATGCTGCAGACCCCTGACTTAAAGCTTTGCCTACTAGAAGAATTCTTTTTTTCTGACAATATATTTCTTAAATGTAAGTTGATCTCAGTGGAAAGGGGGCTTAAGGCGCGCATTGCGCAGCATGGCGTTTAACACCAGCAAGCCACTTTCATTTACGTTGCTTGACTTGGTATAAAAACTGCTCAACTCGTACCCCCCAAAGTAATCGATCGATGTTCACTATCGATTTCATCTCCGAGCTATATTTGGAATGGAAACAACTTTACAAATCGTTAAAATGAACACGAACCAGGCTTTAACAAGCTAATGTGCCGACGGTCGATAGTTTTGTGCTTCAGTTCAATTTCCAGCATTCGTTTGAAAAGTTCAGCTTGCGTGTCAGTGGCACTCATCTGTGACATTACTTAACAGTTTTCTAGATTTTCAAAAAGCTAAAATCAGAAAAAGCAGTGTGCCCGCGTGAATTTAATAGAAAACGAAACGATAGTAATTTTTTCGAGATCATAGTCAATCTGATAATTTGTTTGTCGATCATCTTTCGCTTCATGTATCAGTATATCAGCAAAGAATTCAAGTTAAAGAGAACGTAAAACACGTGAAGCGAACAAGGCCAACACTCACGTTTCTCAGTAACAACCGAAAATAGTGTTTATTTTCAACCAGACAATTACACTTTTGCACTACAAAATTTCTGCAGTCATTTCATTCAAAACTATACTAGCAAAGCAAATGCAAAAAAACAAAAGATGATCCACAGCGTCCGGGGCTTTGAGAAGACTGATCACAGAACATCGGTGTCCTGACCCAGAGGCGGTTGGGCCGGCGGCAAAATGTGGCCTCCTTTTCGAGAGAGCAAACCGATTTCCTCCTTGAGGGCCTGAACAAAGAAAAAAAAACAGAGTAAAATGGTACGACTTTTCTTACCAAATTGAAAGCTTTGTCGTGTGGCACAGATACACTGAAGCTGCGAATCATCACGTCGCGCCTACCTGTATCTCTTGTGCTTGCAACTGTACCAGCTGCACCAATCTGTGTTGTTCCCTCATTTCGGATTTCTTCCTCCCGCGCTCGCCAACATCCTGAGCGAAAATATATTTGGTGTTTCAAAGGTGCTTCGGCAGCAGATGTTTGGTGTCACACTGACCGTTGCCACATACGCGTGAAAATTCGCTCCCTGAGATGTCAAGCGGGCACACCGTCTGCGCCTTTCAACATACATGCTGAGCTGAGGGGACTGGTAGTGTCCGCCTCTCAACCAAAAGGTTGAGAGATCGATCCCCGGCTACTGGCTGAATCGCCGTAGCGCTCCTTGGGCAAGAGCGTTCACCTCAACCTCCTCGGCAAGAAGCAAATTTCATGCTTCGGCCTGCCGCCAATTGTCGTCGCCAAAATTAAATTTAAAAACTACATGCTTTCGACCCGCGACCTGGAGGGGGGACATTTTTGAAACCCAATCGTCGCGCTTCTCATCAGCAAGCGCTATTATCAATTCTACCCGGTGAAAAAGCAGCTGATGGTTGACACAAAAAAAACGATCACGTCATTGCGCCACACGAACAAAACCAGGCGACGTGAGGAGTTGGTTTCGCCCTACAGCCTTCACGCGATGAATCCGTTTAAAAAATCGCTTTGTCCAACGCGCAGGGGAAGCCTAGGATAATCTGTACGAATGCACGAAAGTTTAAAACATAGCCTGGACATACACCAGGGACATAGAAATTACGCTTATCCTACACAGATGATAATCAAATAATATCAGTCTTCGGTCTTTGTAGCTCTAGTCCAAGACAAAAAGTTTCTGGAACCAACTCCATCGTATTCCTTGCGTGAAAAAGCAGCAACGCAGACATGGAAGCGTCGAGGCAAAATGTCGCAAAAAAACATGCTCTTTAATCTTAAAAAAAGATCGGGTCTACTGTGATGAACAGAAAAACAGTCAACCAACCATTTTCTTCTGCCGCTGGTCGAGTTCGATCTCAAGATCGTTGTTGTCATTCATGAGAACATTTAGACGCTCGAGTCGCTTCGTATTCTCTCGGGTGAGCCCAGTGATGTGTTCCTTCGTTCTTTCGATGCTTTGCTGCGTGCACGCAAAGCGGAAAAACCGTAAAGATCTCGCGCGTGCTGCAAAGGTGTGAAAACGCACGTATTTTCTTTAAAGGTATTCTCGCCGTGCCTGGTTCACTACAATTGCAGAAAACACGTTCAAGCGTCAATTGTAGTCGTTCGAGCATAAAACGCTTGAAATTGTCCAATAAGAAAATATGGTTTTTGTTCAAATGGAATCACTCAAGCATGAGATACTGTTCGCAGCAGCGTTGCCACGATACCGAAACTTTACGACGCAATACCACTCGCACTAAGAGGCCAAGCCTTTTGTTGATGCCGCTCTTCACTGACCGCATTCCATCGACTCAGAACTTTCTGAGGCGAGGTTCGGCAGAAAATCAGACAGGCACATGGCCAGGTTTTTCAAATGCAAGCCTTTGAGCGAAAAACAATGTTGTCGTTCAAATGGAATCATTCAGGCTTGAAATATTGCCCGAAGCAACGTTGTTATGACGCCGAGGCTTTACCACGCAATATAATACTCGCACTTCATGCCTTTCCGAGGCGAGGTTCTGGAAAAAAATCAGACAGGCCTGTAGCCAGGTTTTAAGGTTTGGGAGGGAAATATATTTTTACGGGGGCAAAATTTTTGTAAAACAAATTTTTCTGGGAACATCACATTTTGGGGGACACAAAATATACATTGGGGGACACTGCCCTCGAATGCGCCATCCCCCGCGGCTACGGGCCAGAGAGTCAGACGTACTGACCTGCATTCTGTGTAGGTGCTTGGCGTTCTTCACTTCGTTGAGACGGACCTGCTCTTTGAGCTCTTCCACGGTTTTATTGACTGTGACTGAGTCGAGCTTATCCAAGTCCACCAGGCGACCGAACTGAATGCAACACAACGAGAAAAATCTCACTCCTCTATTCAGACAAAACCACACTCTGCACTTCGTCCCATCAGAACGCAGAACTTGAAACCACAAACATGAGAAGCGACAGAAACCGCACTGCGTCTTTCATTGGCTTTGAGAGCAAGGATCGCACCAATGCTGTCCACCTAATTTCCGTGACAGGCCAGCGGAATCATTTTCGCAAAAGGCTTTGTAGGATTACAGTCGTTGTGATTCACCATGCTTTCGCCGTGAAAAATAAAGCCTGCCAAGGTCTGTTTCGAAGCCGAACTTTGGCCGCGGATCTAGATCTCACAAAGACCAAGCGTTGAGTTACGCTGACCAAGAAACAAAAGTAAATTCAACAGTGCATATTCCAGAGCAGAGGTTCTTAACCGGGGGCGTCAATAAATTTCCAGGGGGGACGCGAGCCCCTAAACGCTGTACAACATTTAAAGTTTGCTTAATGTATTTACCAATAAAAACATTTGCTTTTACAACCTATTTATAGCCAGGAGGGCTTAAAACAAAGGACAAATAGTTAAGGGAGAACTGGTAAAGAAAAGGTTATGGACCGGTGTTCTAAAGCGAATGCATCACATAATATGACATGAACAATAAAAACACTGCAAGAAACGTAAAAGCGTTGCAAAAAAGGTAACTGTGATGACAAACAAACAAACAAATGCAGACATTTTGACCACAGAAGCAAAAGCTCTCCTATGCCAGGAACGCTATATCGGCAGGCAGCACAAAGCCAGCAGCACCTTTAACAACATCATGTGTTCGCACTTCTCCTCCAACTCCTTGATCTTCTGCTCCATCAATCGACCGCTCTTGATGAGATGGACGTGTTGTTGTCTCGCCTCCCTGGAAATCAGTTTTTTCTGATAAAGATTGCGAAAGCAGGGAACCTAGACGGCGGGTGAACCGCACATTAGGACGACTTCCGTGACCGAACAACAAAAATGGTTATGAAGTCAAACCAAGGTCTAATCCAGGGATCTGCGAAGCTATTTCATCCGCCGCGAAGACATTTTGTCAATAATGAACAAATAATGTATTAACGAAGAACTTATCGATTTGGTTGAACGTATCATATCCCGAAACAATCTCATTCGAACTGTTATGTTATTGCTTATGTTGCCCTCGGATAAAAACGTTTGGAGGTCACTGGTCTTGTCGAGACAGGGGCAAACTACCTTTTAATACGCCCATTGGGGCAGCTCCAAATTACAAACGCAAATCATTTTTTACGTTCCTTGCAATATCCACGTTTACCCAGTTGGGGAAGCCTACTCCAAACGAACAAAGCTTTGTTGAGGTGGAGCAAATTACTCTGCTCCGCGTTTTCACTTTGCTCTTTGATGCTCTTCGGCCATTAACTTCAAATCATGATAAAAATTTACGTGACTGTTGTGGAGTGCCCGACGAGACTACCTACGTTTAACAGGTGTTTTTCGGTGTCCCAGGGCTTCAACTTTAATTTGCATGCAATTGTCTATTGCACCGATAAACTCATCTTTGAAACGCGTTTGCCGCGGGGCGGTCACGCAATAATCGCTTTTATGGAGCTCAACGTGACAAAGGCAATTATTGCGTAACACAGTAATGAGCAGCAGATGTCTGCACATCGATTTGCAGCACTTTTAAAAACTTGGCAAAACAGCGCAAGTGTAAGGGCTTCTGAAGATATGAATGGAAGTGGTTGATGAGCAGCGGACAGCAAAATTTTTTTAAATGAAATCGGTCCGATGGCTGAATATCCGATACTCCACCAAAGTCTTGCTGTTTTTAAAGCATAAAACATCAGTGGTCAATTTGCTACGAAGCAAGCTAACTAGTCTGACAAGCAGTCAGTGCAAGAACGAAAAGCTACTGCTCAAACACTATTTTCACCGAAAAACTGCACTTCAAGCCAAGTACTAAGCTGCGGTCCTCATTCTGCCATTAAAATTGGCAAAGACTAACTGGTCTCTCTCCGAAGACAAGTTTTTAAAGGAATTAATGTTGGCGATAGTAGATCGACTGTGTCCTAAGAGCGATGGCAAATTTCAAAAAATACAGTCTATAGCGCACAACTCGCCGTGTGGAACTGATTGATGAAGATATAGAACAGACGGCAGAATCCTTTATGTTGTGTTTAATAAAACTGGATGAAAGCAGCAGAGTAAAAAATTCTGTTCAGGAATTACCGACAATTTTAGGATAGTAGAGGAGCTTTTGCTCGTGAAGTCTCTCAAATAAAAAACGCGGGAGAGGAGTTACGAGCATGTGACGGGGTGTGTGTGCTGCCATGGACTATATGGAGCTGGCTTGGAGTGAGGCTTGATATCAATGTCAGACAAACAAGAGAGAGGCTTGATATCAATGTCAGAAGGGATGGATCTCCAAATTTAGCTACAAAAAATGTCGGGCTGGTGGAATGACTCCAGGATAAAGTGAAAGAAAAACAAACCTGAACAAGGAAATTATCGACCTACATTGCAAACTTTACCAGGAATCTCTTTGTAAGTCTGTACTGCTGCTCAATCATATCTTGAACTCAGTCGTAAAATGGGTAAAGCTCAGGCGAATACGGGGACTTCAGCATCGCCAATTCATTACATTCCTGGCAGAAACAGATGCAGACCACCAGGACTTATTTTACTAAACTCTCGTGAACGCTGGTTGATTTTGGGCAAAGTGTTTCAACGAGTCTAGGAGCTCAAAAAATAAAATTAGTGATTTTATGCAGTTAACGGGGAAGTCTGATGGATTTCTAGAAGCAAGCGTCAAGATCTGGAGGTTTGACTCTGTTATTTGATGTGGACATATTCTTTTACATGGGCATTAGCTGAACGCGAGGCCACGAGGGAAAGATCGATTTGTGTACGACACGCGCACAAACGCGACAGCCTTCATTTCCAAGCTGGCTTCATTCCCCAGACAAATCACGAACACGTCATTCGCCTTTTTCCCACACAAGCCAAACTGATGGTCGCCAGTCAAACGCGCAGAGCAACAGCAAGTCACCGGGCGACCTGCACGGAGAACCCAGCCGCCTTGTTTTCTGATTTTGAAAATAGACTGACATGTCACTTCAGCTGGTACTGTTGCGATCGGAAATCCCGAGCGGCATATGCGCAAAGCTTCGTACTGTGGCAGCAAGCAACAATAGAGTTCACATCCCATGATCACTTTCTGGGTACGCCAGTCATAATGTTCAATCGTTCACACGTTAATATCGGCAGAGCTTCCACGCCACGATCACTGTTTTATTGCTTGTTCGTGCCACATATATGTATGGTGTTGTTCTTCACGCACATCCCGTTCGTGGTGAATCACACAATCAACGCAACACCACCGGAGAGGTT
>JGI24021J15306_10011720_pt1 | contig 10886 bp, 6 predicted proteins | sample Ectturendosymbi1_FD_15306 | JGI IMG/M metagenome (IMG submission 15306)
ATTCGGGGCATTAACTAACAGGAAAGCAACCAGCAGCAATAGAGCTCCCTCACTGAGTTCACTCTGCTACTACTAGGTTGCACTAACATTATATAGGGATAAGAGAATGATGATAATTCGCTTGTGGTGACTCACAGTGACTTGTTATTCATGGTCACCATCTACCGGTGACCATTTGTTTGCATGTGGTGCCATCTTCTGGCCGCCACAGTGGCCAACTTGTATTCGACTGGGATCAACTAAAAAATTTACTTGATAACTCGCGATCGACTGGTCAGTAATAGTCACAACTACAATATCACAAGCCAAAGTTGAGTATCACATGTCCAAATGCAGTGTACTATCGCCTCTGATGCACAGACAGAAAGCCAAGTCACGCTATAATCTGCCGAGCTAGCCTATGGTCAGCCACTGCAGTAAGCACCAAAGAATATATGTGACCAAACCAATTGATGGATAATTTGTATGTACTTTCTTGAATATTGTTTGAAAAATGTTCTTTTTAGGTATCTTGTCAATCCAATGCAAAATCAGACGAGATCGACCAAGTGACATTCGGCGATCAATCCGTCGATTTCAGCGTTTAAAGCTACATTTTTTGGTTACAATTTTGAAATAATAGGTCTACCTAAAGTTTTATATGGTCAAACTTTCCTAAAAGACGGTTTGAGTTTGCAGTTTTTCTAAGCTAGCCTACATACTTTTATTATATTTCATACTGTGAGCTCCTCTCAGAGTTACTAAATCAATTTTCTTAATTTTACCCATTGATTGAATGCTGGAGCTTTTTTGCAATTAGCCGAACCAGATTGGTTGAATTGGTCACATGACAACTACAAAGAGTATATCCTTGGATTGGCGGATCGTCTTTGCCATATAACCTAAAACCCTAACCCATATGGCAAACCTGTGTCTGATTTTCAAAACTTATTAAAAAAGTACTGTAGCTTACATCAAAAGTTTGCCCATGAAAAGAGTCGTCTCTATTAGCCGAGCCGAAACAACAATAGTGAGAGCCCAAATGACGACCACTCGCACAGCGCAGGAATTCCCACTCGACCAGCTTCATTGTACCCAATGTTAGTGCCAGGAACTCAGTTTCATAAGTGGACAAATCCAGATGGAAAAATGAACACGACAGGGCGATACCTCTAGTGGCAAAATACACACTATTTTTGTTTTTCCGATTGAATGTGCACTACATATTATGTTATTTTTATGGATTGGGTCACAAAATGACAGGGTGTTTTGTTTGGAAGTGACTATAGGTCTGCTGGCAGTGACACGGTAAGAATAAAACGCTGAGTTTGCAACATTAGCAGCACTGTCACGGCAGTCAAGTAGACGTGTCTTATTGTGTACATGGTTTTCGCGTTGACTCTTGCCACGATCGGGCACCTTCTTTCTTCTTTCATATACATGAACAGGAATACATGTAGGTTAAAACTTTGAGTGAGTAAGGTATTCCAAAATAGCAGGGTTGCCCACCTCATTAATGTGGCACGGAGATTTGAATTTGGTGCAACCATGCAAGATGCGGTGTGCAGTCTGCACCTTGCCACATTCACACAAATCTGACCCGCACAGGCCCATTAATTTCATGTTGGCCGCAAATTGGCCAACACCAGTCCGCAGGCGGTTGAGCTGAACCCAGGCATTTCTGGGGAGGTCGCAGCCTGGTGGTTGTGGGGCTGAATGCGGGAATGAAGAATTGGAGAGCTGGAGGATTGCTGTGGCTGGTTCCACGTTAATTGACAACAATTCCACAAAGGAGCGAAGAGGTTTCCTGGAGCGGAGACGTTTAGCAGAAGGTTTTAGGTACAGAGCTTAGGAGATATTTCGAATTGAGGGCTTTGGTGTAAAGTTTCAAGCATGAAGAATTGCGTGGGCACCTTCCGTTTTAGTAGTGGTTGCACTTTTCATGGTAGGCTACAATTTTTATTTATTTTTTCAAAAGTTTTCAAACTTTTGTGGTCAGATTTGCGGTTTAGGTTTAAGTGTTAGGTTTAGGGGTTAGGTTCAGGGCTTAGGTTTAGGCTTTAGGTTTAAAGGGTTAGGTTTACTACGTTTTTACCAAGCGTAGTGCAGTCTACTGCACACTTGTAATGGATTAGTGTCATGTTACAGGCGACGGATGAATAAGTCTTCAAAAATGAAGGTCCATTGGTGGTTCTTTTAACCACTGCCTGTTTGTTTCGTATTTAACCAATGTTGCATTGGGATACGGATGGATATCGGATACTGAATTTCAGAAATTTTCGGATAAGGATTGGGTATGGATATGCAAAAATTTTTTCGAATATGGATCAGGAGTTGAAAAATCAATATCTGCCCAGGTCTGAATTTACCCATGATTTACTTAAAGAAATGACCACGCAGACTCCTGCTACAGCCAAAAGTGAAAAGTGACTTCGGTCCGGGTCCGGTTTTTCAAAAAATTGTGACTCCGGGCCGGATCCGGGTCAGAAAGAAAAAGGCAGAATCCTTCCAGAGTCGACTCCGGCACTCCGAATCCATGACCACCTCTGCCTCCGACATGCAGTGGGATCGTCAGAGCCTTCGGAAAAACTTTTTTATTTTGAGGAAAGGATTTATTACTTTTTCTTGGATTATACTCACAGACAGGCTAGTAGGTGGTGCTACTAAAGCAGGAGTACTCAACCTATGGTACGCAAAGGTCTTCCGGGTGGTTCGCGAGTAACTTCCATTTCTTCACAAAAACCTGGATTCACAGCTTTCTAGTTTGCGTACATGGCTTTGTTTCTAAATAAATAAAATTTTCTGTAGGCTAGCCGCTATTCCTATATTGTTTCATAACATTATGACTTTTGATGTGCTGTAAGCAAATTTACGCTTTGTGTCAATCAATTGGTGGAAGGTAAACAAAAAACTCATTAAATTTGGTTGTGGTCTTTTATTGTTATTTTGATGTACATTATTCTTCTGAATAAACTAAGTTTCGATCAAATGAGTTGTTCTGAAAGAAGTGGTCCGCGTTGACAATATAGGGTGCCCAAGTGGTACGAGATAGTAAAAGGTTGGGAATCCCTCTACTAAAGCATGTGCAGAACAGAGGTGATCACGGGGCCGCAGTGGACTACGCCCGAAGTCTACGATTTTCCCGGACCTGGACTCGGATTTGCAATAAAAACTGGAGATAGTGTCAAATGAAATTTCTGACTTGTGAAATTTCTGACTTCACGCCATGTGCGCACTGCACAGAATAATATTCTGCGTATCAAATACGCTGAGAAAACGGATGATTAGGGCTTAGGGTTTGATGTTTACGTAAGTGTGTCAGGTTAAGGTTTGAGTTAGGATTTGAAAAAGAAAAATAATTGAGGTATAAGAATAAGTCCAATACTTTTCAGTGGTTATAGTTATTCCCTTACTGCATCTTGTTGTGGTATCTGACATCCAACCAAAAAGTTTTAATTTACACAACACACATCAAAAAGTAATTGCCCAACTTTATTCCTTTACTCTGAGAAGCCAAATAACTGACGAACAATAATAGGTTAGAAATTTCGCTTGACACCGGATAACCGAGAATATTTTTGCTTTCCGACAACTGGATGATTTTTTGTCGGTTAACCGAATAATAAAGTAAATTTATTCATGCGTTTTACCCTTTTTTTAACGGCCTGCCATCTTCAAACTCACTTTGAAGCTCTGCTTACTATACAGCCCACTTTTGTGGAAGTAGAAAGGGCATTCAATGCGTGTGGGCTTACTCTGGTCTCATTTACACGATTCCACAATTGATGCATTGTGCTCAGTGGCGTAGTGAGACTAAGTGTTTCCTGGGGCCGTCTGTAAAAGCGTAGCCACTATATAACAGACCATGGAAAAAGTGCCTCCTTTTCCACCCCTCCAATTTGCTTGCAATAACTTAAAATAAAACAAGATCATGCTTTGTGCTTAGTAAGGATTTAAAGGGTTAAGGAATATTGAAATATAGTGAACATCAGAATTAAGCACTCAGAAATTGAATTGGGTCTTGTTTTTCATCCTCGATTATGGGTCTTGCTTTTTCTTCCCGTTCGCCACCTTTCTCATTTGATCTTCCTATTTTTCGGCTTTCTTTACATATGCAGAAATGGATCCGGCGTATTTTGTCAAATTTTCTTCCCAGTTGGTTTCAGCCTGCAATAAGTCACACCACTTAGCTCCAGTCATTTACTCATTCTAGGCTGGGAATCAAGGAACCGGTCTTCACGTGGCGATTCCTGTTTCTTACCAATGCTTCCAGCTGATTAAACTGAAGATTGCAGTTGAAAATGCCATCTCATCAAGCAACTAGTCCACCGCGCTCTTACCATTATTCCCCGTCTCTGAGCACGTGCTCTTCTCAGAGCGGACAACCCGTTGCCACAAGAAACGTTGGAACAATGACATGTAAACAATGAGACGTTACATGTCATTGGCTGGAACAATCCTCCAACTTAACATCAACGGAGCCACGAAGCCGAAGCTATCGATCCTGCAACAGATAGCTGATTGCTGCAATGCAGCTGTATAGTACTGCCTCAGGAAACGCACCATCTTGATTCCAAAAGCCTATCATGCCTGGATTCTACTTTGCAGCATATCAACCAGGTGCCACTCACGGCACTGCCACCTTCTTGAGACATGGCTCTCTTGCAACCATCACTAGCGAATCGACATCCTCATCGGAATGCGTGTCGCAGTGGCACACAATAGAAACGAGTGATATCTCTATCACCAATGTATACCGTCCTCCACCTGCACCATTCAGTGTCCATACCCTCCCTTTGCTACCAGATTGTGACACTGTGATCGTGGTCGGCGACGTCAACAGCCACCATACTAGTTGGGGCTATTCTGGTAGTGATGAAAACGGATAGACACTCCTCACATGGGCGGAATCATCTGACCTTCAACTACTTTACGATTGAAAGGAGCCTACAGTTTTCGCTCTGCAACGTGGAACGCAACCACCAATCCTGACCTTGTATTTCCTCATGTAAGGGTGGGCCAGGGCCTGCCATTGCCCCTGAGGAATGTCATCGAGCCTTTCCCGCACACTCCCATAGGCCTTCCGTTATCGCGCCACACAACCTCTTTCATAGTCTCCCAAAGCCAGTCCTCCGCTGGAACTTCAGAAAGGTCAATTGGAACCTTTTCTACAGGCTAACCTGGGGACGAAGTGACTCTATCAGAGTCAGTCTCCACTGGGGCTCAGATGAAAGAGCGATAGAGCGCCTCGCACTCTTTGTCTCAGCATGGCACATAGTTCTTGCGACGGCCATGTGGGATAGCTTGGTTGTCCGCGGATAGTAAGCTCTCGCAAAAATCTTGGTATGCCCTCTTGATATTTGATGTGTCCGAAGGTGGCAATCCCTTAACTGATTCACCCCTAAGAAGGCAAAAGCGCTTCCAATCAGCCTTGCGAAAGTTCCAACGCTTCACCAGATCGCTGTGGGTAGAAACCTTGAACCTCAGGGGCGTTTGAGGGAGGGCCGATGTTGTGACCGCGAGAACTTTCCTAGAACACCTGTCCAACAGTCGGCTGTCCTGGCCGAAACTCGCTAAGGTCAGGTCCGGGTTGGTGCCGACGTTCCATCGGTGAGAGAAGAAGCTGGCTGTTTCCTTTGGGTCATACAGCAGCTGGGCCGGCCCTAGCAAGTGTGGGTCCCAGTGCAAAACCTAGACGCGGGGCCCTTTGAGAGCAGTGGTGTTATGACGTCATCAACAGTAGTACGACCTTTTCAATGAAGATCTTTCAAAATAATTATATGAATATCAAAAAGACGGCAGTTCATTGGAGTTGATCTGTATGAACGGGGTCTTTCAATTTGAAGGGACGTGGGCAGAACCATCTCCAGAAAGTCTTGGATAGTTGAGCTTTACATTTGTGCAGGGGGACTTGAAATTTTAAAATTTGACGGAATACTCTGCTTGCTTATAGTGTTTCATATTTCACTTTGGGGGCTTGGAGTTTTCTTTGGGGGCTAGGACCACCAAAGGCCCCCCGTGGCGACGGTTTGGACGTGGGCATAGCTCATGTGTCCCTACGTTCATGTTTATGACTAATAGCATACTACTGTTATGGACATTAGACAGTACCGCTCCCACTCGTAAAGGAAGCTGTCCAGTGGAGATCTGAGCGGCGAGCGCAAGTGCAAAGTTACTAACCGAACTCACAGGCGAATTGAACTTTCAATACAATTACTTCACCGTTGTTGAAACGCACTTTCGTTCGAAGGACAACCGACTTGGAGAAAACAATTAACATTTACACGAACTGATTGCCATTCTCGCTTTCGGTAACCACAAGCGCAGACGTGTTCTTGGTAACGTTTGGACACACGATCAACTATCTGCTTTATAACGCAATACACGAAAGGAACCAGACTTCACAAGACAGCAATCCGCCCAAAGTTCCACAAAAGCCCAATTTTATAGTTATTCTTAATGCATGGACTTGGAATGCAAAATGTTCTTATGAATTAGAAATGTGATGTACAAAGATTTTACAACACCACGTCACAGGTGTAGACAGTGGCGTGGAAAGGTCTGGTGATGCCCGGGGCGACTGCTTGATAGGATGCCCCTGTACCGAATTCCAATGTTCAACAGTGGTGTGTGGTGGTCATTGTTACTGGATATACGCTGTTTTGACGTCACACTATGACGTCATATTCACGTTTGTAACCAACGTTTTGGCGAAGTTTGTTGACACAACATGTATATTTAGCGACGCCGAAGCAGCGCTAAGGCAGGGGGAGCAGTAAAACAGTTTAGGGCAGTGGAAACTTATAAAAAACAAAAAATCGTTACCTATTATGTTTGTTTCTGTTCATCAACAATGTTGATCTCAACAACAATAACAGAAATTATAGAAAATTTTTCTATGATTTTTCTGGGTGCTTGAAAAGCTGCAATGACTATGATTCAAGTCGATCTTGATAAACTACAAAATTACCTACGATACTGTTATGAACAGCAGTGGTGTTGGATTTGGAGGTGCAAGCGCATCCCCAAAAGTTTTGATTTGCTGAAAATCTGGAAAATCTGCGTAAAAATTGCTTGACTTCAAAAAATGGTGCCAAGTTCATGATTGCAAAAATAGCCGGCAACGCGTTAAAACAGGGGGTAGAACACACTCAGTGGTACGTCAGTGCAGTTCACAACTGCAAAAATACAAGGCTGCGCGAATGTCTCATCGAATAGCAGTCAATCAGAAGGTATGAGGCTGGGGTGGCGGACACCCAGAGTTGAGAGTTTGAAACTTGTAAATTACACAGGAATTTGGATGCGCATAAGTACGCAAGAAAATTTTCGTTTTTTATTATGTGGCTGTTATATGTACAATTACTAAGTAGAAAGAACAGATACGGGCTTGTTTGATCCATTGTGATCAATCCGCCTGAACTGCCAATTGATGACGAAGCTCGAAACGAAGCACATATTGCATGCACAGGTGTGCGACCGTGCTAGCACAAAAAACGAAACGGGAAACCAGTGATGCATCATAAAATCAGCTAAGTCAAGCACGATGAAATTCGACAGCTTTAAAATTTGACTCAGAAAATCAATTTTAAACGTTCATAATTATCTTCAGCGTTGATGTAATTGGACTCAACCCAAAAAATCACCCGTATTGAGAAACCCACATAAAAAAACAGTAAAACCCACCAAAATCCCGCTCTTGACTTTTCCTTTGAAAAATGAACTATGAAGTAAAAGGTAAAATAAGTAGCACACTTGTACAGTTAAATGCAAATTTATTTTAATGAAAGAGAACTAACAGCTATGAAATTTGAAAGACTTGAAAAAAAGAGAAGAATCATTCGAACAGTTTGAGTAAATTCTGCTGGTTATCTTCCTCAGCTCTGTAAAATCGGTATATTTTAATCAATTTATCTGCCCTCTCTGCATCCAACCTGTTTCTGATGTTGGACCATGCCAAACCATATGTTGAAAAAATACACTGTATAGATGTTGAACTATCAGCACAAGTACATAAACTTGACGTGAAACTGTAGAGTTTGTGTGGAAGTTTTTAGTGTTTTTTTGAAAAAAGAACAAAAAACTGCTTGTTTACAAAAAAAACAAAACAACGGATTTAAAAAAACAGGAAGGTTGGATTTAACAAAAAACAGGTTTCTTCAAGCCTGACTATCTTTAAATTCTTTTTTGTGATCTTCCCTTGATCGCACGATCTGGAACAAGTCACGTTACTATCAGTTTGATTGGACGTGCGCCGTACACCTAGAGTAAAGACCCTGGTAATGCAGAAGCTGAGAATTACTAGCATTTGAATTCGTAAAAATCAGTGTTGACAACAAAACAAGTTTCAAAAAAATTAAATCCATTCAGCATGTATTAGTAGACTTACAATAGAAAAAATCTTCTACTTACAACATTTAAATTTTTGCAATTTCACCCTTTGGATGCCCCAATGCGTTATATCCCCGGGGACGGCGCCCCGTTCGCCTCCACTCTGCACGCCACTGGGTGTAGAAGCACTTATCAAACGCAAATGCGCATATTTGATTGATGAAACAGAAGCAGGGCCGGATTAAGGGGGGCAATTACCCCGGGCCCTCCACTCCACGGGGGCCCCCCGTGATGACATTTATTTGTTTTAAATAACATATTCGTTTGAAAAATTGTCGTGATTCACAAGAGATACAAGAATACAAACTCTATATTCCGATGTTGCTTGAGTAACATTTACTGGTTTCTCTGCAAGTTTAACTTTCTGCCAGTTTTAGTAATCACTACTGAATGTAAATATTTTCGGTTTTGTTCATTGCAAATATATTTTAATTTTGCTTGTAACTTTTCCTAATAAACGTTCTTTTGGTATGGTTTTATCTACTTGTGCATCACGCCTACGGCACAAATGTCGTGAAAACGATACTATTTGCGTGCTTAGCAGCAAAGCTAGTTCTGCTGTGGTTGCTATTTATTATTAATGATTCTACAATTTCTTGGGCGGTCTGGAGGTAACCGCGGCTGAACTGAGACCTTTGTTTCGTCATTAAGGATAACGTATGGTGGAAATGCACTTTTCCTCCGTTGACTACTATTCTTGCGTTACATCACAAACATATGAAGCTAGTCAAGCCATTTATACCACATGTCATTGCGTGGCCCGTCAGAAAGGGTTTTTGCTGAGTCGATTTGTAGAACGAAAGAGCAGAAAGCGAGATTGCAGTGTTTAGCTTGAGTGATGCCGAAATCTATTAATGCCATAAGCGTATGGCGTGGGGATGCAGGGGATGCGGTCGCATCCCCAACGCCAAAAAATTGGCTATTATTCGGGCAAAAATTTTCAAAATTTGGGCAAAGTATACAGCTACATTCGCATGTACATGAGGTAGTGTCTATTTTCCAAACTGAGGCAAAATAATAACCAAATCAACGGCAAAATAATGGCCAAAACGGCAAAATAGTCTGATATTACTTTGCCATTATTTTTTGCTCCAGATAGCAACATAAACACTGCCCTTGAGTGAACTGGAATCATGTTGTAATTCCAACAGCCTTCATCAAATTTGGGTCAACTCAAAAACTTTTGGGTCAACTCAAAAACTAATAGCATTTTGGGCAAAATTAGAATCATTTGAGTGAAATGGGAGCATTTGGGTAAGGTCCAACAGCCTCAATTAAATCTGGGCAAAGGAGAAAAGCTTCAATCAAACTTGGGTGAAAACAAAAACATTTAGATTGATTAGAAGCACTTGGGTAACGTCCATCAGTCAAATCAAATTTTGCCAATTTACAACAGCTTCAGTCAACTGTGGGCAACTTCAAACAGTCTTGTTCAAAGATGATCTATATAAAAAATCTCCACTGAAATTTCAGTACGTTCGGAAATGTCTGGGTGAATTATGAGTTTTATTCAGATTTGGATAAAATCAAAATCATTTGGGTATATTTTCACAACCTTAATGAAATTTGAGCAAATTGGGACTACTTCATTCAAATTTGGGTGAAGTTAAAAATGTTTCCATCAATTGGAAAAATTTGGCTAAATTCCAACAGACTAAATCAACTCTGTCCAAACAACAAGAGCTCCATTCAAATTTGGGCCAAGTGGAACATCTTTATTCAATTTGGGGAAAATTCAAACAGCTTCATTCATTTTTGGAGAATTTCAAACAGCTTTTTCAATTTTAGGGAACTTCAAACAGCTTCAATCCAATCTGAATATTATACAACCACTTCATTTAAATTTGCATACATTTAGAAACATTTGGGCAAATTCCAACAGTCTTAATCATATTTGGGTAATTGACACAGCTTCATTCAAACTTGGGTACAATCAGAAATATCTGGTCAAATTGGTAGAGTGTCATTCAGATTCGCATGTAGCATAAATATTTGAGCAAATTACAACAGTCCAAATAAAAAAAAATGGGCACAAGTAAGTGGTAATTATCATTCCAACTAAGCCTAATTTTTATAAACCTCAAATTGTTGATGCTGTAAAGTGTACAAAAAATGTAGCTGTAGCTGCAAAATGTTTTGCGGTAGTAATATGGTGTAGCTGTGATATTGTGAAGTGTGAAGTTTTCATGTTTCAAACTTGCTTGATATTCTAAGATATGCAAGTGCAAATCTGTTTCCATGAAGTATTCATGAATAAAATTAACTACGTTACTGCAGCTGCAATATGTTGCGTGGTGATAATATAGCTGTGATTTTATACTGTTTAGTAGAGAGGGCATGGGCCGCTAACAGTCCAGTCTTCGGGCCGTTCGCTAGAGGTTTTGAAACAGTCCGCTAGCAATTTTTAGCGATGACGTCATTCCGGGCCGCTGCAGTCTGCTCGCCGAAAATTTTTGTTTTTTGCAAAGTTTCAAAATCTAACAACGAATTTTTTGGCTGCTGTTCTCTCCATTTTACCG
>JGI24021J15306_10011721_pt1 | contig 10886 bp, 9 predicted proteins | sample Ectturendosymbi1_FD_15306 | JGI IMG/M metagenome (IMG submission 15306)
AAGGGGGGGGGGGCGGCAGCCCTCCCCGACCCCAAGCCTCATACGCCTATGACCTTAATCGATGACATCCCGGACATTAATGTTATTTTCGGATTCCAAACTCATTTTTGGGTTTATTGTAAGAGTACGAGCAACACACGCACACACACAACACACGCGAGCGCACACTTCGAAATCACAGAAAGCGAACTAATGAAAAACAGCGCAACAACATCCAATGATTAAATAAAGGTCGGAGCAGCAATGGCGTTGCAGGAGCGTGCGTCTTCAATTGTATGGCTTCGACGTCCTGCAAAGGTAGCCGGAGGTTTAGTCAATGGGAAAAATGGAAGTTCGTGGATCCACAAACCAATGCGAAGTACTTGGACCGGTCTTTCTTGGCATTTTATTCTCAAGCTGTTCGATCTTTTTCTCCCTTCTTCCAAATCCAACATCGTCTCGCGCGAGAGCGTGACCGCCACGTGACAACTTTCAAAATCCGTTGCAATCCAGCTCTTAACATTCTCTTTCGACGACAGCAGCAGAAAGAACATTTTGTTGCGGAGGCGGATTTTTCTCGAACGCCAAATCCGGATCAGCGTTTGTCAAGCAGCGACACTTTCTCGAAAACTCGGTCCGAACCGAAAATGCGAATACTCGCGCTGGAGTCGGGCGGTGTTTGCAAACAACCCGGTTGTAGAAAAGTTGAGCAGAAAACAAAAGACGTCGCCGAATTCCATACACGTACAAATTCGAATACAAACAAAATTCGCGAAGCTTGAATTTTTTGAAAAAAGCGTCGCTGCCGTTGTTGCGATAACGCGACGACTGTGCAAGGCCAACATTCTGATGCGGAACAAATAAGCGCCAATGGCGCGGTGCAAAAGACGAGGAACTGATTGTTACGTTTCACTGAGTCGAGCGCTTGCAGGTGCAGGATAGTGTGGGGGGGTCAAATGTCATGGCGGCGGTGCTTGGTGTTGCGAAATCCATGTTGACGTTTCATGTGTTTCGATGCGGATCGTGAGCAGGTTTTTCACTAATGTCAAAGGTCGCGACAATCACGCGACTCCTCATTCTGATTGAAAAATAGCGTCAAAAACAACAAGAACCTGTCGTGTCTAATCTTCTACAAAACGAACCAAAAAACGGAAAACTAATGACTTATTAAGAACAACGGCCAGGCTGGTCGCTTTCGATGCGCGCTTCGCCTTTCAGCGCCACAAACAGGTCAAAATTTTACGGGAGGCTTTTCGCTAACCGCAACGTGTTCGTCAGCGACATTGAAGATCTTGCGTAGACAAGGAGCGTTGCTTACTGCATGACACAACGCGATGACGCGGCGGGGGAGCTACTCACCCCCGAAAGAGCACAAGAATGGGGATGGCATTTTTACTGCGAAGGTTGCTGGCGGCCTTCCACTACAGTACGACGTTGTGAAATTAAAAGCCTTCAAGCAGTAGCTTTCTGGCATCGAACCAATTACCGGGCGCCAGCGATGCGATTGTTCTGCATAGCGAACTGAATCGACTGCACAGTTCGACACTTTCGGCCCGGCCGTCCTTTTTGACTCGATTCGTTTTAGAGGGTTGTCATGGCACCAACGTTGCCAGAGCTTCCGGCACGGAGTGACAGCCGCGCAAGACGGAAACGCTGGCTATAGGTTACAAAGCAAACGACCAATCAGAGAAAGCGCGAACGAAATCAACGCGAGACCACAACCTATTGCAAGCGATCGACCTTGACATCCAAAAACACGGGTTCCCGTTTTCGGGGAAGTACCAGGCAACACTGCGTATCGACAATCGCGGACAGCACAGTCGAGTGAACGTATGGAGGGCATGGCCTTGTCTGGCGTGAACCAGCACCACAGCCGGCGACAGACGCTGTCGAGAGCAACTGTTTCAAACGACACTGCTTCGGAAAGGTCCACGCCATAATGGATAGTGTGAATCTTAGCACCAGCTGCTGCTGTCCGTAGAACTGACAGCACGAAGGACGATGCTGTTTTGCCGTAACGACGATGCTATTTTGCCGTAAGCATTTTAACCAGCACACAGGGAACATGGCTTAACAGTCCACTGAGTACGATGTATGTGGCGCGGCTAAGACGGGTGATTATTCTTTATGACGCACATGTGACGCAACACAGAGGACTTGTTTTGCTTCTTATTAAAGGTCATTGATAAAAAATAGATCTTGCATTTGATTGCCATTAATGACCAGTCCCGGCCTGATTCGATGCAACACGCACGTCCAGCAAATGTCTCCTGCCTGTTGCAGACATTCGACAAACAATAACATCTCTAAACAAGCGAGGGGGGACGCCGTGTAACTTGCAAGCCTGCAAAGGTGTTTGAAATAAGAGGGCCGAAAATGGTTCAATAGGCTCAGGGCAAGCTCTCACCGGCCAGTACCAATGGAGTTGCGCGCCCACGGAGGCAACAGTCCAGGCTGTTGTAACGCTTATCGCTGCTTCTCGTAAAAAAAACAATCAGGTAGCAGAGTTGTCTCGGGTACGAAGCACAGTAAATACGGTCGGATTGGACAATGACACCGCTTGCGAAATAACACGTCATAGTTCATGCATACGTGCGGCAGCAGGGGGTACCAAGGCCTGCCCGAGACTCATCATCACAGTTCAAGATCTAAGATGGCAACGAAAACGCTGACAAAAGCGTTGAAATGTTCTCGAGCAAGGTTTGCACTGGCATTGCTTTGCTCGGCGATTAATAAGCGAGAGGAGATTTACTTCCTGCGCCGCCGTTTCACGGCCGTGTGGCCGAATCCACTGCAGGCCGTTCGCGAATATAGGAGACCTGGCACTTCCTGAGTCGTAAGCGCACAGTGCAACGGCGACAAGCGTATTGTTACGATATCGACGACAGATCGCGCGCCATTAACAAGGATTTCGCTGATGACGGCGTCACCAGAGTGACAGGTTGCAGGAAGACGCAATATCTACTCACAGCGGATTGGTGGGGTGAGGTTGATGGGGGAGGGAGGCTGGGACGGCGTCGCGATTGTGAAGAACAGGGACTTCTTGCATCGGGGAAAGTCTGAATGGCAAGCCAGCATCCGAGGCAGACAATGTCGATAAAACAGCAGGTGCGCTTTGTGCGGCTATATAACGACTTGTTGCATGAAGAAGTAATGTGGAAACGTACATCGACGATTGTCTGAGGCTGAGGCGAACTAATGTAGACAATCAGGGAACTAGGTCGTCTGGCGAAAGGCGACACGTGCGCTCGGCGGAACAGTCACGTCAACGGTCGGAGCAGGTGGGGCGGCGGCAATTTGACGGGGATCCAAATGCGCATTGCACGGCACGCGCGCTGTCCTCGCACCTACGAACGAAACAAAACGCACAAAGACATTGACCGCTTTGTGGGGGGGCGTTACTTCTGGCGCGCGGCCTTGTTGGTCTGGACAATGACGCGCGAGGTCTTTTCAGGGGGGTCCCGCTGTTCCAATGGCGATGCTGCTGCTAGGGACACGGGAATGGCGCCGGTTCCATCCAGGAGGCGAGGCCATCGGCGGCCATCTGCTGGTTGATCAATATCGACTGCGGAACAAACAAACAGCCAAGTGGCTAAAAATGCACGCAGGAAGTAAATTTTTCAAAAACGTGTTGAAATATATATATATTTTTAAATGTCGTTAAAATATTGATCAAGAAGCTTTAGTGTGAGCACGCGCTTGCGAAAAAGCACGGATCAAAATGAATGCGGAGTGGCAGCGCAAATGTACACAAGAGTAATTCTGATAAGGGTCCAACATACGCATTTTTAATTAGCGTTGCATCGTCTAATCGACATTCTCTTTAAGAGATTTTACACTGAGCAAATGTTTGTTTCAGTGAGTTTGTGAACGCGTTAAAGTATAAAACCTTATCAAAACGTGAACCAGCACATTCAATTCAAATTGCTCCTTGTTTTCGTGCTCTTCCAATGTTTACACACTTTGTCCAGCTACATTGCGGAACCTGGATAGGTGGCTGGAACGTAGCAAGTGCGCAAGAATGAGATTTCACTGCGAAAAAGGTCTGGTGGTACGGCGCACCTCATAGAGGAAACATTGCCCTAACGTAGTGAATAGTGCTTGCACTTTTTCGCTCTTGAAAAATACCAACACACCGCACAGCACACTACACACAACACACTCAGCGGGAGAAATTAACCAGCAGCAGGAAGAACTATTTCACAAACATGACGCGATATGCGTATCGGAGAAATTACAAAAGAACGGCTCACGTCATTGCCGACGCATTTCAGAAGGTGAATGCGCGGACATCCGTCGCTTCGATATCCGGTGACCCGGGCCTGGAAAGGTCCGCTCTGCAGCATTTCTTGCAACTTCTTCACAGATTCCTCGCAGAACTTTTCATCTTGAGAAATAACGTGTCCAGGGGTGAAAACAACGCGATCGTATTTGATTGCAAAAATAAAAAAAAATCGTATTTGATCGCAAAAACAAAAAGAAATAGTTTGGATTTTTTGAAAAGGAAAATCTAAGGTTTTGCTCACTAGCAAGTTTGTTTCATTGCAACATCACAAACATCCAATGCTGCAGAACTTCTTTCTGTGACAAAACACTGAGCTGTTGATTTCAGAGATTTGAACGCTTCAAAACATGGACGTTTTCACCTAGGGCAGTTGAAACGCAGAAATATTGTTTCACGCTATCACCAACACATACCACAAAACCTGTAACAGTTTTTCTGATATAACTGATAAAAATCTTTGTTGCGTAATACGTTTCTATCCACACTTTTAAATCATGCACAGACTTGTGGGTCTGCGTTGGGTTTCAAGAGAAACTGAACAATGCATGATATTTTTGTGCAGAATTTAAGAACGTCATATTCCTGCTCATCTGAGATTATCGACCGACTACAGCGACATCAACCGGATACTCGCCACACACGCCACGCCCACATTTCCACGTCCTCACGCCACGCCCACAGGTCAGGGTTTAATTCGATTACAAACGAGGGTAACGCAAGCGCAGGAAACGGCGAGACAGCGGCGAAAAAAGGCAGACGACAGTTGCCGTAAAAGCAAGGGACACAGCGGGGGGTGGCATTGTGACGAGCACAGAAGGCGCTAAATGCAACAGAGCGAACGTTGGAAGTTTAACAAGAGAGGTAATTACGAATTCTCGTTTGATCGATCGTTGTCTGCGATTTGTCAGAAGGTACGCGAACCCGCGTTGGGCAGGATCGAATTTGTTCGCTGGTGATCTCGGCAGACGTTGCGCGATGAGGACAATTGATGACGGTCGAAAACAAATCCGGTCTTGTTCCGGAAAAGTCCACTCCGCAAAACCAATGTCTAGCGAGCCTGCAAAGCCAGGCGCCACTGCCTACGGGTGTGCGAAAATCCATGAGGTCACGAAATATGAAGTTAAAACCTAGATTTAAATTAGTAAAATAACATCGGTTGAAATATCCCAAAGCGGCTCTCACACTCATGTCTATTTTACAGGCGACTCACAGTTAACTGGAATCATGGAAAGTTAAAAACACGCTTAGCTACACGTATTTATGCGAACTGCAGCCCTGTCACAATTCAAACACCCATCAATCTTTCAACATTGAGTTGAAACCAAACACGTTAAACTCGGAAATAAATTAGCTAAAGTTCAATTTACCGCAAATAATTTTAAACAGCGTAAAGAACGTGAAAAATTAGCGGGAGTGCCGCTCTACCGTTTAGAATTGCGAGCGTGCGCGCGCGACGCACTCCCGTATTTGGCGTCATGTGCCTCGCCGTCTGATTTTTTTCGCTAGGACATTTGTCATTTCTCCGAAACAGTTTAAAAGCGTCTGTCATTTTACTGTTTTCGGATATCTTTTATGACTGGAAAAAGGCACTATGACCGAATGGACTTAAACTTTTAGGTTATTAAAAAATTTGAATCAATAACGGACAAATGACCTAAAAAAAACAGCTCCCAGTCACTCCCGCGATGACTCTGGCTAAAGCCATACAGCACAAGCCAGAGAAAGTCTGCTGACAGAACAAGGGCGAACACAGTAAAGGAGACGTCCAGTTTCGCAGATTTATAATTTCTGTAAAGGGTGTTCTTGATGTGCCGAAAACGAATTCACAAACCAGAACGGTCTAAACAAGCTACGATCAGCCGTGGTTGGACAGTTTGGTAAACTTTGCAAACGCGTGTTCTGCAATATTTAATGAATGCAGTGGTACACGCATGCAAAAGTTGATACAAAGAACAGTTGATTCAATGCATAGGTGTAGTGTAGGAGGGAGCAGGCTAAATTTTGGGGAAGCGAAGCAATTTTGCCCGAATTTCCCCAAACTTGCCCGAAAAAATTTTGTGCGCCAAACATTACCCCTACAACTTTTCCGTCAAAATAAAACATGAAGACCAAAAAAAGGTTTATTGGAGGTGTATGTACGACAGAAAAGAAGCCTGCTCTGGCGGGTCTCTTTGGAATCCACTGAACAGAGGAGGCATGGATCTCTCCAACACAGAACAAAAGTACAAAAAATTGTTGTGGAATAGCCTCCAAAATGAGTCTATTTATCTCATCGGGTGGCATTTTTTTGGACAAACAAAGTCAAATTCAGATATATTTCATCATTCAGTCTCATTTAAAGGTGTCGAAACATCTGTGTCCGAATTTAAGGATTTTGCCCGGAAATTTCGGACACAGATTTGCCCGGATTTTCAACTAATCAAAACTCTAGGGGCTGCAGTGCACCCCCAGTTCCCACACCACTGATTCAATGCAATAGTTTATGACCCAACTCTCCAAAAATTGCAAGTCACCGGCAACTAATCTAATTATTCTGCGGGGAGCGCTTCTACGCGGCAGAACTGACGCTGGAGAGGTGGCGAAGCCAACCAACAACACCAATGATAGGTTTGAACGAGATGCGTCATCACACAGCAAATCGGTAGACTTACCGTTTGGCGGAGCAATGTTGTCCAGGTAGCACTGAATCGCCTGGAACGGCAAAGTGATGAAATCCGCCCTGCAAGCAAAATCACAAGTCCGTTGGTTCCGGGCAGTGTTGAACACAATGTATCAGCGGTATCCGCTGCTCACGCCGCAATACACACGTCTAGCACAACTTAGTGAAAAGCGATTGCAGTGTGGAGCTGCAGTGTTTACTACGAAACGAATTATGCCGAAACAGTTCTAGGGCAAAGGCACAATGTCTGTTTCCACCCATGCGATGACGCTCTTCATGCCTCGCTTCCACTCTGGGCTTTTTTTCGCTGAGACGTTTCGGTCACTGAAACATTTCGGTCATTTGTCTCACAGTTGTATTATACCTCGCCGTAGCAATGTTAATTTGCCTATATTTTCAGACATTCTGACCGAAAGGACTTAACTTTTTCCGGTTATTTCAAAATCACTTCGGTCTATGACTGAAAAATGACCGAAAAAAAAACAGCTTCTACAAACAACTGCGCCGATGGTCAGCCAACAAACTTTCATTTAGAACATGGAGCCGACAACATGTCGGTGGAAACGCGGCTTAAGATTTAATGAATCAATATAGGGTCGCTTTTCACAGTGAAATAACCTGCCTTGGAGCAGGGGTCCGGAGAAATTGCCCCCACCCCCTTAATCCAAGCCTGAACATATGTTTATAACTGTCGTGCTGAATATGCGGCGTTTTGTGACAGCAACAGCTGATGTGACGTCAGCGGCAAAAGAGGCGCCTGTGTCACTGCAGAACGTTGTGCGGGTGCGAGCAGTTGGTGACATTGTTCTGCTTTGTGACGTCTGAACAATTGGACTTTGTCTGCTTGTGTGAGGTGTGAACGGACTGTGGTTGTCGTCGGCGGCACGTGTGAGTTCGTCGGTCGTGATGCTGTGACTGGAAAATGGAAGATAGGAAAGTTGAACAGCGAGGTGGCGAAAGAAGATAACACGTTCTTTTCAATGGAGTGGTTCACCCGAAAGGATGGACTGTGTGGCTGTGCTGTGAAAAACCGCCATTTCTGCTTTCATTGTATGTTTGTATGTTGTTCGCAACGCGTGAAATGTTTGGAGTGCAACGAGATTTTGTGACATGAAAAATCTAACAACTTGTGGGGGCAGTGACTAAAATGACAGCTACGGCCGTCGCTTCCAGTCCCTGTAGTCCTGATGAAGCATTCCGTGCTTGGTCGGGACGCAGTTATAAACTGAACTGAACTAACAGGGAGCCTCAGCAGACATGACAGGTCAACTACCCACATTCAAAACCAAGGTGCTTTAAAACTTTTGGAAGCACAACGATACAATTGGCTTTGAACAAATAACGAAGACTAAGTGTTAACATCCACAACGCTATGGCAAAGGAAGAATGACAGTTTTCAAAAGACCTCGTTAATGCAACTTGCTTCTTGGTCAAGCAGCAGTTAGCATTTCGTGATAACGATGAACGTACGACCTCTTCACATCCTGGCAACTATGTAGAACTATTACAGTCGATTGCTGAGAATGAAGAGACGTTTGCCAGACATCTGGAGCCTTCCACTGTGTTTTCTGACTCGTCAAAAATAATTCAAAACGATTTGATTGAAGCAATAAGTGACGATATAAGGGAGATTCATGCGGTCCCATTTGTTGCTCCAGAAGTGGACGAAACAAAAGATGCCTAAAACAAAGGTCTGATATTTGTCAGGGTGAGGTGATTTGTGAACTGAAGGAGGCGTTTTTAGGATTTGATGACGTGACTAAAGATAGACAAGAGTCGCTGCTGTACCTGAACACATCTTGAGAAGGCTGGAACAATTAAAGTGGAGAGAAAGCTGATTACTCAGACTTATGACGGATCCGTTTTTATGGCATCGGAGCTTATGATGGTCAGGCCACGAAAAGGTTCCCGAGGCCAATTTTATCCACTGTTACGCACACAAAATAAACCTGTTGCTCCTGCGTTCAGCAAAATGCACGCCTCTGGTTAGGACTTGTCATGAAACAGTTGAGGTGCCGGCGACGTTTTACAGTAAGTCGACGAAGCGCACCCTCTTACTTGATGTTGTGAAACGACTTTTACGAAGAGCAGCGTCCGCGAGATGAAGCTCAAGTTCTAGGCTGTTGCAGACAATAAGTTTTGTGCTGGTAGGCAACGAGTATTTCATAATCTTCTGGATGCTGTTCAAACTGAAAGCTATGTTCGATCATTTCAATGAGCTAGCATTTCTTGGTTTGTTATGTTGATCACAATTTGAATAGGCCATCATTTGGATGACATCATGATGCAGAGCCTGTGAAAATACGCCAGATTCTTTGACTTTGCAAGAGTACAAGCTGATCTCACTGGTCTGCATAGCTAACGAACGGTAAGCAATGAATGCAAATCTCCTCGCCAGCTTCTCATCTTTTTGGTCCAGAAGGATTTGATGAAGTGTTCATGAGGCGACAAAGTTGTCTCAGCTGGCGCTCGCTGCACCGTTTACAACACTGCCCACTGAAAGGTCCTTCTCAGCTTTGAAGATACTAAAGATGGTGGTGCAATCGGAAGCGAATCGGACTAACCAATGACAACTTTCATCCCTAGCAATAACCTCTATTGAAGCAGGGAGAATAACGATAAAGAAAAAAAATTGCATGAAAGAAGCTTAGAAAAAAATTAGAAGTCATAGCGCATTTGTCTTTTGCTGTGGACTGTGTACTTTCATTTGCAAAGGTTGTATTAAGAACTGCGGACCTTCGAATGGAAATTAAGATCAGACGGCGCATCAGTTGCAGAGTCGCTCTCTCTGGCCACTATTAATTTCATGTACTTTTTGATCAACTATATAAACTAGCCACGCATTTGTAAAGAATGCTGATGTGAGATATGAAACGTAGCGTAAATACTAGACAGTGTAAAAACAGTCAGTTCAACGGTAAATTAAGCCACGCTACCAGATATGTCTCGTGGCAAATCAAAAACCAAAGTAAGTTTGAAATCGCCCCGAGAAATAACAAGAAATCAATAACAGCAAACCTGATTTGCTTCAAGGAGGTCAAAGGCACCGTCTCGTATCCGCCATAGTCGATAAACCGTATCACCACGTCGTCGTCGTCATCGAAGTTCTGAACGATCTGGGCGCGGTACCAGATACCTTGCCGCTGCAGTGCGCACACCATGCTCACTGCGCAATGGAGGTCGTTAAGGTGGTAAACCACTGGTTTTCGACCGCGACCCATTACAGCAAGTAGCAACCCAACATAACCCAACAATATAAAACTCGAACAAAACAAACGTAATCCAACCGTTTACGCAAAATATCTACTCGCGACCCCTCTAAAAATAGTTCACACGACCCCTCTGGAGGTCGCAGCCTTCAGGTTGAAAGCCACTGTGGTAAACGAAACGCGCGCAACTCCATTAAAATAATTGATGCTCTGTTTCTCTGCAGCTAAGAAATACACCGCAGCCAAGAATTCGAGCTCTCTGCTGAAGCACTTAAAGTCGAGCGTTTCGCTAACAAGCTACGTGCATCATAAACTACAGCACCCAGTAACTGTCTTTCACCAATTGCAGCAAATAAAATCAGCAGACACTTTATGAATCAGTGGGAACAACTTTAAGTCCCGCGCAAACTTCACACTCTTTACGCAAAGTCTATCAATGAGCCAGCATGATTGTGAAATACACAATGCCAAAGCCCCCGTTTTTGAATGGTCGGGGAATGAAGCGATGTGATTTCTATTTTTACAACGGTCATCGATCCGACCATCATTTGAAGTTTAAACCAAGGAAAAAAGTTGGCAGGCCGCAATATGCGCTGCTCAAGGTGGGTTTCTCGCACAATTCCGCGAAACACCGTTGCTGGACCTTCAGCGGCGTAAAACAAAAAAAGAACCTTACCTTGGGCCGGGAAGGGAACGGTGGGGGTGTTCGGGTCGGCGTAGCACAGGGCCATTGCCTGCTCCAGGTTGGTCAGCG
>JGI24021J15306_10011722_pt1 | contig 10886 bp, 9 predicted proteins | sample Ectturendosymbi1_FD_15306 | JGI IMG/M metagenome (IMG submission 15306)
AAAAATATGGCAGTCCATTATCATGTGTTTTATAAGCTTTAGTTAGTACCTTGAGTGAAACAGCGTAGACCTACTGAAAGGTGTTCTGTTGTAAAAATACTGGAAATATGACTATTGCAAGACAATTTACGTGGAAATTAACGGCTAGTAAAACTAGGAACAGCTAGCCGTACGTTGTAAAATGTGCCTATCGTGTTTTTCAGTCGATTCGAGTGTTTTGGCGTCTGTGGATATAGCTGTGCTGTATTCATCTGACTTATGACCAGGGGTGTAGTGGGACGGGAACGTGTGGGAACGGCGTACCTACACCTTTTTCATGTTTTGGTTTAAGATTAGTTCGAAGCTGTTTCAAAATGGGTAGTTTTTTTTGTGCGTTCGCACACCTTTTTGTTAGCGCTACATCCCTGCTTATGACAGAGTGTAACAGAACAGTAGGCGAGGAAAGGAGTAACTTAGACCAGCAAGTAAGTCCAAGCACCCAAACTTGGCTAAACTAAAGACTGCAAAATATCCTTTTCGCCACCTGTTGTTTGAGGCTTGCTATGAAGCCATTCTATTGTGGAGATCCAGGAACGTCTCAACTTTCGGGAAAAGTGAAGTTCGCATTAGTTGGAATGAGCTGTCTTTTGGAAATTAATAACATTTATTCTACAAATGCATTTGCATTCGTTTTGTTTTGTGCTAACTAGATTGCCCGTTTGTATTTCATTGGCTCTGAATTATTTTCAAAACAAAATACTATTTTCAGAAAAATTATAGGAAGGGGGCGATTTTCAAGCAAAGTGCCTGTAGGGGGGCGATTTTACAAAAAAGGTTGAAGACCACTGCTTTACGGTGTTGTTGGAGAAAAATAAACTCTTCCGCATCCCCACGCATCGACCCCATAAAAAAAGAATCTGTACAAGACCGCTGGAATGGCGCAAGACTCTAGAACAGCAGTTCTCAATTGGGGGTACTCGCACCCCCTGGGGTTGTGAGAAGGGACTTCTTGGGGTGCGAACTTCTCTGTGCGAACTTCTCTGTGCGAACTTCTCTGTGCGAACTTCTCTTATAATACAAAAAACAATACATCAAATGGTGCAAAGGGTGCAAAAATGATTTTTCCTTCCGGAAGGGGTGCGGGCTTCAAAATGAATTGAGAACCGCTGGTTTAGAACTTAGTGAGCAGTTATGTTTCTGACAGTCATGCAAGCGACTTCCTAAACCTTCGTACGCAACCATGATTTAGGTTTTTTTACCAGAGTGGTTGTCATGGCGGGATTTGAAGGCATCTTTATGCAGACTGAATTGATTTAGTTTATCTGCCTAAGTTGTCAAGCTACAAGAGCGACTATTGTATGAAAAGGTTTCTCCGATCTATTCCAGGCTCATAGCCATGTTTCAAGGTTTGGGCGGGCAAACTGAGTTTTAGGGGGGCATTTTCTCCGAATGCTACCCGTGGCTACGGGCCTGCTCTATTGCGGTGAAGCTATTTTTAAGGCGCATAAGTTTGCAGTTCTGGATAAAAAACATTCCAAAAATAGAACTGCAAAAACAGATGCGGGTGAAAAATAAGTTATAGTATAAGTTATAGTATAAACTGTCAAAGTGTAGTATAAACTGTGTCAGATAATAATTATACACAAATGTTACTCGAATTTTCCACAGTACTCTCAAACATATCAAAACACGCTAGTGATATAGGATTATTTTTTTAGAAATTGCCTCTAGACCAGATGGTCAAAGATAACGTTGGAGGCAGGTAGTGAGAGAAGTCTCCCCTCTGCAGTTGAAAAAAAATTGAATTTGGGCTAAATTCCGTGAAATCAAGCAGCAATAGGTGAAAAATTGTGAAAAAAAACTGATGAAAAGTTGGAAAAACTTTTTAAATTTTTTAACTTGGCACACTTTATCAAAAATTGGCCAAGCACGTGATGGTGACCTGTTTTTAGTCGCTCGGGGATTTCTATGAAGCAAACCTGAAATCCAGGAAGAAGTCAAAGCGCTGTGATAACTGGAAAAAACTGGGCAAAATTTTTGCTTGCTCACATAATTCGGCTAGTGTACTGCACACCTAACGTAAGGCAAATTTTAACAGAAGTTCAGCACACGAAAAACTGTTGATCCCCGTATAGCAATCCGAAAGGGCATCATTCACTACTAAGTTAAGCTTGGGAGTCCCTTGCATCTATAGTTTAAACGCCCTAAATCAATATCAACAAGACTAATTGCTGATGCAAATGTTTTGTTCTTGTTCAGGATGCTTACGTCAATCCGAAGACCTGTTTTCTGAATTACAAAAACGGAATGATTTGGGCGTTTGCGGGACCAGCGGCAGTAGTTATTTTTGTAAGTTCAAGATTTAGTAGAAAAGAAAATATCAAGGAAATATTTTTCTGCAACTTTTATGTAAAGAAAATTGTCGCATAAATAGTTTTAGAACATTTGTTAATTATCTCATAATTTTTGCAGATCAATCTGACTGTTCTGTGTGAAGTGGTTTGGATAATATACCGTTCGTCGCATTCTTCCAAAAGGTTTGTGACAACCAACAAAACTGCAAGCATTTCGGAATCTTTGAAGTAAGGCAGTTGTTTTAAGTTCTGAGATGAGTAAACAACACATTTGGGATTTGCAGACGTAGCATTAAAAGAGCACCGGTGTTTACATGGAATTAGTTAGTAGTTAAGTTTTATAATTAAACAACAGAAAAACCTATTTGGCCAAAATTTTTTCACGCTGAAAACACCAATTTCACCAACGTATCCAAGGTAATTGTGGAACACGCGACTTTCATGAAAGGCGAATGATTTCATAACTGGGTTTGCTGGTACATAAGTAATTCTATTGTACAAAATTTGAACAGATACATGATTGAGCTAATGTGAAAAAAACGTCAGTTTTTTATTTTAGTTGTAAAAAATGCACTAAGTAAACTTTTCAGTAAGGTCGGTCCCAGACTTCTTGACAGGTTTGGAATTATATCCAAAAGCAAGTGCATGAATCACGGTTGGACATGTTTTGAGATTCTTGAATTTATTTTCATTTTCTTCTTTGAAGTCCGAGAAACTGCAGAAGAAATATTTTAAAACTTTACCGGTTATTGCTAATAAATTTCTTTTCGCTCATAACAGGAAAGACTTGTATTTGAATCTATGTTATAAGTTTTCCTCCAGCAAATATCTTTGAAAAGACATTAGACTTTCGCAGAATGAGGAGTTATTCCACACCAACCCCAAAGCAACGTCTCTCCTTTTCAATATCCACAAAATGAAAGTTTTAACTCGCTTGATTTCCTCACCTGCAGCTTTCTCCACTTGCACTCTTATGGAGCTATTCTTTCATTTATGCTACATTGAACTTTTACCGAAAGTTTTACTGAATGGTTTTCTAAGCTCACTCATTTTCGGTGCATTTGTTGCGTTCCACTCTATCCAGGTCTTTCAACGTTTGGCAAGATTGACACAGTTGTGAGCACGGTTGCGGAGTCGGAGGTAAAATATCCAACGCCAACTCCGGCCTTTCCAAATTTTCCGACTCCGACTCCTTAACATAAAGGGAATGAAACTTGGCTGTTAAAATCAATGTATATCGTGGTGCACAGCAAGAAATCTCTGTTTTAACAAAAGTTTTAAAAGAAATTGTACCATTTCAACAGGAATTCCCAATTTAGGAGTGTGATGTAAAAAATGATCCAACTGGATATCTGGAGTGTGAGTCGGACAAAAAAATCCGACTACGACTCCCAGTTTTGTCAGGCATCCGACTCTGACTCAACCCAAAAGCCTCCGACTCCTTACGACTCCGCAACCTTGGTTGTCGTCCGTTTTTGAATCACACAGTCAAATCTGCGTGAATTGATTCGGCTAATTTTTAAGTCTAAGCTTGCTCTTTCTGCCTAAATAAACCAAATTTAAAACAATCGATTGTCAAGTGCTGCACTTAGGAAACTACTAATCAATGTTTTTATTCAAACAGCGAATGTGGCAACACTTTTCGGCAGTTTTCTTCTTCCGCTTGCTCTTTGCAATTGCTTTTCTTGCATCTCTTTCAGGAGGGCAACGCGGGGAGCACTGTTGTTGATGCCCATTCTCAGTATACCGTGGATTGTGGGCTTTTTGTACAATCTTTACGCAAACAGCTCGCCTGCTGGTGTAGTTGTTGGTACCACCGCCGCTTACCTGCAAAGTATTTTGGTTGGAATTCAGGGCATTTTGGTCTTTTTATTCTACTGCTTCCACAGCACTGAGGTTCGAAACGCCTATGAGCTTTCAGCAAGAAGACGTAAATCAGAAGGAGAGGTGGTGAGTCGCAGAGCGTCAGCTCTCAGGAAAATTGTGCATATTTTTGATTGCTTTACACTGCAGCCGGCAGAGGTCGCCCGGACGCAGTAAGCGACTCTCCTGGAAACAATGCAAGTCGTTAAGTTTGTACAAGCTTGTAGAAAACTGTAGCTGTGCTCACACGTTTAATGACGTTTCCAGTATTGAAAGGCGGTAGCTCCTGATGACAGTTTATATTAAATTATTTTGACTCGAAAGAGATATTATGAACCAGGGCGCAACCAACCGATATTTTAGGGGGGGGGACAAAATGATGTAACTTGTTGCTGCACCTAACAAATACAAAAGTTTGTTAAAATTTCGGGGCGGAGCAATTGGCCGATTGCCCCCTCTGGTTGCGGGCCTGTTATGAACCTTACTAGACGGCATGGACGTCGAAAGGATCTTTTCCACGGGTAGCCAATGGCGAATTTTTCCAGGGTATAGCCAAAAGTATTTTTACAGGGGGGCCAACAGTGGTGGAATTTTATTTTACCCACTCGAAACTAACAGAACAAGCTTTTTGTGCTAAAAATGTAATAGGAAAATATACAGTTTCAAAATCCATGGGGGTCCTTGGCTTTCCTGCCCATCTTCCAACGCCCATGCTAAACAATATTTCTGCAGTTGTTTTTATAAATCGAAAACAAGCAAAATTTGTTGGAAATCACGTTAAACTTATTAACTGTAAGCAATGTTTTACGGATAAACATAAATAGAAAGCAAACGAAACCTAACCTTTTGATGTTTAAGTTGCTATCATAGAGCAAATGAATGTGGCTTACTGTGTGTTTTATAGGACGATTAAAAAGCGCTGTGTAAGCAAACAGTTGTACTTGTATTTTAAGGCGACCTACAGTACTACAAGAAAACGGAGTCGTATACCGTTGCTATTCACTCGAGAGATTTGTGAATCAGGAAGAGCATCTCGGCAAAATTCCTTCCGGTAATTTGAGCTGCCACCTCTGGTGACCAAACTTCACCCATTATTATCCGTTGTTTCGTGAGCTCGTTACTTGCGCGCAGCGATGCGTGAACGACGTTGTGACACTGTCATAATCATCCCGTTCGAAACAGCAGCAAACCAATGAGTGTAACGCAGAACAGAAACTTCTGTGTTGATCATCGGGTGAACCATACAAAATGATATCCGGTATTTAAAATCATGCAATGCAACATATGGCCCTTTTAGGCATGGTGAGGGTTTTGTGGGTGGCAAACGTTTATACTCCACTGTCAATCATTTATATTCGAAAGTCAAAATATCTGTTTTGGGTTATGTACAGTAGTTCTTGATGTACATACAGTCCCGTCGACACGGGGGGACTTTGGTGGGCTTAGCCCCCCAAACAAAGCACCAAGCTCCCCACTGAAATTTGAAATTCTATAAATCGATGAAATTTTTGTCAAATTTTAATGTCAAGCCCCCCTGCACAAACGTAAAGCCCCCCTATTGACGACTTTCTGGCGGCGGTTCTGTGTACATACCAACAGTTTGGCGAATGATCGCACTGAATGGATGGTGAGTAAACTTTGATACAAGAAGTAAACTTTTGAAGTGCAGATGATACTTCCATTCATTATCACAGAAACAGAATAAACGTTTTCTCAATACTTCAGCTTTGCAGTGCTCGATTATATTGCAGTGTTGCAGCCACTCCGCTGGCGTTGCGCTGGACGGAATGTGCGCGAACGGAATGTCCGCGAAGAACAACACCCATGTATATGTGGCGCGAACAAGCAATAATAGAGCGATCGTGGCGTGCAAGCTCTGTCGATGCTAACATGTGAACGATTGAACATGATGACTAGCGTACGCGGAGAGTGATTACGGTGCATGATCTCTATTGTTGCTTGCTGCCACAGTGCGAAGCTTTGCGCACATGCCGCTCGGCCTTTCCGATCACAACAGCAGCACTAAACTACAGTCATTTCTTTGGATTTCAGTTATGATTCGTTTATTGAAATTTTCTCTGAATTTGATGATTGTTTTTAAAATCAGCTTTAAACACCAGAGTTATTTTAAATGAGTGTTTCTCGGTGACGAGGAAAACCTCTACAAGTTATTTTCTTTTATGCCAGGAAGTTTTTATTGGAGTTATGGTCATATTTATTCATGCATTTTTGTGAGTTAAAACACGAAATTACGCAAATCCAACAAGAGGAAAACAAACAACATTAAAAGTCAGAAATTAATTGCATGCTGATAAAAATATAAAACATCAAAAACTACAGCATGACCAAATTTATGTGATCGAACATATTTCAATCACATAGGGTTGACGATGAGACCGTACGAGTCAACTGCTCAGCGAGCCCTGTTGCTAACAAAAACATCAATTTTTAAATTGAAGATGTTTCCCATGTAATAAGAAAAGTAACAACATGCATCGAATAAACGCTTGATAAAATAAGCAAATAAAACAGCAACCACTTAAGCAGTGGGGAAAAGCGCACCTATGTACAGGGAAGTGGGGCGAGCAACTGGAGAGGTAAAATATATAAGGGAAATGAAGGGAACTAAAAACAATATTACAATAAAGTGACTAGCATATGGAAAGAAAATCAACAGGAATTTCGGCAAGATAGCAGGACGTTTTTGTATTGTCATCCAAATGAATAAGGTGAGAGATTTCAAACTCTCAGGAATATCTGATCAAATTTTGGGACCAATATACTTTGGGACTAATATAATTTGCGACCAATATAAATTTGGGACCAATATAATTTCGGGACCAATTAGGAAGTTGACTCAGAGATGTTTTCATTATGAATCATGAGCAATCAAACAATGTATTGTTATTTTTCTGTGTTTAATTGTAAACGTATCAAAAGCAATTTGTTGTTATGCCCTGCGCCTGGGACCGAGGCTTGTTGCTATGTTTCAGTCAAGTCAGATCACACAGCCAAGACACAGTCCAAAGCAGACCTTCTATTGCACCCACTGCTCAACAGAATTCTTCCTTGGAAGGAGGATCCACTTTCGCTGGTTCGGTTTCAACTGATGAAAAACACAAACGGACTGCTCTTTAAAGAAAGCTTAGCTAGCAGTTGTGTATTTACATTTGCACCGAATAAATTCAGTGTTTGTGTTGTCTTTTGATATGAGGCCGTAACTGCAGCACACTGTTTTTAGCCTGCTACTGGGCACCACGTTGTATTTTGCGCGGTTGCTTGCTGCCAGTTGTTTTTCGTGAGTTCAAAAAATGTCTATAGCGCATTGTTACACGCTTGCAATGCCTTTGATCTGCAATTCGATTTATTTAACAATATTGACTTACAGAAACAATAGCCTACTAGACTGCAACAATTACACAGACGTTTTTTTGTTGTTGGGCTGAAGTAATAAATCCGTGTAGTGCTCTGGACAGCAGCGCTGATAAGATCTCTCATGAAGAAAAAGGGCAACCTGTATATAATCTTTCTTGAGATAGAACCAGTTGTGCAATTATTTTTACCAGCTGTGTATGATTATAAAAGTTGACAGGTGTTATTTCGCAATAAACGTACTTTTTTGTTGGCGATCGCAGTGTTTTATATTCCTAAGAGTTCATATTCGGCCCATGCTTTTGGATTTTGTTTGAAAAAATTAATCTGTTGATAACACAGCATGCTTTCGGATATAGAACGCTCGCGAGCGTTGTGCAACCAACCTTCCTTGATAGATTTAGATTTAATCGTGAATGCTTCTTTGCCAATGCCGACTTGTCTTCGTGCTATTGTTTTTCCAAAATACTTGGAGCATATCACACTTGAACTTTATAGTTATGAATCTGGAAGCGTTGTGATGAGATTCACCTAGAATTTTTTCGCTCTTCATTTTATGATAATTTGTTACGAAGTGCAAATGTAAAATGTTAATTCAGACTTCAACTATTAATACTAGTTCGTGTCAGGGGCGGATCCATGGGAGGGCGATTGGGGCGATCGCCCCACTTAAACCTATACAAAAGCAACTTTTTTCACCATGATTTTGTACAATTCGGAAGAGCATTCGTGATATAAGACCATTTTGCCGTCCATTGTTTTGTCACAGCCGTGTTGTGACGTATACTTCTTCTCATTTACAGTAGTGAACCCATAATGAGACTTGACTGCCAAATGTTACTGAAATCTCCCCCCCTAAACTTACTGCCTGGATCCGCCTCTGGTTCGTGTAACCTTAAAATGGTAATTGTTGGTTTCATAAAAGCTAAAAAGTTTCGCGTTGGTTTCAGATCAATCTAGCGCTTATCAACCTGAAACACAACTGTTGATGGATTATTTTGCGACGAGTAAGAATGAATTCTGTGTAAATGGAAACTTGTCTTCAAAATAACTTTCCTTACTGTTTCACTGTGGACACCAATGGTGAACGCATAAAACACCACATGAAGTAATGCTCTTCAAAATTGAACTAATAAAAGCAAGTTTGTAAACATGGGTGTCAAAGGTGTGCGCTACAGCACACAACTAATATAAGAAACCAAGTGTTAGAAGCGAAATATTCAGAACAAGCCCTGCGCGACTATCTTCCTTAATAGGGAAGTGTGGGAACAAATTGCAGCATACAGACCGAAAAAATTGATTATTTTGAGCTTCAGTAGGTATTAATGATCAGCTGTATGCATGGGACATTGTTTTGTATGAGAAGCAAAAGATGTACTGATCATGATCGAAATTTGAGGGCAGTTTTATAGTTTTTGAGTGAGAAATGAAAAGTTTAAATGATACCAAGTAAAATAACTTCTGGCGGTCTTAATTTTAATTAAGTTTTTATAATGATTTAGGACATGTGTCAAAAAAACATTACAAAATTAATTTAGTCCTCTGACTGGAGACGAAGAGAGAGAGATTTGGGTTTTCCACTGGTTCCTTAGTTGGGCTTAAAGTACTTATTTTGATTGTTTCTGTTAAATCGTATTCAAGCATTTGGTTTTTTTTAAATAATTATACTAGGATTTTCCAACAGAAAAAACGCCCGATTGCCCCTCCCCTCTTGCAGGCGCCTATTCTGGTGACCTAAAATATTAAATCAATTGTGCTAGTTGTACATTAAACCGTTAAACATTTTAAAATAAATTTTGCGGTTTGGTCTATTACAAAATAGCAAAAAATGCTGGTTCTTCGTAGAAACGGCGTTCATCAAGAGTGCAAGACAATGTTGCGGCGTGCTCGCCTATGATAATGATACAATCATCAGTCATGGCTTTAGTGTGACAGATGTATAGGCTACTAGTAAACCTGCCTTAACTTTTCGTCATGTTTTAACAAAAATTCAGTTGAATATATTTGCCGTGAGATGATTTCTGCAGACGATGTTGAGAGTGGTGAAGTAGTCAGATACAAGAAACTGATATGAATGTCAAGACAGATTTAATCACTTCAAGCTTTTGTTTCAATCGTAGATACGAGAGTTCGTCTGCCAACTGCAACAGGAAAGGAGATGCTTGAAAGAAATCTTGAAAAGAAAGGAATGCGGGAAGAAATGCAACTTGAACTTTCTTACGAATTGTTTGGTCAGGCTCGCCACCAGATGTGGATGGGCCACACCACTTTTTCCAGGACTACCCAAGCGTGTAGACAAAAATTTTATTAGGGGGGCAAACAACAACCGAGTTTCAACATTTAAATATTTTTAATGCTCCTCGTTTTTAAAGCATCATCCATGAAACCTGCATGTTTCTGGCGCTTTCTTCCTGAACAATTGTGTTCAGATTTAACCCGACAAATAAAAAGTCTGCTTTCATTGAATTGACAAGTTTTAAAAATTTGGATAGTGAAGTTCCAAGCTTCTAAAGCGCTAGTAAACCTCTCGATGCTATAAGTACACGATCTGCAGTATGCTTTTTGCAGACAATGTTACAGTTGAGCAAGACGTTATCGTGGCCGCCATTACGATTGCGCTTATTATACTGTATTTATACGCTTCGGATGTACACCAACACAGCACGTTCAATCGAGGCCGAGCAGCGACTTTTCTGTCTGAGGAGCTATTTTTCTCGACCTTACGGCAGCTTACGATACTGCATGGCATCTCGGTCTGCACCTGAAGCTCTTAAAAGTACTAGCATGTCAACCCATGTTTAACTTCATCATGGAACTGCTGTACTCGAGATCCTTCGTGCTGTATACCAGCGACGGACAAGCAAGTCGCCCCTTCAGAACCAAAAATGGAGTCGCACAAGGATCTGTTCTCGCCTCTTGTTTGTACAACATCTACGCAGCAGATTTTCCGGAAACGTCGGCCAAGCGGTACATGTACGCCGATGACGTCGCTCTGACCGTCTCGGCCCCCACATTTAGGGAAGCAGAACATGCTTTATCACACGATATCTCTGTTGTTAGCGCTTACCTGACTAAGTGGAAACTCAGGCTCTCAGTTGAGACAACTGTGTGCTCCGTCTTCCACCTGAAGAACCACTCAGCCAACTATCCGCTGAATGTCAAATTAAAACCCAATGTGACAGTGAAGTTTGACTCACATCCATCATATCTCGGCATATGCTTGGATCGCTCTTTGTCGTTCAGGACACACTTACACACACTCAAGAAGAAAGTTTCGTCACGAGTGGCACTCATCAAGCGACTGGCCGGTGTCGGTTG
>JGI24021J15306_10011726_pt1 | contig 10884 bp, 6 predicted proteins | sample Ectturendosymbi1_FD_15306 | JGI IMG/M metagenome (IMG submission 15306)
GCGCGTCGATTTGACTTGTTAGATTACTTCGTGCTTCACGATAAGTACTTGCTGCGAAAAGCCACCTTAGCTTTGGTCCATTCGACAGCGGTGTACTGCGCTACGGTCTGGTGCTGCAGTGCTCACACCCGCCTCATTGACCCTGCATGCCATGCCATCAATGACGCCTTGCAAAGTGTGACTGGAAACCTGCGTCCTGCGCCAGCGGACAACCTTCCTATCCTCACGGGCATCCAACCTGCTGAGGTTCGTCGCAAAGTAGCCACATTGTCTCTAGCACGCCGTGCCATGCAGCCTTGACAACTGCCAACCCACCTCTCACCCGCTCACATGTGGGAACACACGGCACCTCAAATCGAGACAGTTCTATCGCCATACAGTAACTCATCAGTTCATCTGAGGACAGCAGAAATGCGTCGCTTAAGGCGGATCACCGATAGAATGCAGAGTGGTTGGACAACACCACGAGACTCCGTACTTACTTTCATATCCGACATCGGCACCCAGCCTGCTGGAATGGTCCTGCCAAGAATAACGTGGGTCCAGCTTAACCGCCTCCGCACCGGCGTCGGACATTTCCACTCCTGACGACACAAATGGGGTGTGGCTCCTTCTGCGGCTTTTGAGTGTGGCGCAGAGAACCAGATCGTTGACCATGCTGTCCTTCACTGTCCAATCCTTCGACTTCCCTATGGAGCTCATGGCCTGACGGTTCTGAATGGCGAAATAATCCAATAGCTGATCAACACCTGCCCGAGTGCAGTCCAGCACTTGATAAGAGCTCGCTCCAGCGATGAAGACGTACTTGCTGGACAGTACTGAAACTTTTCGGTAGGCATGGCGTCGAAAGCGCAATGCACCACGAAAGGGATGTGAGCTAATAGAAGCACCTGTATTTTATGGCCCGAATAAGCAATAAAAGAGCATGGCGTGTCGTGTAATCTTAACTGGTAAAAATGGCGAACGGGTTAGATGCGATGATTAATGGAGGCAAAAAATTGTCACAGCGTGTGATCTCTATTGTTGCTTGCTGCCACTGTATGAAGTTTTGCGCCCTTGCCGCTCGGGCTTTCCGATTGCAACAAAATGAGTGTATCGCTCATTGAAACCCGCGCATACTGAGTGGTTGCAACATCTCCGTTGTACTGTGCGTCACCATGAAGCTCTATAAACATCGCATTTTGTTGCTGTCGATTTGCAGTTACAAAGACAATGCGCAGAAGCACAGCGATGGAAGCATATTTAAACAAGATTTTTGTAAGTGTCAGTCGGTCAGGAAACACTGCAGAATACTTTTTTAATGGAACAGTAAACATGGACATTAGTTGAAAAAATATAATTATATTTTAGTGCTCATAATTTGAAGTAAATGGAATATTTTGATCCTTTTCAAGGTTTATTTGAACGTCCGGTTTTGCTTCTTCCACTGTCTGATGCCAACTGTTTTACTAAATTTGAAGAAACGATTAAAGAATTCGTCATTCTTATGTGCTTTCAACCGAAAGCCTTGTGAAAGGTGTTGAATGGCTTAAATATATGATGCATTCAGGACAGGAGATGAATTTCATATTTCCATTNATTTTTTGTAAAATCAAAGCATCGAATACATGAACAGATACATCACCGACAATGGACGTCCGCAGGTGGGAAAACGGGCATTTGCCTCCCTCACTGAAATTGGGACTAAGAACCAAATATGTTCGGAAAAGCCGGATTCAGCAGCTTAATCCGACTGATTGATTCTTGCAGTAATAGTTTATTTAACGGTATGACACTCGCTCTACGCAAGAGCCGGGATTATTGTTCTGGTGTCGTGAAGTGATGGGCTTGCAGTTCACTCATGTCCGCTCATTTGTCTGCTGAGGCAGGTTGCGAAATTTCCAGTCGGGTTGCTCTACTGTTGGTCTTTGTTGCGTAACAATAATATGTTAACAAAGGTTCACTTCAAGTTACAGTAGTAGGCTTTTTGCCAGATGTGACTGTTGAACGCAGACGTCTTTGGCAGGTAATGCATCAAGGCAGTCACTACGTAGTTTTATGCTGTGTGAAAAGAACCATTGCTACCAACGAAGAGTATTTTTTGTGGCTGTTACCATAACACAGGGCATTTTCTCAGTGCTGCAGAAAGGGTAAAGCGTTTTGTGAACGTCCATTTGCATTGTCAACAAGCTGAAAAGGATGCAAAATGTAGGCGTTAACCCCCTGGAAGAATTTCTGCGAACGCCCATGCCACCGACCTCAACTGATATCAGTACATCACTTGAGGTCAGTGTCGGCCTTTAGCCGATTGCTTCCAATCGGGCCCCGCGCTACGCCGACGCAAACTTACACTTTCAATCGAAGCTTCTTGTGTAGTGCCGGCGCGGGCCCGTGGCCAACGAAAATCAAATGAACTGCGCGGTTTTCAAAACCCTTAATCATCATACATCATTATGTGATCGTAACAGGAATGGTTATTGTTTTTCGGTAATGTGCAGCCTAGTTTTTTAATAGCAGCAAGTTAGGGCAGAGAGGGTCCAAGTTTTGAGGCTGTCTTCTATTTCAATTGCTAGCGTTTAGTATTTGGCAGGTCAGCTTTCAATAGTTGCTGCTTGGTTCGGTCCGATAGTTTTTGCTGTTTCAATAGTTACAGTATATTGATACTTTTCTTCTGAAAATTAAATGTAGTTCGTAACGCAACTGTGTGCTGCTTAGTCGGTCTTTTCATAGCGTTATTCATATTCCCTCTCGTAGAGATCTGATGAGACAACTTCTTTCCCTAGTTTGTTTATTGCCCTCAAGATTTGCTTGACCACCTCACTGACCATGGCATCCGGGGAAAGGAACATTTTACACTGAAATTAATTTAAACTTGTTTGAGATCTTCAATCCAACAAGAGAGCCAAAATAGTTTGGCGATTATGTCCATTGAATCCGAAATTAGCACAGGCTTAAACATGGACGAAATCCTAAGGGAATTGCTAATCCTACAGCACGAAAAAAAGTTTCTCTTAGCAAAAGCATTTTTGTATCGTAGGCTACCATAATTCAAAGTCAGTCGATTTGATTTGCGTGTTTTCACGTGTTGTTGTTTTGCTTATAGTTTACCTATCTGTTCAATGTGTCTTTCTCTTTATTGTGCAGTGTTATAATACAAAGTTGCACTGTATTTTTTGTGTGATGTCCTACTATTTTCTTGTCACGCTTTTTCGTTTGCTGATATTTTGTAGCTAAGCTGTTATATATTTGCAGGTGTTTATATCAAGTAGTGCTGCAACTTTCATTTAACACATTGCCATATGGCTTGCCAAGTACCTGGCCAGAGAGGATATACTGAGTGTAGTAAATCTTGGATCTATTGGACATTAGAGATGTCCGTGGAAGTCTCTTTTAGAGATGGAACTGGAGGGCATGCTTCTAGACGTCTTAGTTTCACATCGGCCCTTCGGGCCTCGGTCTTTCACATCGCCACTTTCTATAATTATGATTCCCCCTCAAAAATTTCTTCACACGCCACTGAGTGGGGCCCCGCTAAAGTGCTTCCAATCGGGCCCCGCACTTGCTAAGGCCGGCACTAGTTGAGGTCGGTGGCGAAACACAACTCACAGTAGGCCTACCTGTCACTTCAGTTTGACAGCAACACGTCACGAAGGTGCATGTCTCGGAGGCAGTGTCTTTAGAGAACAATATGAAAGACATTGTGGATTTGTTCACATTACTTTTGTTCAGAAAACGTTATGGGTATAATCAGCTTCTAGCAATGCACTGCGTTTTAATCCAACGTTAACATCTCCTTTCAAAAACTCTATTTGAATTATGAAGCAAATGAAAGTTGTTGCATCTACAATATTTTATAGAAATGTAGCCAGCCGAAAAAAGTAAGACACCAGGTCAGATTCTTATATCATTAATGCTTCGCGACGAAGAGAAAATTATGCTTAGCTTCTAATCTTATAGCAGAGTTTTCATGTTGTATTTCCAACTACTGTCTGTCTCACGTGGTTGTTCTATCATCGTGCTGCAATGACAGAGCCGACAACATTTATCTTAAATTTGGTGTGTTACGCAAATGAGCTTGTTTATCGCTGGTAAAATAAAAAATACTCTTACTTTACCAGATCAGAACTTGTATATAAAATAAAATTGTTATTTTTCGTTTGCGTTAGATTTATTGTATGCTGATGGAAGAAGCATTGATTCAATTCCCATCATATTGCAAGTTGTTTACTTTGAGAGTGAAACAAGATCTTCTTGGCAAAAGCACATTTGATTACTAAATGATGCTCTCATGAATTTAAACAAAAAAAACGAACACGTTTTTATGATCACCGCTGTAAGGTCGCCACACTTGATGCTTTGAGGTAACCAATGGAGTTCAGAGTTTCAGGAAATGATCGGTCGAAGTGAACTAAAATAATAGTCAAGAAATTTTGAGCTTGTGTACTTCTCTTTTTTGGCTTTTAGGTTTGAGTTTGAATATGATTTGGTTATCACGCTTTAACATCTCTCAGCAGCTTTTTCGTGGTTCTGGCGAAAGTGGGCAGAACCCTGATTGCTGCTTTTCGGTCTGAAGTCAAAGCACGCATAGTTGCGCGCCTGCAATCAAGAAAATCTCAACTTGGACGACAGAAGCATGATGACTTATTAACTTGCTTCTGACTGCTACTTCGCCCTAACGAGGATAAGATTATTTGCGTGAGCAAACACGTGATTCAACGTTACAGTAAACGGTTCATTAGCAGTGCCCACCTGATCACACGTGCAAAGTCCACTTAGCAATCGAGCTCAGAGTCGTTACAGCGACTGTTTGTTTGGTGGTTGCAACCAGGGCTGTGGAGCCGGTTCTCAAATTTCAGTTTTTGGTTCCGGCTCCGGAACGATTTGGTCCAAAAAATCAGACAAAATCTTGTATTATTTGTATAACTCACTTGCCCATCAAACCATATCTGTGCCTGTGGAACCGGAACCCAAATTTCAGACTCCGGCCCCACCATCTCAAAATTATTAGCTCCGGCTCCAACCGTCCAAAATTGCTTGGGATATGTCTCCGGGTTCCGGATCCATGGCCCCAACTGTACCTTATGATCGATTTCCGTTTAGCGCAACATGGGACCTCTGAAATTGTCCAAATTATCATGGAAAAGTCAATTCATTGCTTACACCCCACTGATATTAGTTTACACAAAGAATCAAATCATTTGCTTCCGATGCGGCTTGTCAAATTTTAGAAAAAAAAGCGGTATGCGAGCGCGAATATTTCCTCTGCATTAGTTGAGAGCCATGGTTCTCAAACTGTGCGTCGCGACGCCGGGGAGCGTCGTTTTAGTTTTTCAAAGGCGTCGCACAAAAAGTAAGCTAAGTGCAGTTTTATTGATTGAGTTAATAACAAGTGCAGTTTTATCACTTCACCAAGAAACAGTAATTGTTCAAGTGCAGTCATTCTGACAGCAGATAACTTATTATCATCTCATGATTGTATCTTTATTTATTCTTTGCTAATAAACGCATTGCACAATTTTAATTAACTTTACGTCAGACAAATGAAAGCAACAGTAGCCAGTTATAAAATAATCAACTTGCTGATTGCTTAGCTCTTGACGAATATTTATTCAAATTTACTTACTTGTGGGATAACGTTGCTAAATTGGATAAACTTTCTGTGCAAGGGCTGGATAAAATATTCTTGACGTATCAGATAAAATTGCGACGTTCATTAAAACCTCTCGTTGCGGAAGGAAGATATAGCAAACGCGTCTGTAAGTTCTCGGTGCTTTACGTTCTTGTCTAATTTGCTTTGAAATATATCTGTGATGCTGCCTTCAAATCTACGAAGTATATTTTTGCAACCTCTGTCTGAGCTCGAGTCGAAATCTTCCTGAATATTTTTCCAGGAATTTGTCAAGCTATGAATGGATTCGTGATCTTTTCGTCCAACTTACCCTATCGTCCTTTATTGAAAAAGAAAAAGAAAATTATATTGACCTTACCTGTGATAATTCCCTATAAAGAAAGTTTAATTCAAGAAATGAGACAAATTTTTTGAATTTCATTGAATGACGAACTCCCAGCTTTGGCGTAAAAAGTGCTACGGATGGTTATCCCTTTCACTGTGTCGTATTTGTACCAATCAGGATTTTCTGCCATGGCCGTGATTTAAACCAAATATCAACCACGAATATATATTGAGAGAGAAATGTGACTGGTAGTTTCACAAATTCTTCCAAGATTCGACGAAGTTTGTGCAAATAAGCAAGCTCACACATCGCATTAATGATGCATATTTCTTTTTGTTATTTCATCAATATATAAAACTGATTATTTTTTATGCTTTTAAATTCTTATTGCTGGTGCCTCGCAGGTCCAGCAAAATTTTCAAAGGCGTCGCAACGAAAAAATTTTGAGAACCACTGGTTTAGAGTGTAGCTGCAGTGTGATCACCATGTGGCTTCACCTCCATTAAATTTTTGTGAAACAATTACTGCTGTCTTTTATGTAATCGTTGTTATTGTATGGTTATTTTCGCAAAGCACACTACATGTAGAAGCACTAAAAACACTGATTTTCACTATGGGCAAAACAATGCAACAAAAGTGCATTTTGTTGGAATAAAAACAAGTTAATGACAGCATTGTCAAGACGTCACTTTTACGATAATACAGAATTGCAGCTTTCGAAATTGCAAACATCTTTACATTACAATAAGCTACACTTCGGTGCGTGTAACTGCAGTAAGATATTGATAAAACCTATGTTTGACTAATACACAGACATTCAAGAACAGAGACAAAAAATGTTTGTATTTGTTTTCGCTGCTATGTACTGTATTACCCGCATATTCTACCTTGGATGTCTACTTGAAAATTCAAAACTTCACATCAATCTGTGCAACAGGTCATTCAGGTCTTTTCCAGACCTTGCCTATTTTTCCACACAGTTCACTAATATGGAGGCCCATCGTTTTGGTATTAACCATACACTAACGCCTTCATCAAAGGCATCGGGTTTGTGCAAAAGAACGAATAAAATTTGGCCACAGGTGTTAAAAACCACCAGTAAAATGTACAAAAATTCCTTGGTTTGCACGGAATGTTCTCATTAGTGTTCTTAAAATTACGCAAACTCTCAGAAATAACGGATAATAAGGACAATTCAGTGAAACGTTGGCTTGAGAAGAACGTAGTGATCAGAATGCTATACGAAATCAGGAAATTATCAAAGATTGTCTAGATAATTTTATGCATCAGTAACGTGTATTTGCCATTAAAAATATATCTTGCCAACCACTGATGCAATTACTGACCTGATTTCTTATATAGACCTTAAAGTTACTTGTAGTGGTGTAATGAGCCCTCTCTATTGTTTGAAAAACAAAGGTTTGTAAAATCGGGTCTGATGTTTCAGAACGTTTTCTTGAATCAAGTCGCTTCAAAAATTTTGTGCGCAGCCTTGGCCTCAGACATAAAATTTTACGTCCGGTGTCTGTTTCTCGAAAGATGCAAAAAATCTAACAACGTATGGTTACGTGTTTTGATGCAGACAGATTGTTTGTACTCGTCACAATTCTTTGAACACTATAATCGCATTTTACTCTGTGAATGAGTGAACGAACTTTGCAGTGCCGTTTGATCGATTTCGTGTCAAGCCACAATGCCTTCGAATTTTACCTAGACTCGACCAATCTAGGAATTAGGGCCCTACTCAGCAGTAGTGCAGTAACAAGTGTTACGTGTTAGCTTAACAATGGTGTGAAGAATGTGTCTGTAACCCTGTGGTTCTGTCTTCAACGCAGTTGCAAAAAGTCTCTGTAACCCTGTGATTCCGCCGGCTTCAATACCTTGTACGACGTTCTGTTTTGTCTGTTTTTATCAACCTGCGTTCTGCAGAGTGTGTGTGTTCGTACTATGGACTTCGTGTCTGCTCATGAACAAATAAATTAAATTAAAATTTTTACTTTGTTCCCGAAAAATTCAGTCATACTCGTTTTGGCCTTGCGTCTTGACATATCGTTTGACTCGATGATTTTATTCTCTATTGCAGCAGCGCTTAAAACGATAATTTGTTTGGTGTTCAGGTTACTTCGGTCGTTGAAAAATTGCTGGTGAATAGCGGCACAATTTCCAGAATAAATTGCCTGTGATAGCACTTTCACACTGTGACGTAAGCACAACCATCGTACGAAGAAAAAAAGTCGGATTAAGGGCGTCGACGGCACTATTTGCAAAAGCACGAAAGCAACAAAATTATTTTACGGAGGTATGGTCAAACTTTCGCTGACTTTCAACCTCATTGATTGCGTTGATCTTCTCTACGATAGAGTGGTGAGCAAATCAGCGCAGAAATGGAATGAACTCCGTGTTCTCACAAAAATAGAATTCCTTTTGTCGAAAAAACTTAGGTATGATTTGTGCGATAAGAAAGGAGTTGAATTGGATAAAAAAGAATCAGCAAAAATATTTCATCTTCTTGGTCGTGTCTACTGGGAACGGAGCTTTCACAAAAATGCTGATCAGAAGCGATGTTTGATTAAAAGTTCTGTTTTGTTTAACGCTGCATTGGCGAGAACCGGGAGAAATGCTGAAGAAATTAAAGACGACCTTGAAAGACTTTCAAAACGTGCATTGTCTTTGGCTGGATTTGCACCTAACACGATGTCTCTGGGTGAGAAAGCCGATTTAGTCTCACAGAAAGTAAGCAAAATGAGGGTTAAGGTCAGAGAGGAATTGCAAGTCATTGAGAAACCTGATTACATGTATGAAGACGTAGATGGTCAAATGCAAATGGTGAAGGATGTGGAGACTCTGCAGGAAGGCGTATATGCTTATTACTGCGAAATAATGAGAGATTTGATGGACTTCTGCACTTCAAATAGAAACTGTGTCGAATGCAAATATGCTCTTGTGGCAATGGGATCTCTAGCAAAGAAAGAAGTGACACCTTATTCAGACTTTGAACATGCAATTTTGCTGGAGGAAAATGTACTAACTCGTGGGGATTTGGAAGACGTTTTGGAATACTTTCGATGGGCTTCGGTGATATTTCAACTGGTTCTCGTGAACTTGGGCGAAACAATTGTTCCCAACATAAACCTTCCATTTCTGAACAATCCCTTCAACAAGGACAACAACTGGTTTTTTGAAGTCAATCCGATACGTGGCATATCCTTCGACGGGATGACCCCGTACGCATGCAAGTTTCCACTGGGTAGAACAGAAACTCCTCGTAAACCATGGAAAACAGAATTGATACAGCCCGTGAGTAAAATGCTGAATTACCTGAAAAGACGTGAAGCTGTGAAAAACGGTTATCATCTTGCCGACATGTTGACAAAAACGTGCTTGGTGCACGGGAGCAAGGAAGTGTATGAAAGTTTTACAACTGGAGCGAAAAGCTACCTTTGTGGTGATGATCTTGATGAAGATTTCAATACGTACATGAAAAAGGACATACAAAACTTCAATCCTGTGGGTGGTTTGGATAGCATGCATAAAAAAGCGCAGTGGAATTTGAAAAGAGTAGTTTACCGCAGTCTTGGACTGTTCGTTGAAGCATTAGGTAAAGCTTTTAAGCAAGAGATCAACTCTAGCTTTGAAACGATAAGACTGCTTCGTAACGCAGAGATTATTCAAGAAGGATTCGCCCACAATTTGCTTTTTGCATCAGCCATCGCCTGTTACCTGAGGCTATGCATATATGCGGAGAAAAACTCCCAAGACGATTTGATGGACAGTCCACAAAACGCGNATGAGTTTGCCTCTCTGTTTGCACAGCGCATGGGGGTAAAAACGGTTATAACTTTTTTTCAAACTGTTATGGAGCTGCAGCGATTTGTTTGTATAAAAGTTAGAATGGCAGATTCTCCCTTTTTGCAGTTGTCAAAGAACTTAGACCACATCTTAGTTTGCTTTTGGTTGAAGCAATACGATAATGTTATCAATGAATCTCGACTGTTGTTAGAAAATGCGCGCATAGATGTTCCTGAAGCGGAAATGGCAGTTCAAATGCTGCTTCTAATTGGCCAAAGTCATTACGAACAAGGCTTTCATGAAAAATCAAGAGATGTTATACTTCTGGCATACAAAAAATGGAATGATTTGGAAAACTACAGCAGCGAAGATTCGCCTGCTGATTCTACCAGGAAGCCGAAAAATTTGGAAAAGGGTGAAAATGAAGTGATACCAGTCACTAACGTTCAACAAGAACAAATAAGAAAACAATTACCGGAAGAGAGTGATGAAAACACGGTTTCAATCATCCCGTACAACAGCAATGAAAAAGAAAACTTTGTGTTAACAGAAAATCAGCAAGTGAGAAAGAAGATAAGGATGGTGACCGAATATTCTGAAGGAACACACCAGGCGAAAACTTTTGACTTTGCTGAAGCGCTCTTTGTGATTGGACAATGTCATTTCTCACTGGGCGAATATGAAAAAGCAATGTATTATCACCAAGAAGCTGCAAGTTTGAAAACGAAAGACAAATTCGAAGCATCTGCAAATCAGGACATTGCCTTTTACTTGCTCAGGGGAGCGGAAAGTGCATTCCATCTGAAGCAGTATATAAACGCAGAGGAAAACTGCTTGAAAGCAAATGCAATCTTAAAATTAAAACAAGATGTGATCAGTGTGCTTTTACTGACACGATCATTAACGTTGGTTGGAGAGTGTTATTTCAGTCAGAAGGACTACGACCAAGCATTGCAGCATTATAACGAAGCTTTGAGGAAGATACTGGAATACAGTGATGACCAAACCTTGTATCCAGTCATTTCCACTTGCTTGGGACATGTTGCACGGTGTCTATTTAATTTGAAGAGGTGCGAAGAAGCAATTTCACTTTGGAGAAAAGCTGAAAAAATACTCGAAGATACCGCCAGATTGAAATATGCCGCCAACATTGCCCGATACT
>JGI24021J15306_10011728_pt1 | contig 10883 bp, 4 predicted proteins | sample Ectturendosymbi1_FD_15306 | JGI IMG/M metagenome (IMG submission 15306)
TAGACGAAGATGCATATTATGTCAACAAACGTCGCCAAAACGTTGGTTTATAAACATGAATATGACGTCATATTGTGACGTCACAAACAACGCACACCAAATGCAAATGACCACCATATGCCACTGAATGAAACCCCCCATGAAAATTTTCTGCGTACGCCACTGATTGTGACGCATACATGGACGTAGAGAAGAAACGAACAAGTACATTTTTTCACTGCGTTCGAACATTGGGAAAAAGAAGCTCGCAGCTTGTTTATTGCATAATATAGATAAAATGGTTGTCTCTGAATGTCTCTGTTTTGTCCTCTGAATCCCCAAATATTTGCAGTGGGAAACATATTTTACTCCTTGTACACCCAGTGTCAGCAACGGGATGATCGTGCTTTCTGTGGTCTTAGCCTTGTGGAACGCAATGTTCCAGGAGAGGTTGTCCACACTAAGCATTCGGTACATTAAAAGTGACAAACTTAGGCAAACAAATTGTAATGAATTCTTAGATACTTTTGTTATGAAGAAGGCAGGACAAAACCTTTTTCACTTTTTACTGTGGTATGTTCAGTCTTACTTGATTCGATGATTGTAGCTTTTTATTTCTTTATTCGTTTTTCAATCATGACAGCATAAGCGAAATTTAAACCAGTCCAGTCGCAACGGTGGGCATTGGGGCGCTCAGCGCTTCCAAATTTAAATATGAAACACTATAAATCAGTAAAGACTTTATCAAATTTTCAGAAAGTCAAGTCCCCTTGCGTAAATTTAAATCCCTTATTCAAGAATTTCTGGCGACGGTACAGGTTTTTAAACCTCACACATCCTTTCACGCGACAGTTTGGTTGCGTTCGATTCTTAGCAGTCTGAAAAAGTAAGAAACACGCGAATCGTGAACGTAACAGTTACAAATGTTTGGGTGCGTTTTACGTGACGTGTTTTGCTCGTGTGTGTGAGATTTTTTACATCCGTGGTAAGCGAGTCGCAACGTGGCCCACACGTTGTGCTTTAAAGTGTTTATGCCGCCACAATGGGCGTCGGAAGGGGTGGCAGGAGGGGGCCTTTGTTCCTCCCTGGATTTTGAAAATTGCAGCAAAAAAGGTTGTTTTTTGCAATTTCGAAGAGTAAAAATAATGTTTTGTCACTTTTGTCCCCCCCCTGGAAAAATTTTGGAAAATCCCCTAGTGGCTCCCCCTGGAAAAAATCCTTCCGACGCCCATGGCCGCCACACATACTGTGTAGATGCAGTGTGTTTGTTTTTTTTAACACAGATAAGAAAAAACAGATGTGATTCTTATAAAAAAACGTAGGCCATGTGTTTTGTCAAATATTTCAATTGTGGTCATTTCGGTTGGTTTGCTTGTGGCAGTTAATAATCCTGTTCCCGCCAGCCAAGTAGGATTTCAACAATTCCGTGCAATGAACGCTTTTGCGTCGAAGGCAGCAATAAACGCAGTGATCGTGGGCACCCCAGTTATGATTTAGAATTTTCGATTGACCGCACTTTCAGAGCGCCATTTTCGAATTTTCGCAAATTGATTAACGCTTTCCATTTTTTCGTCGCAACAACGGGAGAGGGGGCCTCACAAGTGGATTAGCCTAGGGCCTCGCATCAGTTAAATCCGGCCCTGTCTAGGGGCTAAGCTAACTGCTTTGAGAGCACACCGAGTAGTTTCAAACTAAAGTTGAAAGCTTCATACACAGTGTCAGAAGCATTTTTGATTTTGATTAAGGAGAAGTTGGATCCACAAACCATACACAATTGAAACTTTAGGAGGGCACACACCTGCCATGCCCAGGATGAGTTTGCGGAGTTATTAAACGATAAACGTTTGCAATTGGAATTTTCAAAACAGAGTTTAGCCTGTCATTTTTGGATAAGAACAAAAAATGAATGCTCAGTAATTTCTGATCTATCCATTCATAAACTTTTGCACAAGACATTTGTGTGAAGCGGTATTTTCAAAATTGATAATCATAAAGTCCAAAAACCGATCCTTTATGAAAAATGTTAAGAATGTTCTTCGTCCTGTGTTGTCTTGTGTCAATCTACGAATGATTGATCTGTGTAAAAATTATTAAGTGCATCCATCCCATTAGTATTGCTTGATAACTTCTATAAACTGAATTGTTTTTGTTAATTATTTTTCGCCTTACTGTTTCCAATACGTGGTAGTTTTATTACTGTGTAGTTACTTTGGTGGGTTTTGTTCATTTGTAGGATTTCGCCATTGACAAAACTGCATCTTGAGTTTTGTAATCAGAGGTTCAAACGTTTCATTAACATCAAGGCTATCCATCAAGGGTCGCATAGAAAAAACTTTTTTCAAAATGGGGCCGCAGAACAAAAACGTTTGAGAAGCCCTGGCATAGAGGTTAAAACAATATATTTTTTATTGCTTGGAAAATGACAATTTCAACACGGCATAAATAAGACCTGTGTCCACTGAATGTATTGCGTTTGTTTGGTACATAAAATTTGTGGTTATACCAGATTTTTTTAAGGAAAATGTTAGGTACTCGGCATAGGTGGCGGAACCGGGGGGGCCGCATGGGCCTAGGTCCCCCACTTTCATTTCTGGGGGGCCTGCCCCCCACTTTTATATTTCGAATTTTGCCTAAATAAGTACAAACCCAATTAGTATTCGGTCCGTTGTTAAAGTAATCGTTTAATGAAAAAAATGTTGCAGAATTTTGGCAGTATTTTGTCAATATTATTTGTAAAATATTGTTTGTAATTTGGCAGGATTGCGTAACTGTTTGGCAGAATACGTCGTGCACAGTCTGTCACCCTGCTGTGGCTTCCTTACCGCATTGGTGTTGTTGAACAGTGTTTCCATATGGTGTAATACAACACAATTTTTTACAAAAATGGTGTAATTCTACATGCTTGTGTGCATGGGCGTCGGAAGGTTTTATCCAGGGGGGAACTAGTGGATTTTTCTAAAAGCTTTTGCAAGGGGTTAGAAGCGGTGAAATTTGTTTTTTGTCACTCAGAACTAAGAAAACGGCTTTTTTGCTAAATTTTGAAATTCCTGCCCCCTCCTCCGGCGCCCATGCTTGTGTGTAGGAAAACGTTCTTGCCACACCATTAAAAAGTTGGTGTTGTTTCAAGCGTATTAATATCATTCTAAATAGTGAAATTTTGCTGAATCTTTTATGCAAAATGAAATGTTTAACAGGTCAATTTTAATTGTTTGATCAATTTCATGATCAATTACAATCGCGGAGAACGCAAGCTTGCTTGCTTTGTATAGGATATTTATGTCACCACCCCCGGTCCACACTTCACTAAGTTGTTAACTCGGGCTCTTTCCTTTGGACCTTGTCAGTGTTCATACAATTTCATTCCATGTCTGGCCTTTCGCGCTCATGTTGCGGGTAACCTGAATAAAGCAATAAAACAATATCATTCGTAGTAGGCGTTCTCTCGATTTCGTTCGCTCGCGCTTAACTCGGGCTCATCCGTTAGAGCCCTTGCTGCCCTATGCAGTTAAGTGTTTTTTAAAACATAATTCATATCGGACTGAATGTTTTTGGATTTGTATGCAGCATTGGATTTGAAGTCCAATCCAATGGACAGTTCCCATTTCGACATTAATTTCAAACGAACGATAAATTGTCCAGCATCTCGGGCTGGACAATATGAAGGAGTCTAGTATAGGCAACAGGGCTGTGGAGCCAAAGAGCCGAAACAATATTGCATGGCTGGAGCCGGAGCCAAAAATTTTTTAGATGGTGGAGCAGGAACGTTAACTTTGGTTTCCGGTTCCACAGAAATAGTTTGTGGGGCAAGCGAGTTGTACAAATAATGCAATGTTTTATTCTGTTTTTTGGACCAAATTGTTCTGGAGCCGAAGCCAAAAGCTCCATGATGTTAGAGCCGGAGCCAAAAAATTTTAGATGCCCGGAGCTGGAGTCTGAAATTTGGGTACAGGCTCCAATGAGCCTGGTACGCAGAGGACTTACTGGCGTTATAATTGCTCTGTGACGTACGTTATTCCGTTATTCAAAAATGGAAAAGCTATCATGCGAAATTATCATTTATTATTAAGTAACAATAAGAGAACAACAATAATGCCGGCCAGAATGAAAGCAAATGGAAATTTCAGTGACGCAAGCGTCGAACGGTTTTGTTCAGTCACAATAAATCGTATGATGAGCCTAAGTAACGATGTTGACCTGGGTCGCCCGTGTAACAGCCTATTTGAATTTCAGGTGGTTCACCGATACATTTTCATAGTGTTTTAATTTCGTCTAAAATAGTGTAATTTAGACCTTCATATGGTCTATAGATAATGACGTCATATTTCAATGCCTGTGACGTCACAGTTGCTAATTCAAACTACAAAAATCTTCAATAGTTTTTTGACGTGCATTTGTGCCCCCCCCTTTGAAAATGGTTCCGCCACCCACGGTACCCGGTACGGACCTGTAGGGACCCGATTTCTCTCTTCCTAGGGACCCGATTTTCTCTGATTCTAAGGACCGATGATAATTTTCGCTGACTGTAGGGGCCCGATTTGCAATTCTAGGGACCCGAATCGGGTTCCTAAAACGCCTTAAAATAACCCTGGGTTATACTATTACTATAAAAAAGGAGTTTACATACAGGTAATCATATCGACAGCTAGACGATATTTTCGAGGGCAGCAACACGGTCCCACATGAAAATGTATACATCCGCAAAACAAACCTACAAAAACGCTAGAAATCACGGAAATTTAACAAAGAGAACTTCTGAACTACACGAAAAAGCTATAAATTTCAAGAAAAGATCGCAATGCCATCAGCTCTTTAGAAGAATGAAGGAAAGGCTTTAATTTCTGTTGAACATCTACGGCAAATGTAGAACCAAAGTCGGCACAACAAAATAAACTTTTTTAGAAAGCACTGCACATACTTTCACGCTTTTCAGACAAAACAGCCAAATAGGTCATACCTGCTTGGGGACCCCAAAACTAAGATGGCCTAGGGCCCTGCACTACCTAAATCCGTCCCTGGTTGTAAAGGAAGCCCTGCAATGGAGCGGCGAGCGCAAGTGCAAAGTTACGTCAATCAAACCGAACTGACAAGCGAATTGAACTTACACGCAATTCCTTCGCTCATGTTGAAAGAGACTTTCGTTCGAAGAAAAACTGACTTGGATAAAACTGTTAAAACATGAACTGATTGCTTGTCTCGCTTTCGGTAACCACAATCGCAGACGCGTTCTTGCATAAAGGTAACGTCTGTGGGCTTGACCAACTATCCGCTTTATGACGCAATGCACGAAAAAACAGACTTCACAAGAGAGCAATAATTGCATCCGCACAAAGTTCCCCCAAAGTCCACGTTTATAGAACAGGGGTTACCAACCTTGCTCTGATCATGTACCCCTTTAGCATTTCAATGGATGAGCATGTACCCCTAAAATTTCTTATGACAAGGCTGAGTAAAATATCAAAAATCTACTGAATTATTAATAGAACTTTTAGAATTTTGGAACAATAAAGGTAGACCCTGTTTTTATGTCTCAAAGTTAATTTGCTGCAGATGTACAAAAAATGTACCCTTCAGATAGGCAAATGTACCCCTAGGGGTACATGTATCCCAGGCTGGGACACTCTGTTATAGAACTTACTCATTCTTCATTATGCATAGACTTGGAATGCAAATCGTTTTTTATGAATTAGAAATAAAATGTACAAAGATTTTTCAGCTACCATGTCACAGTTGTAGAAACATTTATCAAACGCAATATATAATGCGCATGGTTGATTGATGAAAAAGAAGCATATAGCCAACAAATTTATTGATAAACAGGAACGAGTATGCCGGATGACATTCACAATTTTCGGCTTGCCTAGTTAAGCTGCAGAGCAGCTTTAAGTGTCCTTTACGTTTATGAACCTGCATGGACTTGGGAGTGGTGGTTTTTCTATCTACCAATTTACGCTTGCAAATAGGGAAATCACAATAAAAGTTTGGTGGGGCGGCAAATAATAAAAATAGGCTACTTGCAAGACCGACAAATAACGCCGAACAATTTTGAGAACAAGGTAAAGGAGGCACATTTAAGTGCGAACACTTCACAAAATTTTTCCCTGGCTTGCATGAGATTTTTCGCTTCCACTGGACCAAGCTCTCGTCTTTTGTCGTTTGTTTCAATGTGGTACAATTATTTAATTTGACAAAATATTAAAATAACTAGTCTGTGATGATCCGCAACCAACCAAAAACTTTTTAAAACAGAAGATTCTTTCGAGAACTGAACGTTACGTTAGCAGAACAGCCATCAAAGGCAATACGACAGACATTCGTCTTGACTAGTACATTGCCAATTGAATCATTATACACACCTTGTTTGCAGTAGCTGTAGGTCTACTTCAGTCTCAACTGGCACTAGTAGCCGAAGATGAGCGGACTGTCAAATTTTGCGATCCAGATCCAGTCCTGATTTTTTAAAACTCGATCCAAGTCAACCGCAGTCCAAAATTTTTTTCAAATGTGAAGTCCATGTCCAAATGAAGTCCAAAATATTTAAAAAGTGCAGCCTTTTCACAACAAAAATGCCGCATTTCCTTTCCATTAACGCAGTCCAAATCCGGTCCGGTTTCTAAATTTGGAAGAGATTTGCAGTCCGGATCCAATCCAAATTTAACAAAATTTCCTATCGTCCGGTTCCAGTCCAATCCAAATCGAGTGCAATGCTCACTCTGCTAGTAACAATCAAATTCTATCCATGAAGAGTGGGACGGAGTGGAGCGCAGATATAACGCTCGTTTGATAATATAATTAGAGGAAATTCATCGTTCATTCAAACGAGATAATTATTTGCTAACAATGAGATTTATAAGTCTTTATATAATTGTCGTGCGCAAGGAGTATCTGGCAAAAATAAACAACTGCCCAACCATCATAGGGCGGGGCCCCCTGAGGCGCAGGGCCCAATACATCCGCATCGGTTGCACTGGTTTAAGGCCGGCCTTGACTGAGAGGAGCAAAACACTTTCAACAACGCCCCAACTACAATACCCTTTATTCATCATCATATAGGGATTCGGCAGTGGGAGAGAAATGAAAGCATTCAACATCAAATTTTGGAGTAAACAGCTAAGAGAAAAAAAACAAAGAACAAAATGAATCGGATGGGGGTGCAAATTGGCGCACAGAAGAATGCAAATTGTTTCGATCAAGTTTTCATAGGTTCAAGTTTTCTTCCACAATCAACTACGTTAACGCGTAACCAGCATGTCTGTGACGTAATAATTGTTATGTTGCAGTGAAAGGAGCCTGAAAACTAAATAACTTTAAAAAAAGAGAGACGTTAGGTCACCAAGTTAACTAAAATAGCAAAGATATAACATGGTAAAGACCATCATTCTCCTTTATAAACAGGTGTAAACCACTACTGTTCCCAAAAAGCTAAGTAGACTGACGCTTAAAATTTAAGCTTCGCGGGCCACATTTGGCCCGCTGGCCACCAGTTTGACACATGTGTGCTACAGCATGCCGCAGCCCAACAATGCCTGTCGAAAGCAAGTCCTGATACTTTTTCTCAGTCAGAGAAAGAAAAAATCTTCAGGCAATGGTTGCCTGCAAAAGATCTGCCGCAGTTGTAAAAAAACTAACAAGCAAGACAAAAAAGCAAACCCAAGTTGCTTCAAGGCTTTATTAGCCTTTGTGGTTGCCATAAAAAACACATCCAATCCACGGTCCCAACTGTTTCACAAGTAATGACAAAAAATAAAACTTTCCCGCTGAACCATAGCCTAGCATGTGGCAACTATGCNATTTATGTAGCCATACATGCATNCATAGGCTNTGCAAAGAANGCAGAAAAATAGGAAAAGTNATGATGAGAAGGGTGGCGAANAAACATAGAAAGCAAGACCCATAATCGAGAATTAAAAACAAGACCCTTNTCAATTTGTGAGTATTTGATTGTGATGTTCAATATACTTTATTNTTCCTTATAGTTATAATAAGCATGATACATGATTTTCTTTCATTTNATATTGTTGTAAGCAATGTGAGGAGTGGAAAGACGAAGCATTTTTATGNTCGGTCCCGGGCGACAGTTAGCATCGCTACGCCACAGCAGTGGAGCATGCAATGGGATATTATCTCGCTGNNTCAAGGTGTANATCTAATTCGTGCCAAAAGTTTATTTCTCCAATAGGCTTATATATTTTTTCTTTGCGTCAACAGGGGAACNACGGGCAAAATTTTTNAAATTTGTTTTGGACNGAGCGAACAANTTTGGAAGGATNAAACAAGTTACAATTTTGCTTTTCAAATTTCAAAGNANTGCTTTCGTTTTTCAAATCTCTAAATTTANCACCTCTTAATTCTAAATATTTGGATAATTCTAAATCAATTTCTTGCAGTGGCGGATCCAGACCAGGCGTTTGGGGTCAGTCAAATTGGGGGGCGCCAAAATGTCTTCACTTGCTTACATACCAAAGTTTGTCTGCGACAATCGTTGGGTGTCACACAAAAGTGGTTACCTTTTATCGGCTAAAAAGTGGCTATTTTTGTTGGTCGAACTATGCGATTTTTCAGGGAAAAACCAAAGTTTGAAAGCGCTTTATATCATTAATTCAGAAAAGGTTTGAAACGGGTCCCAAACAGTGGGCCTCGTTTTTCACAATCTACAGAGATCTCGTATATCTACGAAATGCATTTAAAAAGTATAAAAGCATGCTGCGCGCTAGCGTTTGCCACTAGTTTGGCTATCCGTAGCGAAATCAGTGAAGAACAGTGTCTGAATCGCATTCCGACCTGGTTAGAAGCAGAATATTTCTTCTCAGACTTGGAAGTGACAACTCAAGTCCCACGATAGGACTCAAATAAAAAGATAAATGACGATCACGTTTCCGAGCGAAGTTTGTGCATTTACGTGTACACGAAAGACTTATTTATTGCTGAAGCGACAATTCAAAAACAACACGTGAATGAAAAGTATTTTTTAGGACACTTCTCCCATTTGAGGGAGTTCTGCTGCCTATCGTGAAAAACGATCTTATAATCGCATGGTAGATTCACACTGGGCCTTAAAGCATATGGCCCTAAAATACATTTAACGCCACTTGTGGAGGTAGATTTTCAATCAAGTCTTAAATTCCCTTTCACATTTTTTGACATTGGATTGCTGATGTGAAGAAAAGAACATCAATCCCACTAGACCAGGTTATTAAAAAAGTTGTGACACAGTTCAGCAGAAGTGAAAGCAAGCGGGCTGAGACCCCAAATTCGCAATCAATACCTCCAAAGTCAAGCTCTAGTCTCCCCATGAGGTCATGTTTTATTTCAATTCATTGTGTACTATTACGAAGCCCACGAACAAGCTCAAAGGCAACCCCAATGCTGTTGATCTGGTCGTGGATCTGCTTCTATCCACCCAGGCCTTAAAACATGGAGGATAATCAGCCTATCACCAATTTAAAACCACGAACCTTCGTCAACACCACAGTCGCCAGTAAAAAAGTTAAAGATTTCACCATAAGATTGCCTTTTTGCTCAAATTCATATGATGTACGCGGAATGATCTAATAACCAATAAACTAAGCATTTCTCTGTTGGTTGCAGATTTCACTAACAAAACCATTCCGAATTTGTCTTCGTGGCCAGCGTGAGTTGTCTACGGGTTTGCAATTGCAACAAAAGGAACAAAACCACACAGCTATCAGTAAGTGTTGCCTGACGTGTAGCCAAGTGAGGGCAAAAGGCACCGTCATTCCCTGAATTTTCGACTGCAAATATTCAAGTGTTGAGCACAAATTGTTATGACCATGTAAAACCAATTAATCAATCCACCAAGCTGAAGATAGCTGGTATGTTGCCAAAGTTTCCTATTCGTTTTCCTCAAAGTGGCGTAAAAATTCGGGTGAATTGAGAATTCCCCCTCAAGCCCAAGGTTCCCGTATGCCTCTGGTTAGAACTGTGTACCATGGTTTTGTTGAGGCGCGTCGCTGCGCGCTGTAATCAGAGTTCGCTTCCGAAAGACCTCAGGTTCGAACATGGGGGCGCCAAACTCACTTCTTGCCAGGGCGTCATCTAACCTCGTTACGTCCCTAGCAGTAATTCAAAACTCCTCTACGTTGTCCATGTATATGAAGTGAGGAGTTGCACAATTACAGTACATAGTTACAGCAGGTTATAATTATTTGAGCTAATCGAGCATGTTCAATGCATTTTTGTCACATAGCCACAAGTTGTTTGCTAACGTAATCATCTGTAGCTTTTTACACGCTACATCTGTAAAAAGCTCGAAAACAAATTTATTGAAGCACAGCAATGGCAAACACCTTTATCTTGGTATTTGGCAACATTCCAAATATTTTTTGCAGCATTTTTCAAAGAGTTAGCTTCAATTACCATCAGATAAATGTGAGGTTTCGAGTCGCGGTTTCGAACTTCCAGGTCGCGGTCTCGGCTTTTATGGCAAAGTCTCGGTCTCGAAGTTTGAGCCAGGTCTCGGAGGTTACGGTCTCGACTACATCACTGGCTTTCACAATTATCGTTACATAAGAGTGGTAAATATTTGTTCGGTATCTCATTGACTTTGGCATTAGAGTGCGGACTGCTGACTCCATCATACTGAACTAGCTTTACTCATGAACCGGGATACGGTGATCAGTGTATTGTAGTCTACATAGCTTATTGTAGTACTTTCTGGTAATTATAGCTAATCAGTAATGCTAAAAAATGACGAAATACGTCAGTAGTATTCCTTTTTCATACAAGGACTAAATGATTGTGAAGCTGAGTGAATTACGTGTGGTTACATTTGCACAGTTTGCAATAAAGAGTACAAAGACTATGGTGACTTCGTGGATATTGAGCACTAAAATCTTGTTTCTCACAGCGTAACCAGGCGGCTATCACTTTATCCTAGTTTGCCAAGG
>JGI24021J15306_10011730_pt1 | contig 10882 bp, 11 predicted proteins | sample Ectturendosymbi1_FD_15306 | JGI IMG/M metagenome (IMG submission 15306)
TCTTGAAAATTAGTTGGAGTACAGTGCAATTCATACCCCGGCAGGGTTTAGCACGCATTTTAATTAGATTAATTCAATCGAGTGATTTTTTTCGCATGCAAGGCCTGTGCCATAAACTATCTGGCTGCACTTAAAACACCCGGGAGCTTCTATTGGGTGCGGTCGGAAATATAAGACCCAAGGACATGGTATCGAATATGACTGGTTTCCAGGGGAAGCGCAATCAAGAGGCAACGAGTGCTTACTTGGCGTTGAGACGTCGCCGCAAGTCGTTCAGCGCTCCGGGAGCGGATATCTCGGAGACGGAACTTGGAGTCCGCGACACGGTGGCGGCGGGAGAAGATTCTAGAATCGAAATGTGACTGTTCAGGTCAAAAGGTTTGTGAAATACGGCGCTGAGAAAGGGATTTTGCGCAACAAATGAACTAAGAACAAAATTTAAAGCTGGGTAGCATCCACACGAATTAGTCCATCGCGGCTGCGGCTCACACGTAACTGAGATAAAAATTCAATCGTCATCAGAAGCGATGTGGGTGTTGCAGGCAAAATATCCGAATAAATTGCATTAACTTGAAAAAAATCAGGGTTGATTGATTCAAATCATTTGATTTAAATCATTTATTTAAATCAGTGATTTAAATCTTGATTTAAACCAAGCAATAAAAATATAAAAAAAATCAAATAAAAAAATCATATGCAGTTTTAAAGCTTTCTGTGATTTGTATGACACATTTAATTGACATTGTAATAGGCTTTCACTTGTATTAGTAAAAAAGCAGAGAGTTCTTATGACGAAATAAGTTAAAAACAATTAAAGTTTTATCAATCGTAGCTTTTGTGCGGTCAGACTCTAAGTCAGGGGTTCCCAACCTTTTTCTAACAATGTACCCCTTCAGCATTCCGACAAATGAGCATGTACCCCCACAACGTTTCCACAGATAAGGATGTACCCCTTCAGAATTTTGACAGATGAACACGTACCTCTAAAACTCTTTATGACAAAATACTTTCTCATGATTTTTCACAGATACATTTAACAATAAACATATAATGATTTTTGAAAATAATATTAAGTGAAATATGTATAAATATTTGAACATAAACAACATGTTAATATATTTGTACCTTCTATTGCTAACCTTAAATGTACCCCTTCGGATAGGCAAATGTACCCCCAGGGGTACATGTACCCCAGGCTGGGAACCCTGTTCTAAGTCAACTAACTGCAAAAATGGTATGTGGACTGAAACCACTAACCCTTGCAGACTCGGAACTCAGAACTGTTAGAATGCCACATGTTTGAAAGTGTAGACTAACATAAAGTAAAAGTTACATCGAAATTCCATCAAACATGTTCTGTTGACTGCAGACTTAGCAGTTATAGAACATATTTTTGATTCATAATAGCAGATATTATAGGTTGTTACCGTTTCACACATGTAAATGTAAGTTATACTTTTGCGGAAGCTGAACAAGTGAAAGTTGCGTTACAATAATTAATTTGAGCAATAGAACGTCTGGTAAAAAGATCCTATTTGGTTAAAGTTGGATAAATTAGTGGTAGCTGGTTAAAGTGGTTGCAAGGTACAAAATGCAAAACGTGTGGAAAAGAGCTGTAGGGAATGGTGGCACGAATGCAACTGCATTTCAGTCAGTGTCAGCCTGCGCAAGAAGAAACCGAAGATGAGACACCAGAAGTGCAGATAGTAAATTATTCAGAGTCAGCAGAAGCGTCAAGTTCTAATAAAAGCACAGCTTCCCCAATCAGTGATGAAGTAATACCAATGTTTAAGAAACAGACTATATCTGGTGGCAAGATGGATGCATTTGTGACACGAGCATCCAAAATAGATAAAGAAACAACGGATCGGAAGATGGCTCATTTTCGTGTGGCGCCACCCACCACTCCCTTTTCTGCAGTTGGACACCCAGAATTCGTAAAACTGATTCAACTGCTGAGACCAGGCTACAATCCTCCAAATGCATTCCAGGTTGCTGGAAACCTACTGGATGAAGTTTGTAATTCATTGCTGTCACAATGTAAAGACANATTACGNGGAACAGCCATTTCTTTGTCCCTGGTTGGATGGAGTAATGCTAAATAACGAATCAATTTTGTAACTGCCACAACTTCTGGATGGTTGTTCATACCTAATAGACACGATTGACTCATCTGGACACAGTCATACTGCGAAGTACCTGTTCCAAGTTGCTGCAAATGGAATAGCTTTATGTGAACGATTTAACTGTCACATTGGAAATTTTGGTGCTGACAATGCTTCAAATATGGCCAAGATGAGAAAATAACTTAGTGATAATGGCATGGATGTTATGCACATTTGTGAAATCTTTTAGACCAGGGGTCTCCAAACTACGGCCCGCGAAGCCATTTCATCTGGCCGTAAAGACATTTTGTCAAGAGTGTGAATATAATATATGTGCGAAAAATATGTTGATGTGGTAAAATGTAACATATCCTGAAACAATAACATTACGTAAGATGTCCAGTCCTCNAACTGTCGTGTAATANATTATGTGGCCCTCTNGCAAAAAAAATTGGAGACCCTGTTTTAANCCATGACGTNGAGATCACAGGTGTGAAGTAAAACATTGTTCAGATAGTTAAATACTTCAGAAATCACCATCCCATCTGCTTGGCTTAAACATGCTGAGAGCAAAGCTCTGATTTTGCCGCAAGATGGTCGATGGAACGCCTAAACAAATTGCCTCGAAACACATTTGCAAAACTGGCCAATTATTCTTCAAATCTGTGAAGAACATCGATGTGAAATTGAAAACACCATTTATAGCAAGGTGCAAAGCATTCAGATCAAAAAGCTAGCTGAGAAGTACCGTCTGCATCATAAGCCAATCGCAGTTGCAGTGGACCTTGTACAAAAGGACGCTTGCATGATAATTGAAGCAGTTAAAGTATGGAAAACGCTTGAGAGAGAAGTAGACAAAGCTGGGCACTCTCCCACTGCTTCATGTAAGGTGACTGATTGCATGAAACAAACTCTCACTCCAGCACATCTTTTGGCCACCATCTTAGATCCACGATTTAAAGGGAAAACCCTCTTCAAGTGAAGTTGATCTGACATTTGCTGGACATATCAGCCCTAAAGTTTTATGTGATGCTGTTTGTGAATTATATCCAACTAAAGCTTTTCAATCATACATGTTTATCACGATGTTCTTGCAACAGTTGTTCCTCTAGTATGGTGCAAATCACAAGCAGATAGAATAAATGATGAAAGTGATAGCACAACTCATTGCATCAAAACCTTCCAGCGCTGATGTGGAGCGAGTAGTTTCCACTTTTGGACTTGTCCATCCGAAGATCCGCATTCGACTTGGCATGGAAAAAGCTGGCAAGCTTGTATTTATGTACAATCTTCTCAACATGCCAGGAGTGTCAATGAACTTGCTAAACCGGTGGTTTGAGTATTGTCATTTCAATCAATAGTTTTGTTTTGTATACCGGTACTGGTGTTATGAACTGATTTGAATTAAGGGATATTGCATAAGCGCAAAGCACGTTTGAATGAAAGTTCAGCTGTTTCTAGTTGCTGTACTTGAATTAACGAAGCAGAAAAAAGTTATATTAAAATAAATTCTTTAAAATTGAAACTTACAAGGGTTAAGTGGCCATCCCCTACACATTAAAACAAAAAATTTAAAAAATCTGATTTAAAACAAAAATCCGATTTTTTTTATCAAAAAAAATAATGGTTTTTATCAACCTTGAAAAAGATACGTGCGAAGTTCACAAACTTTCGAAACATTGCATTTGCATGCAAAACCGAACAAAAAAAAGAACACCGCGAAATCTCCATAAAGAAAAGAGCAACCCAAAGCCTGCATACGCGATAAAACAACGCAAAAATGAATGAAAGCATGCGAATTGAGTCGGACCAAAGCCGGATAAGCACAGGAATACAACTTTCCATGTAAACGTCACGCAAATTACAACGTGTTCAAGCTTTCTACTATACGCGATTTACTGAACCACAAAGCTTGGATTATGTTAGTAGAACGAAATGTTCGAAACAGATATTAAGGGATTGCAGCTGATGCAATTGCATCAAGTGTAATTGGTGGCAATTACGGCTGCAAACTAAAAGCAGTGATAGACCTTACCCCAGAACGACTGTAGTGTTTTATCGACTGCGTTGAAAACAAGAAACCGTGAAACAAGTTTTGCTTAACCAGTCCACGTGCATAAATGAAGCAACACATTGTAATAAGGATTAACCGGTGCCTTATGAGCTGCAAAAGCACACCAGTTTGGCAAAAAAGTTTTTCTAACGCATATTCAGTCTGAGATTTTCCAAGATTTTTGATGCCCAAAAGATTTGCAAAAAATTTTGATTCAGTTTGAGATTTGTCAAGTTTTATGACGATGCCCAGGAGTAACCTCATGGCTGCTGCCCGTTATCTCGAACCTGGGAGAAGCACTACATGGATGATTAGGACGTAAATTGTTTGACAGTAAATGCGGCGAAAGCGCAATGTTTAGTCAGGTCATTAACCATCATCAGGTTGCCAACTTTTCAGCTGGCACGTTCATTTTTCTGTTGGATCGCATCAATGCGACAGATTTATCTGTTGATAATTGGCGGCAGCCCGAAGCCTGGATGATGCCTCTTATCTGGATGGTTCCCGTAGCTCTTCCGCACACCGTGCGTCTGGCAAGAAGACTACAGTACCAATTTACAAGATCTCTGCAAGACTGGCCGGGAGTCGAACTCCAGACCTACCAGCACCAAAGCGGACGTGCTTACAACCAGGCCACGAGCTGGTAGGAACTGGCACGTTCCTTGTGTATATTTACCCAACAGACCACCAAGTCCTTCATTTTTTGACCTTCAAGCAGCAATCGCAAACATAGTAGCGCGCTCGAACTGCGGCAGAAATATTTATTGCAAGAAGTCATTTGGTCCAGACCACTCGGTTTTTTTTTAAAAAGACCACTAAAAAAACAATAAAAACCACCAAAAAAACACTCTTTACTTTGCCTTTGAAAAATCTACTAAGAAAAAAATAAAATAAGCAGGACACTTGTACAGTTAACTATAATTTTTTTAATCAAACAAAACGAACAACAATGAAATTTGAAGGACTTGAAAAAATAAGTAGAACAATTCGAACGGTTTTATTGAATTCTAATGGTTATCTTCTTCAGCTCTGCACGATCGGTATATTTTAACCAATTTTTCTGCCTTTTCTGCATCTGAACTTTTCCTGATTTTGGACCATACCAAACCATGTTGAAAAAATGCACTCTATGGATGCTGAAGTAGCAGGGTATGCACATAAACTTGTCGTGAAACTGCAGAGTTTGTGTGGCAATGGTTTTTCCCTGTTTGCTGTGCACATGCTTGCCAAGCCTTACCACTTTGGAGTGAATTGACCAACAACACTTCGTTAAAACAAAGATGGGGTACATGTCTTTACCCACAATTTTGAATGCCATAATAGGTATAACAAGTTATTATTGTGTAATTCTTGAAATGGTGATATTGCATAATAGAATAAAAACAATTTACAATGGAGTTTTTCTGTTTTCCTCAAAAAAAGAACAAAATCTTGTTTCTTTTTGAAAAACCCAAAAAAATTTTTTTTTAAAAAAAACAACAAAAAAACCCACGGGTTTTTCTCAACCCTGGTGTAAGCGCATCCCCAAAAGTTTTGATTTGTCGAAAATTTGGAAAAGAAGTTTCGACATTTTTTAACAATACTAATGAAATCATATTTCTTTTTAGTTAAAAGTTTATTATGTCATAGAAAACACATTAAATATTGTATATACAAAATCGACGAACTGTTTCTAGTACGGCAGGGTTTCTCAACCTGTGGGCCACGGAAGAATTTGAGGGGCCACCACCTTGTATTACTGAAATTGAATACGTTTTGCAAGGTGAACCTTTAATCGAAAACGTGGTTGTTTCTGAGCTAACAGGCTCAGCCTTCGCATTGATTGTAGCGCACGTTGTGTTGCTAAATGGTTTTAGTTGTTTTCATTTCGACCTTGCATATGGGCGACAGTTGTCGCATTGGAGAAGTTGTACAGTCGGTGGGCCACAGACCGTCTGTTTGTTTACTAATTGGGCCACATGCTTGAAAAGGTAGAGAACCCCTGTAGTCCGGTAACTTCGTCTTTTAGTATGTGAGCAACTGACTCGCTTGGAGGTTTGGACAAAAAAGCCTACTCCTACACCTGTGGAGTCATTGTATAAAGGCAAGTGTTCAGCAAAAAAATCCGCTTTGCGCGCACGCTTCCAAAATAATGAAGAAAGGCTTCATATGGTTTTGCAACGAAATATAACAATTTGTCAAAACCTGCACACAGTGGCGAAAGTTATCAGGTTGTCCAGTGGTGCTTGAAGTACTCCAACAAAACCTACAGCGTTGTCTCCTCGTTTTCAGTATCGGTTCACTTACGACTCTTAAAATTCAGAATCCAACTGGATGCCACGCGAACCCCTCAGGAGCGTGTAGGGAAAATAATGAGCAATAAAAAAATTAACACTGATACGGAGAACAGCTGACAAAACACACGGAGAGCCAAATGTCGAGGAATGTTTGAAACAAGTATAACAACACGAATGCCACTTGAATGCATGCACGCTGTGTAGAGCGTACGCCACTCATCATATATCGAGCACGAAGGAAGACTTATAGGCTTACCGAACTCTTTCGGCCCAGAGCTTTCATCGACTTCATTTCTGGACACCCTGTCTTCAGTAGAAACGGTCAATTCGGGTTGACCTTTAAATAAAGCAGGCTCAGAAAGGGCGAATCGGACGGTTTAGCCGTTTTCCACACAGTTCCAACGCATTGAAACAAAACACGTTTCTTATCAAGCCGACACCACAGCTACATTTTCAAACAAATGATTGCTTTATTTCAACTTGCAAAACGCTTATTTACATGGCGACAGAAAAGCAACTTGTAGCGATTCACGAATATGACATTTGAAAATAACAGAAGTATTACAAATGGATTCTTCTTGAACGTCGCAGGGGGTCGACAAGCTTTTGCATGAAATGCCCGGATGTCTTCAGTATGTCGGATCCGGATGCTCCGGATCATTCATTGAGCGAAGTCGTTAAAATATGAGGTGACGTAAACGTTGCTTTTTGCAACGAAAGTAATATCCACCTTTAACCTATTTGTTGTTTTCGTCTACAACTCTACACCTAGCATTGGATCTCGGTTGTTAAATAAAGCACGTGCTAACAGGATCGCTTGGTATTTGTCCACATTATCGCGGTAAATTAGAGTAGATAAGGCGCACACAGTAACGGTTATTCGCGAACTTCTGCGTTACCTGTATGCTTGCATATATAAATGAGCCGTTGGTGAGCTGCAAAAATTGGGAACAACAGCAAAGTAAAGGTAGTATCTTTGAATATATTTAAAGGTCCTCTTTGAAAAACATTGTGGGACTGAAGATGCTCGGCCAAACAGGCCTAAAACTACCGCACTTATGACGTCACCCACAAAAAACGCAAACCTAAACCTTTTTTCCTTTGAAAACCACAAGACTCGTCGAGTCTTTTGACGGTTTGGATAGCTCTCTAACACAACCGACTGGCGAGTTATGGAGTTGCAAAGACTTGGCCAAAATGGGCAAATTGTACCTTCTGAAGCGAAACTCGGCCGGCTCCAAAGGTGTTAACATTGTTCAGTTGTAACACACAAAACAAATTATCAAGCGTATAGTGACGTAACAAACAAAAATAACAGTCCACAAGGTTACAGCATGGGCAAGTGTTATGCAGTGGTGTAGGAGGCGGGGGTGCAAACTCACCCCCAAAAGTTCTGATCTGTCAAAAATCCTGAAATCCCAGCAAAAATGGTGCCCAACGTGTAACTTCTTATCTCCAAAACCAAAGAAAAATACCTGAAGACCTTTTTCATGAGGTCACGCCAAAAGAAAGGTCTTCATGATCTTTGTGAAATAAATTTTGTAGGTAAAAGTTGCACAAAAAATTTTCGGGCAAGTTTGGGGAAATTCGGACAAAAATCCTTCGCACCCCCAAAATTTGCCTCCTCGTACACCTATGTTGATATTAAGTGCTTGCAAAAATATATTGACAGTTGACACTGTGATGCGGTGGGTCTACCGATGGTCGCGACTGGTCACAGGGAACAGGTTATAAACAAGACGAAGTCGCGAAAGTAAAATTAAGCCGAAGTAGCGGAAGAGTTCCGCTTAAAGTAGAAAACAGCGCTATTATGTGGTCGGATAATGCATGGTTGCTGCTCACTTTGCATTTTGTTTGCGGGCAGGGCAAATATGTCCCGCGGGCCATAGGTTGCCGACCCTTGCAGTCTGCAGTAACGCTGTGACACGCCTAAGCTTTGAACTAAATGCATCACACTCACCGTGCATACTCGCTACAACTGCTGCAACAAACGCCAGGACAAGTTGTTTTACAAGAAACAGACAGAAGCACGAAGGTATTCGCTAACAGCAGCTCGCTTGTATAATTAATGGAAACAATCGACAACAAAGGCTCACCCTGTGGAGGCTCGACAGGCTTCCTCGGATGTACTACAATCTTGCTGGTGAGTCCAGCTCGGTTTGACTGCTGTTTAGGTTTCAAAATCTGAAAAAGTTTATTTGTTTGGAGTGAAAGTTTCGGCAAAGGAAGGAAACCAAGGAAGAAATGCGAGGCACCATAAACAAAACAACTCAGCCGTAGCACGCTGTCATCATCCATCCACACGTCCGCTTGCTTACTAAGTAACTGCAGCATACATCAAATGTGCTTCAACAAAGAGGCCCGCATCACATCGTCACACGATAATAGGCCGTTAAGAAATGACCCCGATGGTGCAAATTCCATTCGTAGCAACATCGCTTGTTACTGGCAGCATACATGAAGAGAGTCGTGGAATAACCGTGTTTTGGAAACCGTATGAGTCAAAGATCATATGCAGCGAACTGGTGATTTACGTCTTATTTCTACAGATCAGCAAACCGGTTTCAGCTTTGGTGGCAACTGGAAAACAACATCCTTATACTGTGCAGAGGTCAGGAAAAATATAGATATCTTTTTTTAAACTGTTCGTTTTCATCATGCCCATACTTGTGCTGGTCTCTATTCACATCCATAACATTCTATGGTTGCTAATAACAATTGTATCACCCCGCTCCAACCAACGCCTAACCAAAAGCAATATCGAAAATCGATCGACGCTTCCTGTGCTCGCAGCAAACACGCGTGAAAAGCCATTTTAGAGCATTGTGCACTGTCGAACAGTTTGTGCGGAAGAGCTGAAGAGTCAAACGTGAGCAATTTCCGTGGAAACTAAATGGGCGATGTAGCGCCGGAAATCGACAGGTGGCTAGGGACAGTGCGGAAAACAAAAATCAATAATCATTGCAGTATCATTTATTTTTACAGCAATCAAAAATGCATGAGATTCACTATCAAGAGCACAGCAGTCGATTCAGAATGTTTCTGAAAAACATAGCTTTGTTTGCAACACACGGACGCAAACGTTGTGGTTGAAAAGTTTGGCACGGCCCTACGGAAACATAATTTTCGCCCTCAGCACGGCAATTCGTTGATATGAAGCGCACGGGTCTCGACTCGCTCTGTTTGTTTCACTTACGATGCGCAGAACAAGCTCCTTCGATTTGTTCAAAAGTTGGTCCAGGTATTATGAACGTCACAAACCAAAGATTTATAACGGGTTTGTTGTTGGCAACACGGCAAACGCATAAACTCACCCTCAGCTTCATTCTCAAGTTAAGCTTAGAGTGATGTCCTGCTTCCTCGAGGGGGAAAGGCTGTCTGATGTTCATGCCCTTGATCTTCAGCAACTTGCTCAGTTCAAACTCAAACTTTCCAAGATGGCTGTCCTTGTTCGACGAGTTTTCAAGCTGCGACAACAGCACATATCTAAGATATCCGAAAACTGCCGAAAAAGTGCTTTGAAAAGCGAACAAACAATTTTCTGCCAGTACACCACTAACTAAACGCGAGTCAGAAAAAATCAAAATCATTGTGGTTATACTGGCACTAGTTCGAACATGGGGCTGATTTCAAAATCACATCAGCTGCTCCAAAATACTACGCAACAGCGTATGAAGAAACGCAGTTTGTGATGTGCTGGTAATAACCAATCGTGTTGGCGAACCGGAAAAAAACTTTTGTTTTCCAAAAAAAAGAACATCTTCGAATGAAGATCACCCGTTGCAATAGCGTCATAATAATTATTGTTGAAATGTTTCAAACTGCCATGCGCAACAGGATTGGTTTGCAGCTGCTGACGAAGGGCAACAAAACTAATTGCGTAATTGTTGATCTACTGCAAGCCATCAGTTCACGTGAAGCCCAACTTCACAAAGTGATGCATAAATAGCAACACGGCAAAATTGTAACAACAATTTGCTGACGAAACCAGGACGCTGATGTACATTCAGTCGAATGATCTACGAACAACAACGACAAAACCGCTTAAAATCACAAGCACTAAGTCAGCCGCACAAACGGGAGACAAGCTCATGCGTTAAGCACCATGCATGTCACAAATAGAACAACACTGCACTCTTGAACGTAAGGAAGTGGCGTAAAAGACCTGGAAACGTCAAACAAATGAATTGACAAACCATGACTTGTGCCGTTTTTGGTTTTCTTTCCAGAAAAAAATTTTTGCTGTACTCGAAGCGAAAAGGCCTATTTTGAAGATCACTTCCAACAGCCCAAAGACAAATTAGCTCAACTTATTTTGTGGGTTACCCACACGTGAGGATCGTCAAACGCCATGATGAATCAGGGACAATGCTTCAAGAGGCATCGATGGAAGCTGAGCTGTCTGAAGTTTGCTTGATCAATACCACTCGTTAATCAATGCAAAAGAT
>JGI24021J15306_10011733_pt1 | contig 10881 bp, 7 predicted proteins | sample Ectturendosymbi1_FD_15306 | JGI IMG/M metagenome (IMG submission 15306)
TTTTCTACGAAAAAGAGTTTAAAGCAAAATGTCAAATTTCAAACTCCAGGAGGGTCCTGGCTTTCCCTGCCCCCCTTTCCGACGCCCATGCACGTGATGCACTTTCCAAGTTCGAAACTCAAAAATGCTGGCAAGAGTGGACGGCGTTCAGCTTGACGCACGTTGAGCTTAGAGAGGGCGCGGTGCGTGTAAGCCTCGAAGATAAGGCGTCAATCCTGCCGCGTTGGTGTCAGCAGAGAATGCCGACTGACGATAAGTGAAATCGTAGCGAAGATTGAACTTGCTGCCAATGTCCAGCTGTGTAAGGACAGTCAAAACCTGTCTGCAAAATAAAAGCCGCAACGTTAGAAACGTGTGACAGGAACAGGATCTCCCAACATGCGGCAAATATGCTACGGTGGTTCAAAAGGCAGTTAACTCACTACAAATGGTTATGCACGTATTATTTCTCTGTGATGGTTTGCTATCTTCGTTGCAAGGAATACGCGTTTTCTAGTCTGTTGCCCAATCCAGCAGATATTAATACGCAAAAGATCGCATCTGCATTGCTTGAGTAGCAGTTTAATAATTTCCAGTTTAGAGCTGAAAAGACCACGGGGCCTAGGATTTGGTCTATTTTGCGAAAGCGTAACTCTGACATTTCGTTACATCCAGGCTGACAACACTGAAAACAATTTAGCAATTATTTGATTCAACAAAAAATCTTGTTGATTTTGCAACCATTCTCCAGGAAAACTGTGGGAGATCGAAACGATCCGTTGTAATGTTACAAAAGCTTCTTTCGTTCAATGAAGAATCGCTGGAAGTAGATGAACCTGTGCAATGGAGCGAGGCAATCATCGGTGCGGAACGTTCCACGGGTCGACACGACGTTGACTGTTTTCGAACAATCCATTGTGACGCAGAAATATTTCTTCGGATCCGCGTTCACCGCCACTGCAATGAATCCGGCCCAGCCATCGTCGATGACGTAACACGTCACGCTCGGGTACGCCTGCAACGTAACAATGCAGTGCCCTCGTTTCAACGATGGCGTCCATAGCGTAGGCTACTGCATGGGTCGGTAAACTTTTTCGCACTGCGAACCAGTTTCAGCCTGGCAGTATTTTGCGCCCCGGTCCACAGTAAAGTAATGATTGCTTGGCAAGTGCAAATTCATTACAACTCGTAAGTCATCATCGCACTGTATCGGTGAGAGATCTGGGCTTGCGTTGCCGCAGTGAGATGCTCCGACCTGTAGGGATTATGGTACTCGACGGCACTCGCAATGAGTTCCTTATGTCAGTCGTTCTAGTCACTTTTGGACCANTTTGGCCTTGGTTTCGCACGACCCGGTGACCATTCTTTCATGGACTGGCACCGGGCCGCGTGTTTGCCGACCCCGGTGCATACAGGGCGTGCGGACTGCCACTTCATAAATAAATCCAAAGCGTAGCTTACAGATTATGTGAAATTAGTCCGAACCAGTTAGTGAAATGTCAACGCCACGAACTGCGGAGGTTGCTTCACACCGAACGACTGCAGTGAGCGTGCTGGACGCAAATGTTACGACACAATCAGCCATTGTTTTCGCATAATGCACAAATTTTCTACAACAACACAAGAGAACTTATCAGGGCCAAGGTACGGTAAATGTCCGTTGCTGCAGCGAGAGCAACCGCTTTTGCAAAGAATCTACGAAACAACAGACTTTTTTCCAAACTGTATAACGGCGTTTGCTCTTATCACGGAAACCCTGGATCTTTTTCTATCATCTGATCTTGCTTCAGGGTTTCAATCAAAGAAGCATATGTGCCACTGTTCACAACAGTGGTTCTCGTTTCACAACACAAAAACTGCATTGTAAGGATGAAATTAAGCAATAAAAGCACTTTTTTCAAAGGAACCCGCACAAAAAATCTAACAAACACCGCCAGTCGCCAACTTCACGTTGCAGCATCGTTTACGTCATTAGCTCACATTCTACAAAGACCGACGAAGAGGCTGGTCGCTGATATGAGGTAGTAGGAGAATATATAATTATTGAAAGAAGTGCGTTTTCACGAAAAATTGTAGGCCTTGTTAAGTGAATTGCAACCGTCGTGAAGCAAGCGGACGATTGTCAGCGAGCGATTGGAGCGGATGATGAATACCAGCGAAGTAACGAAGAAAGACGCATCAACAAAAGTACCAGACTGTCTTTTGAATTGCGAAGACTATAAACACTAGCTCAGTGGTTCTTAACCTTTACAAACACACCGAACCTTTACGTAGTTATCCAAGGTTTTGTCGAATCCCATTTTTGCCCAGTGTAACAGAAAGTAAAAGTGGGTTACTGAAATGAAATCGTTCAACGGTTTATATTTAATTATACAGTAGTCCCACTTTTTTAGTCATGTTTCAGATAACCTTCGTCGAACCAAGGTTAAGAACCACTGCACTAGCTTCTCTGAAAAAAACTTTGCTTTTTAATGCTAAATGTTTGGGGCGACTTAAGAGCTATTTGACTTTTTCCAATCAACCCCCATTCCGTAGCCGGGAAACACTCACCCCATTTCAGTCTCGCACACTTAGCAGAAGAAGCGAACTTTTTTCACTGAATTATCGCTTTGGACATTCCTAATCAGACCTCGAAGTTCAAGACCCCGGATGTTACATCAGAAGAATTTGAATCCTTTGTAACTTTACTCGCTATTCACTCACAGCAAACAATGCAATTCACGAATCATTTCCCAAAAACACGAAATCAAACAAGTTCTCAATTCCCTCATACCTCTTCAGCAACATTTCGCGAGATAACGCCGCGCAACAAAATGAAAAGCGCCAGTTTATTATACAATTATTTTTCCCAAGGGGAGGGCAGCGCCATTTCACTGGCGAGCTTCGCTCTTGTTGCTCTATCGAGAAAAAAAACAATATGATCTTTCTAGAATCAAGAACTTTGGCATATCGAATGATCTTCTTTTTCACAAAACACCGCGGTGGGAAACAAACAAACGTTTCTCTCGTCACACTGGTTGTTGCGGGTTTGTTCTGCTCAAATATTTTTGGTCGAATAGTGCCTGCCCCCAAAACAACTGTCACTTCAATGGAAGTGTTTTCCTGTTGTCCGTTGCGAACAAAAGAACAGACTGCCTGGCCGCATGTCGCGGTTTGTCAAAACCCGGTGGTATGAACAATGGAAAGATGAAAAATTGTAGCTTTCATTAAAAAAACGATATTCTTTACATTCTGAAACACCTTACAAAAAAAAAAAAACTAAACAAAATACTGTACAAAAAGGCAAAAAAACGTCCAGTCCGAACCCAATGATATTAGATGCAGTCAGTGAAAATTCCATAATTAAGTGTGCAGCCTTAAATGATAATAAATTTCAATTGTCGTTAGTGACGGAACTTACCGTCATCGCTTTCCCGTGTTTCATCACCAGCTTTATCACAACATCGGCCAAAACTCCGTCTGCGTCGCAAGAATACAAGAGCACGTCTTTGCTGCTGTGCACCACCAGAGCGTATTTCGGGAGGCTGCTGTCGTCTTCGTTCGTGATATTCCTTGCTGGAAGAAATAACAGTTCTTTGCTAAAATGTAAGAGTTAAAGTAAAACGAAAAGTTTCGTTTGGCAAATGGAAGATAGCGAAGGATTTCAAGTAACGAAATGAGTGCTTCATCTGGTGTCAGGATTTAACATGAATTTTGCTGGTAAATTAAGTAAACGTGAACCTTAGCGATAGAGCAGCTACAATTTTTTGTAAAAATAATTATTTTCACGCACATTATGCGAAACCGAAGTTTCAAAAATAGACAGTGAATGAAAGAAGCATATTCAAAATAATTATGTTTCCATTTATTAATTCTCAGCGCTTTGGTAACATGCTCCTTGAACAGGGGGCTACTGCCCCACAAATAAAAAAACAAACAACTTTCCGATCTTTCAGCTGGGTATTTGGCATTTTCAGTTGCTCGTACAAACGGGTTGTCATGTTTAAGCCAGTAATAAAGTAAGCTGCAGGTAATTCGCACGAGCAAGATCTTAGGCAACCCATCGTTCTTTGTGGCAACAACTTGTTACTTTATTCGGCGACTCCAGGCATCCTGCAACTTTTTCAGATGATTGATCGAAAGACAGAACGAGAAGATAGGCTGAAGAAAACGAACTGGGTCTAAAAAATTCCGTGCTCTTTTTGTAGCTGGAACATACGTCTACCTTGAGAAAATCCCGACCTCCAATGATTGAACGCCAGGCACACCACCAGATATACGCCACGGTCTAGAAAGCAGTTGCACGAGACGTACTTTTTCACCTGAACAGAGATATCCACAAAACGAGCATTGAGCTGCTGCAACTCAACATGACTTTCGCACACACATGGTCGATGGCGACCGGTTGCAAGCAGTCGCGAGTGAAATGCATTGAACTTGCAACGTTTTATTTTGGTCTTGTGTGCGCAAAATCGGCCTTGCTTAACAACGTTAGCAACGCGTGCTGAACTTTCACCGCCATTATTTATCTAAGAAAGAACGAAGAAAGCTCGACTGAGCAATAAACAAATAAACGTGGTTGTGGTTGTATTTGTGAGGTGAGGATTTTAGAAACTCTAGAAGTTCGCTGATCGGAAAATTGAGGTTGTTTGTTTTCTTTATTTTTTCTCCCTTAAACATTCCGTATTCGGTCTCCACCGTACGTTTTTCTCAAAAACTGTACAATAAATTTGTCCAAATAAATGTACAATAAATCGGCCTGTCTGTCACGGGCTCGCACGACGAGGGAAGGCCGCAAAGAATTCTCCAGTGTTTGTTGTATACAGGAGCTTGTAACCAGGGCCGCAAGCAGCTGATATTTACCGGGGAGGGTCAAATTGATTGCAACCTTTTGTAACATCTCATTGCACTATTTTGGAGGGTAAATGGCTGTAACTTGTTGCTGAACTTAACAACTAAACATGATTTCGAAAATTTCGCAATTGCCCCCTTGTCGAGCCCTGGTTGCGGGCCTGCTTGTAACAATCGGGTGACAAACTTAAGAGCTTGTTAAGTGGATTGCAGAAGTCTGTCAGATTTTTTAAGTCAGCTCTTACACAACAAGTCCTTTATTGGCCAATTGAATTGTACTTGCTCCATACAAGCTGCCTTTCGAACAATTCAAACGTATTGACCATTGTAAAAAACGCAACAACAAAAAACTATCATTGTGACGTCACCCTAAGCACGTCACGAAACAATTCAGTGCAAGGTAACTTGTTTTCATATTGATTTAGCGTTTTTTTTTCTAGGTAGAACTTTGGCAACACATAACAGTGGGATGAACGTGTTAAGTCCGTTTACTGCACAGCTGATTAGGAAGTTTATTTTCAGGATGTTTACGTCAATAGACTTTGATCGTCACTCAACGTTGGTGGCTCACCCGGCGTTTGCTGCATGCGATCAGATCGCCGATCACGAGTCTGTCCCGCCCGGAATCGCTAGAGCGAAATACGCAGATGCACTGATCCACAGGTTGCTGGTTCGAACCTTTCTGCGTTCTGGATGAAGGCAAGTCTCATAGGGAACATCCCGCCATATATAATGACTGCCACAGTGGTGTTAAAACAGTCAAAGGTGACAATAAAAAAACATGAAGCTTGTACTTGAGTTCTTCGAAGGACAATTTGTAATTCATCGGGTTGTCCTCAAAAAGTCAGGAACTGTTTTGAGATTAGGACGACGTGTTCAAAGCAGGTAACCTCAGATACAAACTGCAAATCTATATTCACAAATTTTCTACAATTTTTCACTTTTTCAACATAAAAAACAAAACATTATTTTTGTGCTCGTATCAGCTCAACTGTGCAATCCAACTACAAAGATCATCCTTTTCGGATTCAATCCACTCTGGCTTTACGGTTTTCTTTGAAATTTGCACACGAACATTTGTGTTTACAAATTGTGATCTTTGCGTAGCGCCATCTTTGCAAACAGATCGAAACGTATGCGCAAGTTTCTTCAGAAGAAAAAAGCAGCACAAGCAGCATGAAAAGGCGTTTTTTGCAGATGAAGGACACAACGGCACCATACACACATTCTAGCAAAGTTCGACAGCGCAGTACTGTGACTGGGAAGTTCCTCTGTAGAGAATCGACCTTGTTTTTTCATAACTTAACATTTATTACAATATTCCGGATTTTATCCTAGTAAGCACAATTTCCAAAACGTATGAAGATACAATAGAGCAGCATGTGTATACATCGTCTATCTGTGTGAAAGCCACAGCGCAACAATGAAATTGAACGAGCGATTTTCTTCATCTGGGATAAAATCGACGCTCTCCGTCTTCCATACCTGGCTATCTGTTGATATACACCGAGTTCAATTTCGGTTCTCTCGGTCACGTGCAAGCAGTACGCTTCCACGGGATTCCCCGCCGAGCCAGGATAACTACCCAGCAGTCGATGCTCTTTCCAATCCCACTTCTCGTGCACTTTGCAAATGTCGACGGAGGTGAAGTATCTGTGGATCAAGAATATCAAGTTCAGGGTTTCTACGCAATTTTGCTAATGTATTTGCAGATATTTTCTGGATTTTTTCCAGATTTAAAATTTCCGAAAGACATGCTCAGTTCAATTACATGCACTATAATAGTTAACGTGTTGGAAAAGTAAAAATGTCAATCTTGGAGTAAAATAATATCAGAATACATGTCAAACAATCAAGTCTGGAAAATTATTTTCTTTTTCCATACTAACAGGCAACAAAAATAATTTTTCCAGACCTTTCTAGATTCCATAGGAATCCTGCAAGTTACAAGATCTTAGAATCAACAGTTAATCAGCGCCGAAACACGTGGCACGCTAAAGTTTTTCTCCGAGCTCGAGGTCGCTTTTTGTTGCAACTTTATCCGCAGTTCAGTATCTGACACAAGACGTCACCCTGTTAGATTATAAGGTTACTAGCGGTTTAGCGACAGCGTCAAACGATATCCGCGAGGTGGTTGTTGCAGTCGCAAGCCACTCACTCCGCGAAGTCCTCAAACGTCATCCAAAACGTCGCGGCGTCTTGTTCGTTCGGTTTCAACTTTGACCGAAGCGCGGGATAAACGTTCCAAAGGTCAGAGTTCGCCGACCAGTCACCCTTCCACGAGAACCGACCCCAGGGGTTGCGAAGCTTCAGCAGTCTATTAACAGACGTACAGAACACGTGGAGCGAGATTTAATGGAATTGAGGATGAAAATAATAATTAATTTTACTAATACCGAGGTGTCCGACCATTTCTTAAAGCTCTTATAAATTATGGTTGAAACATTACAAGATGATGAATCAAAATCTACGATACGCAAACAGCGCCGCAAGGAAAACATTCTACATTACGTAAACGCACTAGTTTTAAGATACAGCTAGGACAAACTTGCAAAAATGGTTATGCCCAGTTAACAATTAACAGTCTCACACTCGGCTGTGCTTTGCACACAATATGCTTCAATAATAGTACTCATTCGTTAACGGAAGCCCTGGTTATACGTAACAAAACCATCAGCACGCAGAACAGAGCCTTTCATAAAATCAATTCAATTCGCGGCAGGACACATCCCGGGTTAAGTCAGAAAAACACAGTAATTGAAAGATTTTCTTCAAACCATCTAACAACAGTGAGTGGTTTATTTTTACAAAATTGAGCATCCATTGACAAAACAACATCCGAATATATGGAATCCTTTCCTACCCACCTCACAGTGCATTCACCGCCAAGACTTTCCAGTTTGGCTTCCAGCAGACTGTACGCGTGTTTGGAGGCTAAACCCACGGCGTCGTACTCGTCGTCGTCATCGGCGTCGTCGCCACAGGCCGCCCCCATCAAGAACCCCTCCTCGGCGCTGCTGTGCAACTTCGCCCAAATCACGTCCATTTCTTCGAGTTCTGACGTGTTTTTAGCAAGCTGTCTTTTTCACGACATGTTGTCGATGATGATCACAAAAAAATTAAATACCAACACAGCTGGGTGAACTTTTGCACGTGATGTCAACTCTATATATTTTTGGAGATCTGCACGGTTTTCCAGTATCTGCATATCGTTTATCGATAGTTCGCACGCGTCAGGTCGGTAAGGAAGAGAAGCGCTTTTTGTACTGAAATAAATGGTGTTCTGAAATATTTATCAGCTGCTTCCTCTGCTTTTTCGGGTTCTGGTGTAAAAGAGAGCATAACCTCTGATATAATCAATAGTTAAATTGGTAACTTTAAAAAAGCGCGCGCAAATTTAAACGCTTAGAAACAAAAGAAGGTAAATACAGGATTATTTTTCGCAAAAAAGTGTCCACATCCAAAGGATTTCATTTTTAACAACTAGCAGTCGGAAACAAAAGCCTTACAAAAAGATTTCCGAAGTGGAAGACAACCATCTTAGATCAGTATGGTGGCCCATTGCAATCAAGTGGATTTTTCATTTTTGCAATTCGTTTTCTATATCATTTGCCGATTTCATTTCTGGTTTCATTCAACTTTTGATTTCATTTTGAAATTAGCTTTCAGTTTGAATTGAAATTTCCACTTCGTTTCAATATCATTTTCACTTTGATTTCATTTCAACAAAGATTTCATTTTCCAATTCGTTCACAATTTCATTTTCAAATTTGAATCTCATTATAAATTTCATTTTCAATTTCAATTTGAATTTCATTTTTAATTTCATGCGAAAGTGCAGATCATGGATGTGGCGATATTATCATTGGATAAGTGAGCAACAAATAATTCGGATTCAAAATATGCATACTGGTTTAGCTCAGACACAATTTCTCCATGCTGTGAATGCAAATTTATGGAACGCAAATTTCACATCAAGCATGCGCAAAACGACATTCGGAATATTGTCAAATCTCAATAGCGGTGCCAAACATTTTTTGATGGGTAGACTTCCAAGTAGGGCAGTTCAACATCATCAGATTTGAGATACTCAAAATAAATTTGAGACTTCAAGCCAGGCCAGAAGATTGTTTGAACTGGTTCAAAAAATTGATACTATTGAATCGTGACAAACGTAAACACGTTGCTAAGGTCTGCCGCACTGACACAGATCTTGACCTGTCCTCGGCGAGCAAGCTTTCCTGTGAATCTTCTGCTTTAGCAACTGCACAGCTTCATTATATAAACCACGGATCTCAAAGATCGCACTTTATACATTACAATATGATTTAATCGCCATCAAATATACAAGTATCATACCTGTATAATTTTTTTTTTATTAAACATGTAAATATATCTATTGCAAACGTTTAGTGTGCAATTTAAAAGTTAAGCTTTTCACAATCGAAATATAGAGACATACATGATTTCTACGTTGATAGCGCCGGGCTTCAAGTTAGTTTTTCCACTCACGTGAATTGTGAACTGTGTAGTGAATACGCCGGGCCACGCGTTTTTTTGTTTGCGTTTCTGTTTAGCTTTCAAAATGAAACGAAATTAACAACGAATTTGAACTCTAAATAGGAAAGAAACTGAAACGAAATCAAAAAAAGAAATTTGACATGAAATTGGGGGTGAAATCAAAATTTAAATGAAACTGAAAATGAAATAATTTTCGAATTCATATTTGAAAATGAAATTAAACTTGACATGAAATTTGAAACGGAATCATTGGTGAAAACAAAATGAAATTGAAAATAATATGAAACCGAAACGGAAATTTAAATTGAGATTGAAACTGGTTTGTTAATGAAATGAAAATTTAAAGAACTCGAACATGAAACAGAAAACGAACTGAAAGAACGAAAACTCCACTTGACAGCAAATGCACCAACAAAGAGCAGCTCAAATGAACAAACAGACCCACCCCAACACTGCGACATATGAATCAACATACGGGTTAACATCTATCACAGGGCGGAAGTTGTTCATCCTGTGCGAGTGACAAGAACGCCTCACCTAGGTCCTTCAACGATAGAGTTTCGCACGGCGCTCCCGTTAGCGTTGCCAAGCCTTCGCCTGAATAACCTGTAAGAAGTTCCTCGTAACATCCGTGGAGCTTTGCCAGCGCCTTCTCTATCAGAGGAACCCACAGCTGTTGACGCAGCGCCTGAGAATCGAGGCGCAGTGAACGTTTCAGAACCAGGAAATGAGATCGGTCATGATCGAGAAAAGAACAGCCAGAAAGCGAGAAACAAAACGGTCACTTCTAACAATTTGTTGTTGTTGTTGTTTTTAACTCGCGAATACACTGTTTCAATTATGAACAATGGTTTTGTTGGTTGATTCAAACGGCCTGTATGTCATTTCAGTCAAGATTCCAAATTTCCATGCGGTTCTGTCAAGTTCTAAGTTGCTTGATTGTATTGCGGCAACTTCACAAGCATGCAGCACTCTGATATCCTTGACACTCAGCTACACAGCGATCAAATCTGTAATTCGTTTTAATCGAGTAAAACAAAAACCTACTGGACAATGTTTGCTTTGTAGATAGCAACTGTATAGTACCTGTGAATACACCAGATTCCCGTGCACGTCGCACGGGAGAAAGTCATCAACGATTACGGTGTACCACATTCCTTGTTTGCATAATCTGACGGCGTAAGCACCTTCGTCGTTCCACTCCTTGGATACCATGACGCGCATCAACATCTCGGGACGTTCAGCTAAAACAGCCAGAGCGTTGATAAACCTGAAAAAAACGTTTTATCACATCATCTTCCAAGGAATATGTGTGGTGGTGTATATGAAGAACAACCGGCATAAGGGCAATTAAAAGCTCTACGTTTGCTGCAAGTTTTTGAGGAGCAAACACATCTTTTTGCGATGGTTCAAACCTGCAAATATCTTGTATTGAAACAACTAGTCTCCACAAAGGTGACGCAAGCGATCAGTCGAGCAAATTTTGTTAAGGCAATCGATTTCACGTAACACTACGCATCTTTAGTCTTAAAATCTTATTCAATTAGAATA
>JGI24021J15306_10011734_pt1 | contig 10881 bp, 8 predicted proteins | sample Ectturendosymbi1_FD_15306 | JGI IMG/M metagenome (IMG submission 15306)
TGACTGACCCATCACTGGCAATTTGTGGAGAAGCCAAGCCATGTTCTCCACACATCTTTTTAGTGATGTCATCAGTATGAAAGATAAACATTTGTCTTTATAAAAAGTTTAATTTATAGTAGATTGAGCCTTTACTTTTTTATGAACGTTGAAAAAGTATCATTGATAGCTTCTTAGTCTATAAATAGCTTCTCTGAAAGTTGACAATGTCAATTTGATCTAAAAAACCCTAAGAAAATTTAAGATAATAGAAATCTTAAAATGTGTGGTATCTACCTTGAAGGGCAGCATGATTTTAGCTTCACAGAATGGGTTGCTACTTGCAATTCTCTTTCAGTCCAACTTTTTAAAACCCATATTGTGGAAGTTCTAAACTGGCTATGTCCAGCCTGCGGCCCTTGGGCTGCATGTGGCGAAGGTTTTGTGCAGCCCAGTTTAGGTTTTTGCTGTAGTAAAAGTATCCTACATACTGACAACTGGTACTTATTTTGATAATCATTAATTTGACATTTTTGTTGTAGGTGGTCCACAGTGCCACTTTATCACGTCTGTTAACATCGCAGTTAGGGTTCNAACGCTTTCAGGATATTAGCTTTAGCTAAATTTAGTTTGTTAAGATCAAAGTAAGCCATTCAATGTGNGGCCCTGGTTAAGATAGGTGACATAATTTTTGGCTCAGTGAACCATTTGGGTTGGACATAGCTGTTCTAAACAAACCCATGCAAGTTTAAAAAATCCAACATAAAAGTTTCATACTCATCTCACTCTTTCCAGACACAAATGCAATGCATTGCTAGTATTGAGTAATCTAACTTCTCATGATTCCACAAGCATGCTTCAACACTTCATTCATAACCTGAACTCACAGAGTAGCATTTTGTTTTCTCAATGAAAAACCACCCTTTCTTAAGAGACATGAAGCTTTGTGCAAACAACAATGGTTTAAAAAACACCCAAGGGAAATATTGTGCAAAACCAAACCCAGGCAGAAGTAGAATTTTCAGGACAAGATTAATTAGAAGGTCAATGAAAACGTGGTGAACCAAGTTTTCATTTGTATGTTTTATGATTGTAATCAATAGCTAACATGTGTCTTAATAAATTATTATTAATACATGAGTTGACTTTTCTTGTTGTTCTAGCTTTGTAGAACAGTTGCATCAAAACAGCACAAAACAAATGTTTTAGTTTATGAGTGTGCTTAGAAATTTTAGCTATCCTTTATGCACTAAAGAATAGGTGTGAATCCTCAGCTGGTGCAGACTGCAATGCATGCAAAAATCCTACTAAAATTCTTGTATGTTACTGTTGAATGGAAACCTCTATAGGTTTTTTATATTTTTTCTGCTTTGTTTGAGCTACTCTCTTTCAACCAGCAAAAATGCCTCGAGGAAAATCAGCCAGAAGTCTTAATTCAGATACCAGTGAAGGGGACATGGAAGGATATGGTAAGTTTTTTTTTCTTTTCCTTTACCCTTTTTTGGAATGCGTGAATTGACTTTACTGTGATTCCACAGAAGTGGAATTGGAGAAACTGCAAAGGAAATATCGAATAATGGAAGGTGATCGACAAGCATATGCTCTTGAATCTCAAGATCTGATTCGTCGACAACTGTAAGTGCTCAAATACTGCATAGATTTTGTGAAAATTGTTAATGTGGTACGCTCTTGAACAAGTTCCCAACATGTGCTTAAATACAAATTTGCGCTGATGTGCCAAACTAATATTTTTGTTGGCATTTCTTTGTGTGACTTATTGGTGTATCTTTAAGGGTAGTACTACTCGTAGATGTTATAAAAGTCGATCACTTAGCATGTTCAGTAGTTCACACAGTAACTATTTTCTTTCAGCTTGCAAATTACTTTGAGGTCTCTTAAACACTGGGGTTCTATCAGTATGCTCTTGTGACATTTATTGTGCTATTTAGAGCTGAAATCGAAAGCTTGACAAAGGAGCGTGAAGAATTAATGAAAAATTTAAATCTGGCTGAAAGCAAGCGCAACCAAGCAATGGATAAAGACAACATCGCCAACTTGCAAAAACTTCTTGATGCAAAAGGTTTGTGTTGAACACCTGAATTCAGGCGATGTGTTCCAAAATTATTATTTAAAAAATGCAATGAAGAAGAAAGCGTTGCTCTTATTTGAAAAAAGAATAGTAATGCATTACCAAATTTTTGAAAATACATTTTTTTCAATCTTTTTAACAAAATCTTTTCACGTGTTTTATCTCATACGCAACAAGCTGTCAGTCTTCGGAAATGTTGAACTACGTCATCAGTTTAAATTGTTTACGTTTTGTTTGTCGTATGGGTTTGGAACAGGTTATGAAAATTAAAAATCTGTTAAGTTTACAGTAAGCCGAAAAAGATCATGGGCGAAGTGGATGTTGACCCTGCCCGATATCACAACCTTTTGTTTTGTCACAAGCGGTCTTCAGCGAACATTCTTTTCATTTGCAGATGACTGTCAGGCGGAGATCGAACAAGAGAAAAAGCTTCAAGCAAAGTTGGATGAAGACATCCAGCTCTGGGAACAGAAAGTGGAAGAACAACGAAAGAAAATGGGCGGAGCAGAAACTACAGGAGCCGTTGCGCAGCAAACGCAAAAGCGAATGAGTGTGCTGGAAGGCCGACTGGATAGAGTGAGTGTTGCATATTATCTGGCAGTGTGAAGTTGACTGATTGTGATGAAACTGCACGATTGTTTGCCTGCAGGCTCTATCCAAGTTCAATCTCATCTTAACAAGAAATAGCGATCTTCGTGAGCAAATCGAAACTCTCAGAATTGAAAAAGGAAAGTTTCAACAAACTTTCAAAAAGTTCGAAAAGGTACTGATTTTTGTTCAGCACGTATTTTCTGTTTCAGCTAAAACTTCATGTTCACAAAAGTAAGTCTCTGTCTTGCTGCAAACTCGTCAGTTCATGCTTTTTGTAACGTTGTACGTACCATTTGTAGCAAAGTAATTACATTCAGAATCATTGTACCAATGCTCCGAATTTCTTCTCTAAAGTTTTTATGATTGCATTAATCTCATATTCACACGACTTGTGTTTCACTGTGACCAAGACAAACGAAGAAAAATAATATATTAATTGTTCCTCAGCGGCCAATGTTAACTCGCGCTTCAGATATTTGGTGAAGTTCATAGCGCAAATAATTCAGGTTTATTTGCAAATTGCCATTTAAGATGCTTCCTTTCCAGCACAAAAAATCCTGTGAGTTATTACGTAAGACAATTTTGAAATATCTGACTTATATTTTTACGTATAAACTTATCGTACATAGGACTATAGAGATTATTACAGCACTCGAAGCATCTAGATTCTAGAGGGACAATTTGGTACAATTGTTCCCTAAAAACAACCCTGGCTTTTCGCCCTTATGACTAATATTGTGACCCCCCGGGTACACCACATACAAATGAAGGCGACGGCAGTCTTTGTAAACGTGGAACAGAACAGGGCAACACTGACGTTTTGGTAAATTTTGTTTCGGAAAATAAGGGATGCTTTTTTTCCATCTTCCATTTTAATCCAAAAAAATAGCTTCACGAGTCAACTTATTCAAGTCATGAAATGTTTTTGCCAGTGCATTGTGAGTTAATAATTGTAATGACTATAGCAGTATTAAAAAGACATTTGGTAACATATCTTGGAGCCCTTCTTCATTTCCTCCAAGCGCCAGCTATGAATTGCCAATGGATTATTGTTATCGCTAACATTAAACCACGTACATCAGTGTGCTACACCAACGCGATGTGACCGTTTACTTCAGGGGTTGAAGCATCTGAAACGAGAGATCGGTCAAGTGATCGAGGCGTCCACTCTCGCTTACGATCAGAGAGATGAAGCTCACAGCAAAATTGTTCTCTTGAAGGAGAAAGCCGACAAAGATCTGCAACTTTTCAATGCAGAAATAAAGGTAGAGATACGGATTGTCAGGCCCGAAACCAGGAAGGGCACAAACGAGCAATTGCCCTCCAAAATTTTCAAAAACAATGTGCATGCGCCAATACCGTAAGTTTGTTGGTTTTTAGGTACAGCAACAAATTACGATTAGTTTCCCTCCTCCCGAAGGTTTCGGCTCGTTGCGTTCCTGCGAGATGTGCAGAGCTATTTGCTACGTTCGGCATTTTGGGGCGATAATGAAAAAAATATCACAGCTAAGGTTTTGAATATTTATGGCTACCTGGTGTCTATTCGCTGTTCTGCGTTCAACGCGTAAGATGCGAGTTGATTTTTCAAGTTGATTAAAGAGGAAATGTGATGTTTTGCTTTATTGTGTTGATTATTTGCAAGAAGATTTCTTTAATCAATCGCAGCTGTGAATTTTCATCGCCTCAAATCGTTAGGGACATTGAGAGAAATGTCGGTTGACCGCTGAACATAATGCATTTAACGTTCCAAACTTCTTTGCTATAGGAGCTTCAGCGCGTGATAGATCACGACAAAAAACTTCGCGATTTCATGTCAGCGAAAGGCTTTTCCCGCGGACAAAGTGGCGCAGATGGCAGGAAAGGTAATGAAAGAAAGCAAGTTTTGTAAAAGTAGTTTTTGCGACTGTCCATAACACTGTGTCCTCACTCAGGCACAGACGTGAAAGGTGACGGAAGACTCAGCATCGAATCATATGAGGCAGCGTTCCAGGAAATTGAAGAGATCACGGGCAGTAAAGATATCAGCACAATCGTTTCAAACTTTATTAAAGGTAAAATGATCTTTTCTCAGTCTGGTACCATGATGTTGTTTTGCGTCCCCATGTTTGAACCTGAGGTCTTTCGGAAACAAACGTACTATATTGGAAAACGTACTTGTGACATTGACGGGACTTTTCGACGCCCCCGTAGTGATTTGGCACCCGGGTAATTGTGGCCCCCTTTCCCCCCCTCGTTACGCCCCTGTGTTTTGGCACCATGATGTTGTTAGAGTGGTTTTCCACTTGTAGATCTTGGACGAGTTGACACGCCATTTTTGTTACTGCATTAACTTGCCAAGAGGACAAAGTGCTCTTTATCACGGGAAATAAAAAATAAACACGGTTTGGTTAACCGAAATGATTTTGTAGTGAAGAGGGTCGGTGCCAGATGGTCTGGGGCCCCCTCAAGCCTGGACGTTGGAGCCCCCAATGTACCGTGCAATATATTGCATTTAACTCAGAATATTTAGATAAATAGAAACGGTGATTTATTTTAACAAATGTTTATAAAAGCATGTTTCTACAGCGTCAACATAATATATAAAGCAGAGATACTATAACCAACAGCATTAATTAAATTTCAAGCTAGGAAAATAACTTCATTGTTCACCTGTAAGAAAGCAGACAGATACTGCATATGTAATGTAATACAGTAAAAACCACCTAACTCGACACTTTTAGGACCGGTGTTTTGGCAGGTTGTGTGGGTATTAATTGTGCACTTTCAAGGTATACCGATGACATACAAGAATGGCTGCCTAATATGTAAAGTAATAAATCGGAAGATCTGACGAACATATTGCGTGTTTGCCACTAGCCGTTCGTCAATGAAATTCTTGCTCTTCTGGTGTGAATTCATAGGTAAACATCCTACCGTTTCGACCAATCATACGACAGGTCATTTTCAAAAGAAAAACAAAAATGGGTACGAATTAGCGATAAACAGCAATAATAGCTAAAGTTACGCATAAACGAAAAAGGCGCTTTTGAAAAGTAGTGACGAGACCAAAGAGTTCAACATTTACAGCAGTCACTGTCAATCAAAATTTAGAGGTAGTTATTTAAAATCAAACAGTCAAATCAGATAGAAACTACCAGAGCGTAAACTTAATTGAAATGATTAATCAAATAAAATTTCATTGTACAAGCGCAGAAAGTGATTTGTTAACTTTATGCTTTGAAGGGGCTGCCTAACTTTATCATTTAACGTTCGGGTGTTTTCCTAAATTCACACCATAGGAGCAAAAATTTTGACTGATCTAACGAACAGTTAGGCTACGATTTTCCTAACAAGCATAACAACAATGAAACTTCCATTGCAAGACCACATAGACCAGGGGTCGGCAACCTGCAGCTCCGAAGGGCGCATGCTGCTCTTTAGATCCTCTAAAGGGGCTCTTTCTGGATTTGACAAAACTTGGATTTTAAATGTGCATTTGATTAGTATTAGAATTAAGTTCAAGTTGATCACAATTTAGCCTGTTCCCCTGTGAATTCGCATGAAAACAAAACGGTATCAACGTTTTGCGGCTCTTCACCGATCATACCTGCTTGACGAAGAAGCAGAATATGCTCTTTTGTTAAAAGAAAGACCCCCGACGTAGACAAACACGACGATAAAAACAAAGGCACGCAAAGAATAAAACATTTTTCTAAATTACTAACTCGAATGTGAGTAAAAAGTTTTACCTGTCTATGGAAAATCGTTGAAAAACAGGGAACTTTTGTAGACAAACACACAATGCTAATTTTAACAGTGAATAAAATTATCTCCAACTTTAGCTAAATGCTTCAAAACGCTGCTGTGAAACGATTGCTCACTGGCTAAAATAACTGTACTGTCATGACGGATACAGTGCTATTGATTAAATAACTGGATTTCTGATTGGTGCAAAGTGTTGCGTTTTCATTGGACAATTCTGATGCAAAATACACTGGATATTACAGGCGCGGGCTTCAAATACGATTTTGCTTGATTGTATACCATGAAAACCGGCAATTCTATTCTTGTGCAGTGAAAGGATNAACACAGGTCTACAACATAATTTTCCTGAATAATTTCTTACTAGACTATACTAAAAATGCTTACAATCAACGTGGATTCAGCAACGTTGCCTACACAGCTGCCAGGTTACCAAGGCAAATGCTGACAATGAAGCTACCCAGAATGCACTTCGCAATGCTTGGCGTGACACGAAGCTATGGGTCGTGGGAAGATCAATTTCTTTGACGTATTACATAAATATGAATATTGAAAGGGGAAATGTGTGAAATCAGTTGTTGGTGAGTTCAGTTCTGGTGTGCCTGTGTGCCCTAACAAAAATACTCAGTCAGATTTGGGGGTCCTTTTTTGACACGGGGGTACGGAGGGCCTTTCCTCCGACTTTAGGTGTCACTGTCACCTAAAATCTATTCTAGATCCCCTGCGAAATACTTTTTTGTAATACGCTGCTTGGTTATTTCTCTCACCAGCTGCCACAGCACTGATGTGAGTGCTTTTTATTTTCAGTCGAGGACAGCAACTTCGCTTTGTTTAATTATGTCAACGAGCAAAACAATGAAATCGAAAGACTCCACGATGTTATTGTTGGGGTGAGTTGTGTATGTTATTGTTGGGATGAGTTGTGTGCAGTGCATTTGTGACTTGTACTCGCCGTCCGTGTGTCCCAGGTCCTAATGCTTATATTGGGGATTTTGTGAAAAAGTTACCTTCATGATGAACATATCGGTTTAAGAAAATGTTAGATGTCGTAAAACTGTTGTTCTACAAAAATCAACTCTTGAATTTGTCGTAATTTTTTTTCCTTGCGTTCGACGAAATGAATTATAATTCATTAAATTGTTATTTCACCCTTCAAGTGACTTTTTCGTTTGTGTAAAGATGTTCGTGCAAATGACGAAAGAGGCAGTGCTCCACAATTTTGGCTATCGGCATAAAGTAGGTAATAACCTGAGACTGATAAATTGAATCATGTGCAAATCCGTCCGAATGGCATTTTACCGACAACAATGTCGAGAATAGAAAAACTACCCAAAGGGCTGATTGCCGAAACTACTAAGTTCCCAAAGCAACGCATCGAAATAGCGAGCGCACGAGATGTCCTGGTTGTGAGACTGAGAGCTCTGCAGAAGGCTGCTCGTCGGCGCTATGCTACAGATCGATATGTGAAGTGGGCAACATAAAACTACGCATTAGCACAGCCTGATGTCAGTTGCATTTCACCTGGAATTACACGGCCGCGCCGGAAACATTGAAATGCTGCGCAGTGGTTTCTGATCGTTGTGAAGCGTCGATCTCAACTCTCTTCCCTTCAATCCCAGTCACCTCAAGCAAAGGCCTTATCCTGTTCAACGTGCATTGCTTTCTTCCGCTCGCCACAACAGTAAAGCGACGCCAGGCATAAATTTCGTTCGCTTGCATGCGTGTGGGCTGCACACATATTCGGACATTAATTTGCTACATTACAAGACGTCAGATCTGCGTAATGCATCTTTGCTTTCATAGAGCGTGATATGTGTAAACGCATAGCATAACAACTGCAAATCTCTGTGGCATCAAGTCCTACCTGTCCACCTGTAGTTGCGATGTCGCGGCATAAACAATCACCATTTTGACGTGGTTTTGCTTTTTTATTTATGTGAACCACATTTCAATGCTTATAACGACGCTTCGCTTGCTTAGATTCAAGACAGCATCAAGGAGTTCCGCAACGAAGGCTTCAAACTCGAGTCAGACAGGCGTGAGATCCTGAACGAACTGGAGCAGGCCACGAAGGCTGCCGTGGTCAAAAGCAAAGAAAACCAAGAAATGTTGAACGCCACGTTGAAAATCCTGGATCAACTAAAAATCGGTTTGTAGATAAAAATCAAAGATGGTGGCGTTGGTGTTGTTTGTTTTCGAAGTGGTTAATTTTCTCAGAAAAAATCTATACGATACAATTGAATGAAAACTTCGTCTTAAAATGATGCCGGTTTAGAGTTTGTTGTGACAAAAAATATTGTGCATTTACGGAAAAATGCACATGTTTGTTCCAAAAGATGCAGCGGCCGTCACTTTGGCCGAACCAGACAATACAAAAAAGAGGAAAAAACAAATTAACATCAAAAGACATACAAGCAGCAAAAATATTATTGAACACAGACAGAAGTTATTGAAATTGCAAAACAGCGCTAGCAGTAACGTACCTCGTAGATTTCCATTCTTCGTGAAATGGAAAACTATGCGGTAATCCCCTAATTTGAAATGTGCTGGTGTAAACGCCAATTCACATAATGCAGTGTATAGGTTATGATCAGTTTGCAAAAACTTTAATGTTATTGAATTTTGATCAAATTATTATCATAGAATTATGGATACTACTGTGCAGCACAGAATCAAAGTCACTTCAAATCGTGGCCACTGGAATGGCAACATGCTCTAAGGACGATGCATATCGTTACCTAGAAGCTACTTTTGTAGTACTTGTCTATGTAGTAAGAGACCCGCTTCAGCTAATAAAATGCTATTAACGCAAATTATGTCAGAAGCAGATACAAAAACTTTGAAACATTTGATGACTAAAAGTTAATTGCAGTGCAAGCATTTGCATTCTTTAATGTTAACACCGCAACTGCTGGATATTCCGCATCACACTTTAAAGCGGAAATCGCTCAAACACAAACTTTAATGCTAAAAGTTGCAATGAAAAGGCAGGTATTCTAGCAAACCGTTAACTGCATGCAATTACTAATCAGTGTCTTTGAAAACTCTAGCAATCCAAAATAACGAAATGTTTTTAAGGCACTGAAGCAACTTATTCCATAGTTAGGCACTACTGTAAAAAAGACCAACTGTGCTGAGTTTGTTTTGAGTAATTGCAATCAATAATATTGATTTGGTGCATGTAGAGTCCTATATTTGTGTGCATTTGAGGCAAGCAGTGTTAGTTTGCTTTGAACTGATCAAGCAACACATTACTGTAAATTTTAAACATAAGTTTTCCAATTGGCTGTTAAACTTTATCGATATCTAATAGAAGTACTGTACTGACTTTACATAAATAGTATGTAGAGGAATACGTTCGTCTCGTTTTATTTTACTCACAGCCATGACTACTGTTGTTTGTTTCCTACAAATGATGTAATATAGTTTTGTTGGGAGTACCCCATGTCGCAATTTCATATTGTGAACAACAGTAAACTACTGCGTTCCATACTTTTGTTAGAACTGAAACACTAATGATATTTCGGAGTTTGAAGAGTATGCTAGACACCCTTGCTACCTTACTGCTTGTGTAGTTTATGTACGCTGACCTGAAGTATAGCTGCAGGTTCATGAAAATATGTTGAGGTCTCCACACCCTCACGTTTATTAAATGGAAAGCATGCGCCTAGGTGGCGCTGTAAACAACCGGGCTCGTTCAGTCAATTTAGTTTCTTGATCCACCTTGTTTCACGAGGCACCTTGCCCAAGATCAGCATCAAGATAATCGTTTTACTCACATCAAAGGAACGTCATATAAGAATCGGCATACCTTCTGAAAGAACAAAAAGTAGTAACATTACATATCAAATGTAGAGATTATTTGTGATTTGTACTGTGAAAACAAACACAAATTGTGTGCATGTGCAAACAGACAAAAAGGTCAAGTTTTTTTGAACTAACAGGCAGACTTACAAGTAGGGCAGCTCGCCAGGTCTTTACCTAACTTCACCGCAATTTCGCCTTCATGATGGTGTTTGGAAGGCATATGAATGACCTACAAGATTTTGTGAAGTCTTAACCCTCGTGTTCTCTCGACTGAATCCTGAGCTGTGGTCAGTGAAGATCATGTTGATGAGTGAATACTTGACATCACTTGCGCGCTTTACGCAGTTCACAGTGGGGACGAGTGTTGACGCCAAAAAATAGAATTGCATTGGATTTGAATCGTTTCCTGAAATTGCAAGGGCTTTATTGATTGTGCTGTGAAGCGGTCGCCGTAAAAATTTGTGTAAATTATTTCGCCCGTAGCTGCCTGGCTGGTGTGAGAGATGAGATCAGGAAGAACTCACCACCATCGAGCAGTGATTATGCCGGGAAGAGGCAATTTTGCCGATGTTTTTCAATGAAACCCCGACATTTCAATATCACACTTTTGCTTGCTGCAGTTTTGCTGTTATGGTTTGAAACTGAATTTGTGATTATTGCAGCTAGTTCTGATA
>JGI24021J15306_10011735_pt1 | contig 10881 bp, 4 predicted proteins | sample Ectturendosymbi1_FD_15306 | JGI IMG/M metagenome (IMG submission 15306)
CCCACGGCCCTGCGCAGAACCCATCAAGAGATACCACTCAGATTAATGAGGTTTTATGAACCTTCTGGGAATTTCCCGAGCAATATTCAATATAAATAAGGCGATTTTAGCAGTGGAAATTCAGATTGGACGACCTCGCCTCCGGCTAACTGTTCTAATCCCTTCTGAAGTTTAAACCCTTAAGATTTTGCTTTGGAAGTAAAACCAACTCTGCCTCCATGCACACCACTTGGAAGGTTAAGTTGTGGAGCTCTAGAAGTGCAGAAAGTTAATCTGCCACTACCTCCACAATCAAGAGTTTTTGTCTGGGTAAGTCCTTGAGACAGGCTTATTCCGGACAACACAAAATGGCTTGTCCGGGTAGAGCTATGACACTCAGGGCCGTAAAAGTAGAAACTCCAGAAACATTGTTTCTACCAGTCTTCAAAAACGTATGAGTCAACATACAAAACCTGCTTCGTTGACAATAAAACTTAAAACGCGTTCTCACATGAACGATCTAGGAAAAACGTGACAGTTGCATAGGAAGCTGGTTAACTCTGTAATTAATGACCAAACGCTTGTCGAAAGACTTTAACACGATCAGACTTATTCAAAAAGCTGCTCTGAACATTGACTAGCTGCATTGATAAGCAGTACGTTTTAGGAGGTAGAGCATATGACACTTTTTAGTATATAGGACAGATTTGCTGATTGCGGAGGCTGTTGCATAAGATGGTCTTGACTGTGAATTTAATTCGATAGAATTCCTTTATGAAACATTTATCTTATATTGGTGTATACCTGTTGTTGCTTTTATTTATGTATCAACTCAAATAACAATAGTCAATAAAGACAAAATCAATTGTGTTTACTGTCATTAGAATATTTAAAGAGGTATCAGAAGTAGGTCAGATAGTTAAAGCAACTCATAAGACTTGTGACAACTGTTTGGAATATGGGAATAAAGCGAACCCATCCGTAGGAAAAGAATCCAATGCAAAAACGACCTTTTTAGTTTAAAATAAACCCAAAACTTCCGTTACGCAGAGACAAGATTTAGATAAATATCACATTTCGTGGGGTCTGCGTTTTCTATAAAATATAGATTTGTGGTAACCACGCAAAGCGATACTTTTTGAGTGGAAAATGGCTGAGCAAGGGCTAAAATGTAAAATTTATCTTACATTCAAAACAGTAGGTCAAAAACTGCATTCTCAGAACCAACAATATGATTTTCTACTCCAATGACCCAGATGGAGTTGCGGTAACAGAGACCCGGGAACACTTTTCAATGACGTGTACGGATATGGGTTCTTGCCGGGGCTTTGCGCGAGAGAATGGAGCTTTTCTTTTGCGACAATTCGCAGTAATTTCAGGCGTCATCGGCAGCGCTAGCAACAATTACGGGGGGTCAAAAAGGGTGAATTTCTTTTAACCAAAGCGAAAGTTGCCTTTGTGCTTGTTGGGCACGTGTGCAAGCAAGCGTACGATTGTCCGCGGAAAGACGACAACAGCACAGTGGCGGCTTTCCCGCAACCTCCTTGCGATGAAGATCATAGCTTATTTATATAAGCACGCAGTGACTGTTTGCTTTGCAATTCTTTCTTATGACAAGGGGCTGGATGGAAACATTCCTGCCATACGCCAAACGCAATCAGCTTGGCGCGTATTTTCTACCTTGTTTTGGTTATTTGTAACATTTTTGGGGGTAAACAATTGTTGCAGCGTGACCGATTCTTTTTCATCTTGGCGAACGTTCATCCTTCAGAAAAAGATCAAACCTATTCGAAAATTATTGGTGGGCAAAACTTTCACGAATGGTTTAACAAACGTCAAGGCCCTTACATCTGTGCACGCACTACAGCTGTGTAGCATATTCAATCAAGATCTCTCAACGTGATATTGTTCTCACGANTTTTGACGGCTCTTTCCACGTCTACGGTACCTGCAACTGCAGTCCGTTGTAACTAGGTTATTGCGNTGAACTTTTGCCAGTTCACAGCCAAAGTGGAAAAGCCAAGTATCGTGTTCCAAAGCGTCGCGAATAGTGGCACCTATCCGCGTTACAGCAGATTTCAATGGATACAAATCTTCAAAATATGGTGCGGCGCCACCTTGTTTGTTTTCACTAAATGTTGGGGAAAAGGTAGTTTTTAGCAACTTTAAGACGTTTCGAACGTTCTAAAACTGCAAAGCGTTTGTAAAGATTTGATGCTAGTAGTGGTTGGCAATGTATGTCATCCCGCCACAAACCGACAAAAGTCGTACACGATTTGCCATGACACGTTGAATGATACCAATATGCACACAACCATGCTCGACTGGAAAGCATCGCACCGCGAAACTCGCTTTACAAAACGGCCATTCTTGATTGACCGCATCCTTCCTTAATGTCCTGGACTAAGACGCAGGACCTACGAGAGGGGGTACGAGAGGTACATCGTACCCGGGACCGGTACGCGCAAAGTACGCACGAACAGTTTTCCTGCAATCAAGCTTAAAATTATTAGTGTTAGTCAGCTGCCAGTATAACCATAAGTTGACTGCCTGTAAACAGCAACCGTGCTAAGCGGGAGTTTTCGTATTTATTGTTCCGCTAACTCTTGCAAAAACAGCTACCGATTGTCAAGAATTTTGAAGGTTATATCTTTTGATTACATCTTATGCCAATGGACACCTTTCTGTTTATGGCAATTAAATGCAGAAACGAAGTTTTTCGGGAACAGTCTTCCGCTTGCAGCGCTAGATATCCAGGTTGTTGGAAAGAAAGTTGAGCATTTGAATTTACTGCATGTTTAGCTCTCATATACGAGCGAGCAAAGGTTTTGAGTTGCCACGAAACAAACGTTTTCCACGACCTTGTCCTGGTGAAAAAAAAATNTTTCTCGTCACTCATTGCGCAACGTTCTACGAATCACAGAAGGCAATCACAAGAGGCTTTTAACTTGGAATCACCGGTCTGCGTTGGTGGTGGACGAAAATGCAACGGCCCAGCTAACGGCGACGTTATTTTACGCCAGTGAACACGCAAGATTAAACTTTATTTCGCTGTTCGAAACAGTAAAAGAAACAGAACTTTGAAAAACCGATCTTGCGTGGTTTCGACTAAGATTTTACTAAACTCGTGGTCCACAACTGAGCACCATTCCCAACCGCTGCGGATACTAAGGCAAGCGAGGTTATGGTTTGAGGCCGAACCGAGGCCAGCGGCCAACCAGGGGCAAGGCACGACACAACACTCGCCTTCCTCTCTGCAGAATAATTTATTCACGGCTCTGGCGCGGCAAATATGAAGAACAGAACGGTGACGATCTTTACTCAATGACGTCATAATAACTGCTTCGAATATCAACAAAAAGCGGGCGAAGAACAACGAAAGAGAAGAACATGGTACGAAACTGCTTCGGAAATATATATATTAACAAAAAAAAAAACAAGAAGTAACAAAACAAAAAAATAACGAAGACGCAGGTGTGACGCCATTGACCGCGAAACGTCACTGTGACGTGGCTGCTACGTATTAAAGAGCACCTCCAGCCAGCACGGACAAGTGGTTATGCACTGGCGCCGATAACCGTTCGCGCCCCACCCTTTGACAAAGCTCAGACGGACCGACGCGGCGTCGTAGCGACCAACGGCGCCCCAATCTGAACTTTCGGCCCGCTCGATGCGCCTCAGCTGCTCCGCCATGGCGAAGTCGTAGACTTTGGCGCAACAGCCGGGCTGCACTTTGTGTGCGAGCTGCGCCCGACTGAAGAGAGGTTCCAGCACGGGCGAATTGACGAAAACGGGACAATCGCTGCGATTGTACAACCAGACCACGCGGCTTTCGTCGAGCGCCAGCGTTACCCCCCTGCCGATGCACTTGCGGACCTTGAACGACTGGCTGTGCGGGGGGGAGACAGCGGCCAGGCAAAAACCGTCGCTTTTGGGGGCGTTGTCGAAGATGTTGACGTAGGGGTTGATGACAGGGAAAAGGCGTCCCACTCTTTCTCTGTATTCCCAGTAGGCCAGGGAGCACCAGACGCCGCTGCGACTTCGGGTCATGACGGGGTAGGGGGAGCGGGGCGACGGAACCAAATCGTCTTCACCTGAAAGGAAGTAGCAGCACGTTAGCAACAAGCCATATTTAACTGCGCTGAATTTCGTACGAAAACTGAGTAAACGCCTGTCAAACAAAGCATTGCACAGATACGACTGAACCGCACATAGTCAGTGACGTATGACGACCACGGAAAGTTGCAGGGCTCGTCAAATTGCTGCACGAATTCAAGATAACGAATCTTGGTCTTTTTTCCTGCTGCTGTACTTTGAACTTATTGCGCTCAATTTCTCGATAATTATGCATTTACAATAAAACCGCAAATTGTGCAAATGGGCAATGGGCGCATTAAGTGAAGCCGCGCATAAGACGAACGAGATCATTTGCTGCGTTTCCTGCCACACCAAAACGAAATGCGCGACTGCCAGTCACGAGAAGCTCTTACGAGCCAATTCAACACGGGCGCAAGAGAAAATTTGTTCACAGTAATCTACTTGAGTGGCTAAATCGCTGACCTTGATGTGGCATTTCGCACAGTCGGACTCCGTCAGCGTTAAGCCGCGCAGTCTACAAGGATGTTTGTCACTGTGAAGGTTGCACGAAAGTGCGGCAAATCATTGGATGCGAGGTGCGTGCGACTGAGGTTGTAAAACGACACCACTGATGAGAAGCTGCCCGCTGATGGTGACGCAACAATGGCAACAATCGAAGTCTTGCCAGCGACCTCGTCACCGCCCACAGTGATAAAAAGCAGAATGATCTTCGTGCTGCTAGCTGCAGTTCCTATAAGAAGCTGCTTGAACCTACGAGCGATTGGAGATTTTATGCTTCGGGCGAATCAAGTGCTGGTGTCTCGCCAACCCAGGCCTTGAAACCCGCATTTCCATCTTTTTTGTGCATGACATTCGTACAGTGTGAGCAAACAGATTCATTTGTTTTGTCTGATTTTATCGCAGATGGGTTAATTAAACTGCAGGCTTACACTCGTGGAACTACCTGAAGCTATTTGATCAAAATCAAATCGAATCGCGAAGTACACATTGTCAACGAAAACACTGTTTCGCCGAGGTCCGCATCACTGATGTACAGAATAGGTTGGGTGTGACGTATCAAGTAAACCTCTTTTGGAACGCATAACCTGCTTTGTTTCATTCGCTGTTTGCGATTTCCACCAGCAGCAATAGCTCGACCGATCAGGACGCACGAAATAACATTGTTGCAGGAGCTACGGTACAACCGCGGCAACAAGTTAGAATCTTTTGTGCGGATTTAATATTTACAAAGCACCAGGGCCGTCGCCAGCGGGGGGGCAGTGGTGCCCGGCCCCCCATTTCACGTTTGGCCCACCGGCTGCTGCATACGTCCAATACTGTATTTTAAAAGTGCGCCCCCCTTTCTGGCTTTTGGCCCCTTCTTCTGGTGTTTGGCCCCCCCTGATGCTAAATCCTGGCGACGGGCCTGCAAAGCACCAAGTTTGGTAGGGAAATTGAATAGAGCCGTGTTCCACCACCTCTGTTTGCAGATCTCCCAACGAAGCTAGCTTTCAAACGTCGTTTCCGGTGTGGTTCAGCCATGCATTCTTTCAGAGAGCAAGCCCAGAGGAAGCATTTTTCCCGCAACAGGTGAAGGCACCCGACGTGTTTAGGAGTACGGACGGCTGCAATTCCGTCAATTCCCGCCCCCAGGTCAAGCTTCCACGCGTGCGCATGCGCGAAAAAAGTGTTTCCGCCCAAGCGTCAACTGATCAAAGCGCCGCACGCTGGCGCCCCACCTGTCGCAGTCGCACCGCCGCGAATCGAAGACTGTTGAGTGCGACCCGCGCATCGCAATGGCAGAGTTCAAGTGGACGCCGGAAGTGGCGATAAATCGAACGGGGCGCCTGATATTGCTTGTAAGCATCCGGGCAACGCGTCGCGGCGGCAACAGTCGATGACGTCACTTGCAAATCGAGACCGAGTGGCAACGGTTTCGTGGATTTGCGGCAGCGCGAGAAACACACAGGGGGCGAGGAAGTGAAACGCGACTGCGCGATGCCAGTGCGACGATCGAAGTTGGCAATGGTCGCATCGGCTGCGATAAACCTCAGGAATTACTTCCAACGAAAATCCAAAATCTATGGCTGCTTGCTGTGCTTCGATGCAAGAGACTAGATGTGAAAGCTCACACCAGAAGTCTCAAGACTCTATTACCGCTTCATTCTGTCCAATTACGTAATTCGGAACGCGTCTGCGCTAGGTAAGTTTCATGTGTCTTGTACAAGCGAGTTTCAATCCTAAGTTACGTCTTGAGTCTTTTTCAAGCACTCTCTTTTTACTTACTGGGCAAACATTGCCTTCTTTCAATGAGCCAGGACCACTTAAAGCTGACGCGTCGTGTTTTTATCTGACCTAATCAATGGTTCGGCAGATATGACAAGATCTGGCAATTTTTCAAAACACCGGGCGCCACAAACCATCTTCAAACAGAACCAATCCACAAAATGGAGAAGAACCAAATTTCGAGATGTATCGCAGTTCTCTTGCTAAATAGGTAGGGAAGGCGAACACCCAATGTCTTAGCAGCAAAAGCCTCGAACTCCCATGCATTTAAAAAACAACGAAAAAAATTGGCACCATAACTTATAAGGGGGCTGGGTAAAACGTTTGCAAGCAACAAGTATAGAGCCTGAAAATTTGCCTTCTTTCCGAGTTTAAGTTATTTTGGATTTCGTTCAAACAACCTTCAACAGCATCTACTAAAACCAAATAATTTTTTCGCTTATCAGGTGACAAAGACGTGAAAGCGGCAGAAACAATTACTTGGTTTTGGCTTCCACTAGTCAAAATCTACAACGTTGGCGTTGCGAAGCAAACCTCATGGCGTTTAAAACCACGACATCAGTTCTTTCGCAGTCTTAGATACTCACATCCTCAAGGTGGGACACGGAATGTTTTCATTGAGCTCTCAAGAAATGCAGACGTTCTGCCTGTTCGGGCCGCACACGAAGACGCTGACACGGCGTATCACATACACTGACGCCACGGTTAATACAAGTGTCTGTCCTTATCGATACTCAGCGACGTCCAGCTACAGAAGAATCTTTTCAGATCAAAATTGAAAGTTTGAGAAAGTCTTTGTGTCTGCCACAAAATTTTACTTGTGTTTAGTTCGATGACTACAACAAGTCGTTTCACGCAACGTAAGGGAGGGTGGGTGAACGGATGAGTTTTAATTTCTTTTTACAAGAAGCGAGCACTTTCTGACAAATCGTACTGAGGTTACGATGCAAATAGCGTCCGGAAAGATCGCCATGACACCCGCGTGACAACGCCCGAAATAAAAACTAAACACAGCATCTTTTGGTCTGGTTTTGCCGTCTTACGTCCTTTTCACGATGCTGAAGATGAAGTAGAAGGTGAAAGTTAAGAGGCGCGACTGAATTAAGTTTTGATGCTTTTTTAGTCGCCGAACGTCAAGACAGAAATGCACACCATCAGTATTTATAGGTGCTGGATGTTGTTGAGGACAAACTCATATCCTTGACAGGACACTTGACCTTGACACTTAACCTTTTCGGCTATCAAACGAAATCTTTTTCTCCCTAAACAAACGAATATCGAACACAGCGAGCAGTTGTACCACATCATCCGCATAAATTAACTAATCAAACAGCGACATCCATACCTAGTACTCTCCGCCATCTTATACCACTGAGGAAAACGCGAGGGAGTTTTCACAGCAGATTGTTTTGTACAAGATCTCTGCCACCGCGACCAAAACAGACGTCTGGCAAAAGTGGATACTCAGGCTACACAGAAAAATTGCCCAGAGATTTGTAAAAGCAATGACATTTCTCACTTCACGTTGCGCATTCCGCAGCGGCGTTAATACGTAGTTTGGCAACGTCGCAAGTTCTCATAATGAGGTTCTCTATGACAGGGGTGCACAACTTGGGGCGTTCGATAAACATTTATGCGGCCGTGCACATGTAGACTCATTCAAAATATACGTTATGGCGGCTGTGGATAAATAAAAACTTTTTAGTCTGCTGTATTAGGATGCTTAGCAGAAAGACGGCCACGTATGGAAAGCAGGCTAGGCTCACTCTGTGGAAGCAGAACAGAGACAATGGAAAGAACAGAAAAAGCTTGGACTCACTGACGGCCGTACTTCATAAAAGAAAAGGTACTGCGACCGGCAACAGTGGAAATGTTGTGCATTCCCGGTCCAGGACAATCAAGAAGTGTGAAACTATGGGAATTCGCAATGCAGAAGTTTGGCAAGCGTAGGCAACCGGACGGCTCATCGCGCAAGTCAACTGGTCTTCCTGTGAAATCGCAGTTGATCTGAACTTGCATACCGGTCGGAGGAGCTGACGAAGGTTAAACGAAGATCTTCCATGCGCCTGAGCATCACTGGTTAAGTGGAAGAAGCTTGCGTTGGAAACAACTAACCAGAGCAAAGGCGTCATTCTGGAACAAACTCAATCAGGACCAGAAGATCCAATCCGTAAGGATTTGATTGGCGAGTCGCCAGAAGTTAATGGTTAATCCGAACCTTGGCGAAACGCTAGAAAGCATGCCAACTTTCGTCTTGATGTGCGTAAGCGAAGAGAAAAGGCAGCAGCAACTGTTGGTCGAAATGGAAATACGTGGGAAGTGACCGCATTGACGGTGCCGGGAGTCTATGCTCGCTTCAAGAGGCGCCGAAAAGACCGGGTAATTACGCTGCATTAGAGTACAGTCCCTGGTAATGGAAGAAAACCTGCCATTTGCAACGCATTTAACGATGCACTTAAAAACTTTGCAGCGCCATGTATCCTTGTTAAAGAGACATGTTTGCGAACGCAGCGATGACTTGGTGCATTGCGCTACGCGCAGTAACGAGTTGGGTTTCGTAAAATGGCGATTGTTCCCGAAAGTCGAGAATGACTTTACTCACACATGCACCTTCTTCGTCTTGGGCCGCCGCGACAAGTCACCGCTGACAAACCGTTTTGAAGAAAGTCAAGAAAAAATGCCGGTGTTCATGTAACCAAACAGAAAGCGCCACATTATGCCGTCACAGGGCCTTTTGTGTCCAGCATTCGTTCAAAAAAAACAATGCCTCAAAGAAACGCGCGTCGTCACGGCCGAACGCGCCGCGGTCGATTACCTGAAAGCAAAGCGGGCGTGAAGACGTCGTGCTGGAAGAGCCAAGAGAGAAGTCACGCGAGGCCCAGAAATGAAAGCGCACGACAACCCAACAAACAAGGCTTTGCGGGAGATTTTTGCTCCGAGTAGAGAGGAAGGGCGACCTCGGCAGCGCTAACCTGCTATTTGCGAAATAAGCAAGACGCGCGGCCCGCGCTTAAATAAAGCGCTCATCGCAACGTCGGAATTATCGTCGCCGGCCAACGCCGTCTTAGCGCTGAGCTGCAATCGCCAGCTAGATTGCTCGCCCCGCAGCGAACGCGGGGTCACCTCTTCAATTCTGAACAAAAACTGTCCGGAAATCTGCTCTTTTCGCCCAGCGGCGCCGCACGTTCGACCGTATTTTCACGTTCGCTTTTGCTTGCCCGTAGCCGGGCTTGAAAACTCACATTTCGTTCTCAGGGAAAAGCACGGGCGGCGCGAAAGAATTTAGCATCTTGTTTCCTTTCGCGCAGCGCGAGTCGAGAGCGTGCTTTGCCTTGACGGACGTCGCGCACCCCAACTTGCATGAAACCCCGAGGCGTATTGCGACGAGCGATTGCCAGGGCAGGGAAATGGAGCGCTGACGAACTTAAACAAATATCTCGAAACAAATTCGTGTCCTCCCGGTGCCATACACTGTCGCTTTTCGCAGCTGTCGCAAGCGGGACCTGTTTCAACATTAAAATGCAATTAAGTGCATAATGCCAGGGAGGTGCGATGTTGCTGGGTTGCCTCGAAACCGTCAAATACAGTAACTCTGAACTGAAACAGTTGCAGAAATCTGGCCGCAAAGAGCATTGGACAAGCATTGACTTATTCCGTGTTTTTTCAGCAGAACGCCAGATCTTCTGCAAAAACGTTAACATTAGCAAGACTTGCGGGAGACAGAGCACAGATGCCATCCACCGACGATCAAGGCGGACAGGAGAGAGCTGTCATCTGTGCGGAAAAAGACACAACAGGTGCAACAATTTTCTCCACGCCCTTAAACGACCCGCCCTGGCCGTCGCCTCATGAATGTAGAAAGTCGCATATAAAAAATATTAGATATTTTAAAATGTAGGACATCTGTTCAGTGTTCAGTGTCACGATTGGGGTCAACAACTTTTCCTCGTATCCAAGCGAGGCTGTTTTTTTTTCGCTGAGACACTTCGACTATTTGTCCCGTAACAATAATCTGGTCTATGACCGAAAAATAAAGCCAGGTGCGAGGTAGTAAAGGAAACGTACGGTCATAACCGGACACGATAAAAAAAAGAACGAGAACGAATCAAAGCAACAGAACTGAGCCCTAAAAGGACTTCTAGAAACCCATGCAAAGAAATGGAAGGTTTTGCTTCTAGAAATCTGACGACAACGACACAATCAAATTACAGTTAACAGGCGCTTGTGACTTGCTCGCGTTTTCGTTCAGGTCGCTATCGGAGTTTTGTCAATTGTTTCGCAACAACATCCGGTTGCCGAGCAGCAACAAATACCACCGAGACGTTCAATCTCACGGCGCCGGCGTCATCGGCCTGACGTCATTGTCATCGGTAAACGTTGAAGGCAAGGATGCTCTCAAGTGACTGCAGGGTAGGTGATATAGCTTGGTGCGGTATGCCGGGATGGCGAGCTGCTGCGGAGCAGCAGGCTCGGGTGCGACGCCAACCAGTACTTGTATCTAAACAACACGCCCGACAAAACTGAACGTCACGCTTCGCT
>JGI24021J15306_10011737_pt1 | contig 10880 bp, 6 predicted proteins | sample Ectturendosymbi1_FD_15306 | JGI IMG/M metagenome (IMG submission 15306)
ATTCAATGTAACAGCAGCGAGGTTTCGGCACCAGTTGCATCTAAAGTAGCAAAGCAGCGCCGCAGATAGGAATGTGTGCACCGGCGTTTAGGGCGTGCACCTGATAGCAAGATGTAACAAATACGCAAAACGTATTTTTCAGATTATTCCCAACAAAGTCGTTCATTTTAATTCCTCTGACTGATACTCAAAAGCTGACTTTTCAAATCCTGCGTTGATTTATGACTGTATTGCCGTAAGCGAAACACGCACTACCTCTAAAAAGATTCAAACAAATAGACAATGAAGCAATATACTTCTCGCACATATCCCTGCACAGTCTACGTTAGCATTTCATATTATCATCTCCTCAATGTAACTTAATCCTTCGATTGTCATGTCGACTGTATCTTTTTTCAGCTCATACCTTTCAATTAAAAGTAGATCAATCATACTCAATCCTTCACTGGTAGTGGAATTTTTGGGAAATGTTTTCACTAATTTCATTTTTTTAAAATGTCTCTCGCATGAAGCGCTGGCGACGGGAAGAGTTACAGCTACCAGTAACAATAAAACACAGTTTTTTGAGTAGCTATAAATAAAAAAAATGTTCGAGCGATATGGGCTGCTTCGACTTCTTCCGAAGCGATTCTTTGCCAAAGTTATTTTATGTTTTAAATCATTTTGATAAATGAATGTGATTTGCGAATTCTTTCAAATGTTTTTCTGATAGAAATGTTTGGCCTCCTGGACAAAGAGATGAAATACGCGAAAAAAATGCTTCTGAATCATTATAGAAAATCCGTACAAAAGTCTATGGGGTTGTTGGACATCTGTGGGTAGACTTAAAACTGTAGTCACGAAACACTTACGTTAAGATGTTACCAAGTCATATGCACAAGGCAGCAGAACGCAATACTGCAACGAGGATAAAATCGGATAAATTAACTGAGACCAATTATTAATGCTTTCACAAACCTTTTCCTATTGGGACAAGCAACAATATGCAGAGAGTGATAGAATTTAGTTCCACCTCGCAGTGAAATGCACGAAAGATCAATCATCCCATCTCTGGACATTTCTTAGTTTCCAAATGAATTTTTCAACACCACGACTGCAGTCTGACTAAATTCCACGCAGGATGCGAACAACCACTGGTCTGTGTCGTCATAAAGAACTCTAGTTACCCGGCTGTCAAAAACAACAACACAATTTATCATGCATTTGGGAAATATTGAATGCAGGCTAGAGGGTTTCTAAATTATCGCAAAATATTGCTGGCCGAAAGTTATCTACTGTGTATGTCAACCAAACGAACTTAAACAGGAAATTAAGAAAAAACTGCGGAGCCAAACAGGGGGCCAACCAAAAATCTGGGTAGGCCATGGCCCACCCAGGCCCCCACGTCGAATCGCCACTGAGATCAACTCCAATAATTTGCCATTTTTTTATATTCATATGGACCATCTTCATCAAAAAAGGTCGCAGCACGGTTGACTGCGCATGATGACGTCATAATAGCCCTGCTCACAGGGGCCACGCATCTGATCTTGCATTGGGTTCCGCAATTGCTAGAGCCGGCCCTGGTCCCAACAATATCGTAAGTACTTTCTTCAATACAGTACATTTGCTCCCAGGGAGCGTAAAACTTGTTTCTTGCCCGGGTGCCTTCTAGCTTTGGTACCACGCTGGGAACCACTCCTTCGAATCGATAAATCCCAGGTTCGAGGCAAGTCTTGCTGGCTGCACCCGCGTGAAATCAGCCCAGACGCCGAACAACGGCCATGTGGTGTCATTAAATAGACAACCTGCCTTGTTCTGGCCTTAGTGAGGAACCAGCAGAACTATCAGAGGTTGCTGCGCTCAGTGAAGTGTTTCCAGTCTTCCGAGGCTGCCGCCCCAGCGACCCTCCCCGGGAGAAATGCTGGGGCGAAAAGTGAAGTGGCTTTAGTTTAAACATTATTTTTTGAATGATAATTCTGGTATTTGGTGACAATTTTTAAAAAAGAACTTAAAAGACAGGTTTTATGTTTTTAAACAACGTTGCAGTGAATGGAACGCGCATCTTCTTGTTGCCATGCCAACGACGATGTATGCGAAGCGTCTCACGTCATTGATCCTCGCGCTACTTCTGTCATTTTCGTCTTTTAGTGAAGCAGTTGGTGAGTTTGACTTTCCATGCTAGTAGTGTGTATTTGTCGGTTCTGGCGCATTTTTGAAGTTGATCACATGGCTTTTGGGACATTTCTTTAAAACATGAGGTGTGTGGTAGCTAGATGGTGGTACTAGCGCATTTTTCTTCTTTTGAGCCATTTTTTCTAACCACTGCTTGGCCGCACTAGATCTGGGGCAGGTGTTGAGCAGCCGTTCAATTGTCTCATCGTCCAGAACCGTCAGGCCATGCAGTCCGCGAGGAGGTCGCTGTATTGGACACTGGAGGACAACATGGTCGACGGTTTGTTCTTCCGCGCCACACTCACAGGCCGCAGAGGAAGACACACCCCATTTGTACAAGTAGGAGTGGAAACGCCTGACACCGGTGCGGAGGCGGTTAAGCCGGACCCAGGCGCTTCTTGGGAGGGTCACGCTGGCGGGGTGCCGGTGTGGGGGATGAAAATGCGGAGTCTTGTGGGGTTGTCCGATCACCCCGCATTCCATTGATGATCCGTCCACTGCGCCGCACGTATGTTGTTATCGTCAGATGAACTGATGAGNTGTTGTGCGGCGGGTACAAATGGGTGTCTCGATTTGAGGCGCCGTGCATTTGCACTCGATGGACAAGTGAGAGGTTAGTGGAGCAGGTGTCCAGGTTCCATGGCACGGCGCACTAGAGACAGTGTGGCTCCATTGCGACGAAGCTCAGCAGGTTGGATGCTTGCGAGGGTTGGAAGGTTGTCCGCTGGTGTAGGATGCAGGCATCCAGTCACAGTTTGCAAGGCGTCGTTGATGGTGGGGTCGATGAGGCGGGTATGAGCACTGCGGCACCAGACAGGAGCGCAGTACACTGCGGTTGAATACATCAGCGCTAGGGTGGCTGTTCGCAGCGTTGCGCATTTCTGAGGCATTGATGACCTATCTGAGACACTTTTTACACCTCTACTATCTATGGCCTCACTTTTTTCTACGAGGAGTCTTTTTCTTAGCTTACTTTCCTATGCATTTTGAAGTGGGTCACATGACTTTAGGGAAATTTTTTAAGTTGACTTTATCTCACTTTTTCCGTATAAACTCCATCAGCGAGTCAGGGGTGCAACCAGTTCCTCATTTCGGGGGGAAATTTTCATGAAATTTAATTTGATGACGTCATCACGCTTATTCAACCGTGGTACAACTTTTTCGCAAACGGTCACAGATAAAGTTCTCTTCGCAAAATTTCCAAAAATGAGAACTTTTCAGTTTTAATCAAGATGCAGACCGAACGATCAGGACAGAGTAAAAATTAATAGCATAATGCAAACATCTGTTTCCGTACTCAAATATAGTGCAGTCATGGCTGCAGTGTGGCAAATGTATAGGCTACTAGTAAAACTGCGCAACTTTTCGTCGTGCTTTAGCAAATTCATCAAATCTATTATCTAGATTTTTGAAACTTCAATTTAATGTATTTGCTGTGAGATAATTTCTGCAGCCGATATTGCGAGTGGTGATGTTGTCAGATACAAGAGACTGGTATGAATATTAGGATATATTTAATCACTGGTGCTATTATTTCAATCGCAGATACTAGACTTCATCTGCCAACTGAAACACTCTTGAAAGGAATGCAGGCAGGAATGCAACTTTAATATTACGAATGGTTGGGCCAGGCTCGCCACCAGATCTGGGTGGGTCTCGCAACTTTTGCCAGGACTACCTATACAACACCTAATAATTTTGAGGCCCTTGTGAAATTCGTATATTTTCTTTGTAACATAGCTTGGCTGTGAAGTCCCAGCAACAGTCAAGCACTGAAGACTGAACATAAAGTGCAAAAATTCTTAATAACTTTTTCTCTGTATTCAAACAAATCAATGTCTGTCAACTCGGTTTCTTTCAGAGGCGTTCGTTTTTTCTCACTGCATGCGACACAGCTTTTAAGCAAATGATTGCTTTTGAGAATTCTGTTTCTGGTTTGGAAATCTTACATATACTTCATTCTTTCTGTCTGCATGAGATACAGATATTTTGTAAACGATTGTTTTATAAAAAGTGGAAATCTGGTTTGTAAGACTTAGACTGCGGGCATTTAATTTTATGCAAACTATTTTTTGCAAAAAAACTTTAACAAAATTGTCATGCTAATGTTGCGAATTAAAGTTTGAGATTTTGAATGAGTTTCTTAGCAGATGAATTTCTCTTGGGAAGCAATCGTATTTCAATATACAGCGAAATACATGAGCTTCCATTCCTTGGTGCTCCAGGAAATTGGAGAGATTCTGAAAATGCAAAACAGCAGCAGGTTCAACAAGTCCCATATCTAGCGTTGGTTAAATAGAACAAATGTGTCTGGAAAGACAAACTGACTGACCCTATATAACACAAGAAACTTATTTGTGAGTTAGGAAACATGCCGGACTGAGGTGCTTTAAAAAGTAAGACCTGCATGTTCTCTAAGTTTCTGCTTTTAATACATACAGAAGAGTCTTGAAAATAATAAAATAAACACTACATAAAAAAATTTTATAAGATATAAAACACACTGGCAGGGTTTGACTTTGCTGACCATTGACCCATTTTGAAGAACAAACCGTCGACCATGTTGTCTTCCAATGTGCTATCCATCGACCCCCTCATGGACTGCATGGCCTGACGGTTCTGGACGATGAGACAATCGAATGGCTGCTCAACACCTGCTCTAGATCTAGTGCGGCCAAGCAGTGGTTTAAACAACTGGCTCAAAAGAAGAACAACACATTTTGAGAGACTGCAACTATTTCATCTGAATACTGAGACGGACTTAAGCAACTTTTTTGTGTTTTTGATGGTGCTTATGCATCGAAGTTCTAACGTATTTTTAGAGACTGTTGGGAATCTTTGAGCGATCGTTTCAGCACCTTAAAGAAAAATAAAAACATAATACACATTAAAAAGGATTGAAATATGATTTTACCGCTTATGGGCACCAAAGAGCTGACCTAAGCCAGAGTTATCTTTAAGAAAGCTAAAAACTAAAAACATTTTCAAAAAATTAATACTCACTAAAATATTCAGCAAGAAAATTACAAAAAATAAACACCTGTTTTTTATGCTTGTTTTCGCTGGTGTTTCAGCGCCAGTCCTTTACAGTGCAAGAAAGATCAATGAAAGAAAATAGTACAAAAAAAACTGTTTTTGTGTGTACCTTTACCAGTGTTTCAACACCATTTTTGTGCAATATTACAGAACTTTTAACCAACTCTTTAAAAGCAACATTACTAATCTCTAAGCGCAAAGTTAAACTGACGGGTTGGTTTTCAAAAAAAAGCTTTAACTTTATTGAACACAAACCTAAGGCTGAAAAAGCACAAAATTTATATCTCACATTAAATACTCAAAGTTTGGTCGTTCTGTTCTTACAAGCAGTGGTGTATTGCTGCCATGCTACAAACACATAAAAAAATTAATTTGAAGTAAAACATTTACAATTTTCGCAAAAAACTACAATTTTGATTTTTTAAATGCCTTAATTGGAACTAACAGATCATGGAGGTGAAATAGATGTCTTACTTAATTATCTCCTTGCATTTTCGAAAAACACGGAACTCACCAAGCAAACACTTCAATTATAAATCTCTTGAAATACCAGCAAGGGTTTCACAGCATTTGAAACCTGTCTCACCTGTTCAGACGATCCCAAGCTTTGTTCTGTTAGATCAGGGGTTGAACCTATTTACTATCACGGGCCGCATAAATTGTGGATTAATTATCGCTGGCAGGCCACATATAAAAATTAATTTCATCTGAATTTCTACCTCTATCTTGCTGCGAGTGATACAGGCTTCTGATGACATACTATCTTTAGGGATAGAGGCTTCTGGCCAGTGGCGTGCAAAGGTCTGGTGATGCCCGGGGCGCCTGCTTGATTGGATGGCCCCCTCCCAAATTATGGTATTGAGCAGTGGCGTATGGTGGTAATTGTTACTGGAGATACGCTTACAACAAAAAGACCAAAAGAGATGTTCATGATCTTGTGGAAGAAAATTTGTGCAAAAGTTGCACAAAAGCTTTCCGGGCAAGTGTAGGGAAATTCGGGCAAAATATTTCGCTCCATAAAAATTTGTCTGCTCCTACACATATGATGAAAAGGCACCTCCGCCCCCGTTGCCCCTCTTTTGAAAGGACAGCGGGGAAAATGCCCCCCATGACTCCATTCTCAGGCGTCCCTGTGCATATTATTCTACACGCACTCTCTTTACTCGTTGTTGTAGGCTACAATGTGTCACTGCTATGAACATAAATTAATTATCAGCGGTCCCCTAAGACAGAGCAGTTCATGAAAGCAAAAGTATCCGGCAACGCGTTAAAACAGGGGAGTAGAACACACTCAGTGCTACGTCAGAGCAGTTCACAACTGCAAAAATACAAGGCTGCGCGAATATCTTTCGTATGACAATCGATCAGAAGGTATGCGGCTTGGAAGGCGAAGACCCAGGGTTGACAGTTTGAAACTTGCTAAACAACACAAGAATTGAGAAGGCGCATTAAGTGCGCAAGAAAATTTTCGTTTTTTGTTATGTGGCTGGTATATGTACAATTACTAAGGGGAAAAAAAGATACCGGCTTGTGTGAGCCGTTATGATCAATCCGCCTGAAATGCCATCATAGTAAGGAAGCTCGAAACAAAGCACATATTGCAAGCACAGGTGTGCGACTGTATTAGCACAAAAAACTAAATGGGAAACTACTAGTGATGCATCATAAAATCAAAGAGGACAGTTGTTACGAGAGTTTTGAAATTTGGCTCAGAAATTTAATTAAACGTCCATAATTATCATTCTTCAGTGTTGATGTAATTGGACCCAACAACCAAAATAAACCACCAGGGTTTTTTTTAAATCCCACTTAAAAAAAACAATAAAACCACCAAAAATCCCACTCCTTACTTTTCCTTTGAAAAATGTACTAAGAAGCAAAAAATAAATTAAGAAGCACACTTATACAGTTAACTGTACATTTTTTAATGAAACAAAAATAAAAAAATAGTATACACTATAGAGATGCAGAAGTAGCAGGGCATGTACATAAACTTGACGTGAAACTGCAGAGTTTGCGTGGGAGTGACTTTTCTCTGTCTGCTGTGCGCGTTCTTGCCAAGCCTTGCCACTGTGGAGTGAATTGACCAACAACACTTTGCGAAAACAAAGATAGGGTACATTTCTTTACCCTCAAATTTGAATGCCATAATAGGTATAACAAGTTATTTTTGTGTAATTCTGAAAATGGTGATATTGCATGATGCAATAAAAACAATTCACAATAGGGTTTTGTGTTTTTTTTAAAAAAAGAACAAAAACCTGCTCCTTTTAAAGAAAAGCAAAAAATTCGGATTAAAATACCAAAAAACAGGTGGGTTGTTTTTATTTAAAAAAACGGGTTTTTCTCAACCCTGATTGTCTTTCAACCTTTTTGTGATTTTCCCTTCATCGCACGATCTGGAACAAATCACGTCACTATCAGTTTGATTGGGTGTGCGCCGCATACTTAGAGTATAGGTCCCTGGTATCCAAGAATGTGAGAATTACTGGCATTTGAATGCGTAAAAATTAGTGCTGACAACAAATTTCGAAAAATTAAATCAATGCAGCATGTATTAGTAGACTTACAATAGAAAAAGTCATCTAGTTACAGCGTTTAAATTTTTGTAATTTCACTCTGTGGATGTCCCCCTGCCTTGGGTGCCCGGGGCCATCGCCTCGTTCGCCCCTCCCCCTCTGCACGCCACTGCTTCTGGCTTACTGTCTAAGCAGGCTCGTCGCCAGGATTTAGCAGCAGGGGGGGCCAAAACCAGAAGGGGTCTACATTTTTAAAATACAGTATTGGATGTATGCCACAACCGGGAGGTCAAACGTGAAATGAGGGGGCACCGATTTCAAATGGGGGGCCCGGCACCACTTCCCCCCACTGGCGACGGCCCTGTGTCTAAGCAACTGCTTATCAATATCATGGAGCTTGTTTTTTACGCAATCTTGTACTCGAAATTGGGTAACGAAAATTCTGATGCGGGCCATATCAAATGTGCACGCGGGCCGCAGGTTCCCCACCCCTGTGTTAGATGCTCGCCTGAAAACTGATTTTCCAAGCACTTCAAGTAAAAATCTCATCCAAAAGTTCTTTTGGTTCGTGTAGATATAGATTAATCAGAACAAGGCATTTTTCAAAAACACTACATCACCAGCAAAATCCAAAACGACAATGCTGAAATAGAAAGTCAAAAAACTTTCGCAACGCTGGTTGAAAGAGGAAGTGAAACTTTGTGTAAGCCATCCATGACAACTTTGTGTAAGCCATCCATGACAACTTTGTGTAAGCCATCCATGACATAACAAATCATTTTTTTTTTGTGTAAGCCATCCATGACATAACAAGCCATCCATGACAACAGACTGCGCTGGGCAACAGCGTTACGTGGTATTGAGCGTGAAGACAAGCGGAAAAATGCTTTCATTCTTCTGAGATGTCGTTTTCTCTGTCTTTTCAAGACTTTTACAAAAGAAGCGCACAGAAAAAATAGCACCAAAGCGTATCCAATATTCAAATGACTAACTACAACAATGAGCCGCCATCTACAAAAATAATTGCATACTGTTGCAGATGACTGCATCGCCTTGAACTACTGAGTCAAGCACAAGCGAAAGATGCAATTCAGGGCGTTGCTTGCAGGAAAGCAACCAACAGCCATAGAGATCGGGCACTGACTTCACTCTGTTAACACTAGGTTGCTCTATCATTACTTAGTGATAAGTGAAATACGATAACTCGCTTGTGGTGACTGTTACAGTGACTCGTTACTTATGGGCACCATCTAGCCGTGACCATTTATTTACATGTGGCGCCATTTACCCGCTGCCACAATACAGAAAAAAGTTAGCCAGATGGTGTTATGCAAAAGTCATGTGATCAACTGCAAAATGCGCTAGTACCACCAAATAGCTACCACCAGGGTTGCGGAGTTGGAGGTAAAGTGTCCNAATCTGACCTTTCCAAAATTTCCGACTTCGACTCCTTAACATCATGGNAAAGAAATTTGACTGTTAAAATCAGTGGAAATCGTGGTGCACAGCAAGTAATCTCTGTTTCAACAAAAGTTTCAAAAGAACTTTACCATTTCAACAGGATCCTCAATTTAGGAGTATGATGTAAGAAACGATCCAATTGAACATCCGCAGTTGGAGTCTGACAAAAAAATCCTACTCCGAGTCCTTATGACACCGACTCCGGCTCCGCAACTGTGGCTACCAATAACCAAACACACCCATGTTTTAAAGTGTCCCAAAAGTGATGTGATCAACTTCAAAATTGCCCCAGAGTCGACAAATGTACACTACGCATGTTGAATGTTGAGTTTGTGTCGCTTGTATAGATCTTAAATCATCCTAGTAATGCAGTTTTTGTCTTAACCTTATATCAAAATGTTATGGCTGAAGCTAAAAAACAAAAATCCATCTTTCTTTTTATTTCCATATAATTTTTGTCTCTTTCGCATTTCATTTTAACCAACATTTTTTACTTGACTCATTTTTTATGTGTTTTTTGTCAATATTTTGAAAAAAGTTAATTTCACAAATTTCAAACATTCACCAAAGAGTTTTTCGTCACCATCATTCATACGCGGTGGTCGTTGTAAGTTTATTCAAACTAAAAAATTTGAGCATTATTTTATTTGGTATACAGAAAGGTTTTATGTAGAATAAAACATTTATTTTTAATTGATTTTCCTCAAATACCATGAACAGGGACGGCGGAGAGCCGGTGCATTGCCCCCCTGCCCTTTCATAAGATGGGCAACGGGAGCAGAGTTGCCTTTTTATAAAAGTATCATATTTCATGGTTTATCAAGATTGAATTGAAACAAATTTATTGCAGATATTCGCGCACCCAGAAATTTCAGAATGGTTTTCTACAATTTCTGGTATTATTTTTGAGGCCAACATCGTTGCTAAACAGAAACGAGCGTAATTGGTAAAGTTTTTTTGTTTTTTGTAAGTTTGCATTGCTCTCAAATCTTTTTCTGCCCCCACTGCTTCACTGCTGTTCCGGCATACCTGACCATGTATAGTATTGTTTGGATGAAAAGCCTGGAAAATGAAAATGTGTCTTGCTTTTTATTTCCTTGGATGCTTTGGCTCTTGCCTTTTTCGTCTTCATCAGCATTCTTCACTCATTTTTATGTGTTTTTGTGAATATTTTGAAAAAAGTTAATTTCGCAGATTCCAAACCTTCACCAACCTGTTATTTGCGATCATCATCGTGGATATGCGATGGTGACTATGACTGTCCTGACAAGAGTGACGAGGAAATGTGCGATTGTCCTTCGCACAAACCGTTCGAATGTGATTGTTACAAGTCTGATGCTGGTTGTACGGGCTGGAGGGGATGCATATATCAATCGAGGGTGTGCAATGGTCTATATGACTGTTCTGACAAGAGTGACGAGAAAATGTGCGATTGTCCTTCCCACCTGCCGTTCGAATGTGATTGTTACAAGTCTGTGGATGGTTGTGCAGGAGAGTGGGGATGCATAGAACAATCGAGGGTATGCGATGGGTGGAACTCATGTGGTGATTGGTCGGATGAAAAGTATTGTTTAAACACAAGAGTTTATTGTAGAAATGATGAGTGCGTTGACAGGTCGAAAGTAAATGATGGAAAAGTAGACATGACAGGTGGATATGACGAGTTTGTATGTTGTGCGACCCAGGGTCATAAGTGTGGATGCATTCCAG
>JGI24021J15306_10011740_pt1 | contig 10878 bp, 6 predicted proteins | sample Ectturendosymbi1_FD_15306 | JGI IMG/M metagenome (IMG submission 15306)
AAAATGATTTGGAAGCAGTTTGTTATGATAAGAGTGCATGAATTTGCCTACTGAAAAGCTATATAGTTTGGAAAGGCATAAGATGTTTAAGTGCTGGCAATGTTCTTCTAGTGATCCCGAATTAATTGGATCCCGAATTAATTGAAAAAACAGCATCATAACCTTGCTGATCGATTCGTCGACAGCAAGTAGATTGCCAAATATTCTTAGGTGAGTTTTTATACATTTGAATCGGTTAAACAGCTCCATTCACGGAAAGGGTAAAATACTTTTAGATGTGTCCGAGACATCGTCGCGTTTAAAAGTAAAATACAGTTTTGGTTTCCATCGAATTGAAAATAGAAGATGTCTGAGTTTTCGGCATTAAACGCATTTTCAGAAGAGGTAGAAATTGATTTCCGCTGGATTCATCCAATCTTTCTTGAGCGCCTGATTACATCTCACCGAGATGGATAAATATATCCCTACTCACAATTACATCAAAAACATGCGAAGCACTTTTGAGGTGCCAGAGCTACAGATTTATTGTGAAGTGGATTGCATTGCTGAGCCGCTGATTGAGCTGCAAAGTCGACGGCTGTGGAGTCTGATTCAATTTTGAGTGGATGTCCAAACAATGGAACCAAATCTCTCTGACCTGTGTCCTCAGGCAACAGAAGCTCTTTTGATTTTTCCAACTGCATACCATTGTGAAGCTGTCCTTCAACACTAACTATTTTTAAAACCAAGCACGAATACCAACTTCAACCAGAACACGACATCAGGTGATGTGCGTTGACGACCACAAACCCTTACTTCGACAAACTTGTGAAACAAACTCAGAGACAAGGTTATTGAAATTTGTGAATGTGGGCGATGAACAGAAGTTTCCTAAAGCTAGTGTTTGTATCATTCTCGCAGACTTAGTCTATCTTGAGTCCGCGAAGATTTGTACTGGTCTGAAAATAGTCCGTGGCTTGAAAAGGTTGAGAACCGCTGCTCTAAGCACATAATAAACCTAAAAATGCTCATTGATTAGAATTATTCTGTACTGCATTCCAATATAACCCCTCGAGCTTTACCTCGTTTAGACTGACCTAGTGGAAATGTGCTGAGTGTGCCCCATTTTTTGTCATTTGTGCCCCATGCATATCTAAAAAATAAAATGAAAAGTACCGACTCAACTTAAAAAGGAAAAAAAAATCTGGCATAATTAAATAATGTTGCACTGCCCTGACCACAACGTCACAAAAACTCAGAACAGAAGATGTTGATTACCGTGGGGAAAACCCAAATCTAAATGCGATTTCATAATTTACTTTTGGGTAGCAAAATCGCAACTTCTCTGTAACTCGTAACAACGGCTGCCCATCAAGGAAAATTAACTTTAGTACTACGGCTGGTATGAGACTAAATCACCATGGAAACTTTATAGTTTAATCTTTTCAACTTTTTGAATAAATCAAAAAAGACGACTGTGCCCATAGTCCTACTGTGGCCCACCTTCTCCACTTGATGTAAATGAATGCGGTAGCAATTATCAACAACTTCGTTACAATGTCTGCCACTTGCATGTACTGCCTCGCTTAGTACAGAACTAGTATATCGTGAGCATGTTAGCAACATACGCAAGAGCTGGTTTCAATCCATAAAATCTAAATTTTACAAATTTTTAAAATCACAATTTCTGAAATTGTAGTTTTGCACGCACCACTATTCGATTCACATGATGGCACTGAATTTTTTTCACGAATCATAAAAAATATCTGAAAACTGATTTTAGACCTTACTGAAATGCAAAAAATGATCTGCCACTTAGCTTATATGTCTGAGATCTAGTTGGCTTGTAAAATTTACAAAATTTGTTTGCGTGAAAACAAGATGACAATCTTGTTTTATTTGCCACATCAGTTGAATTTTACTACTCCTCAAAACCAGCTGGGACGACAGGAAGATCTCAAAAAATCTTTGCTGCCAAAAATAGGATCGCTATTGTTCTTCACGCTTCAGAAAATTTCTTTAAGTGAGCACTTTTATTTTATTTCCTTTTCTTCAATGGTTTCTCCTGTAAGTAGATAACATCATGGAGGAAACGATAAAAACTATTTTAATTGAAATATCCGAAGTTTGGAACGACGGCTGTCAGTAACAGCGATAAATGAGGATGATAATGATTTAAGGATGCAGGCAAAAATTTCCACAATTGGCTACATTTTTAGTTTAATAACCCAACTAGCATTAATTTGTAGGTTTTCAAACGGAAAAAGCGACAGTCTGTTGTTATTTTCATTTGCAATTCTGTTTTTGAGCCTTTCGCTTTTTTGCTACTCTGCAGGGTAGAACGTATTTAGACGAGGTGTGATGCCAGATCTGCCTTATGTTAATGGATGCATGTCGGTTTTCTTTGGCTGCTCACATTTGGATCTTTTATGTTTATAAGATGCTCTTTTTTGATTCACATAACAACAGCCACGAACGGCTTTCATGAGTAGGGCAATTTCTGACTTTTCATGTTTCTTTCCTACATCAATATAACGCACGTTTTTCTTCATTAAAACAGTGTTGAATCTATCTTGGATTAAAACTTTTAAGTCTTTCTCTTTTTTATCAATCATGTGGCCCGGCGTAAGGTATGCAATATAGCATTTCATTTTGTCCCTTACATTTTTGAAAAGTTCATATGAAAATTAAAATTGTCCATGGCACTAATCACAGAGATCGTGGACAGAATCACAAACATTTTTGAAATTTTAGATCATCATTAGATGACATCAAGTTGGGCCAAGCAAAGGGTTTTACTATATTAAAAACAAACAAGAAGTTCCGTTCAGTGTTTCGGACTGCTATTCGTCATGAACATTTTAAAAAGTTCCTTCGCTGCGCACCGAAATAAATTTGGACACCATTCACAAACAATGACGCTGATGGCTTCGTACTTTCCATAAGAAAAAGGTTATAAGCAAGTGTTTTACCAAACACGTCTTTATCAAAAGAGTAACCACTTACGGAAGAATGCGTTTTTAACATCAAATATAATCTGTACATGAACTGATTGCGCAACAGCAACGCTTGTTGGTGTCATTTATTTTCCCGTCTGTAGCCTACCTTTCATAACGGTAAGCGCCGTTTCTCAAAATTGCTAGTGAAGCTGAAGTGAGCAGAGCACAAAGTGCCTTTTGTGACAAATTTTGACATCCGTCTTGAAGTATTCCATAATAGTACAAATTTACTACTAATTGACCAACAACAGTCTTTGCATGATGAAATCACACTAACACATCCTACGTAAGTAGTTATGTCCAAAATCTTGCACAAATTTTAATTTTCTTAATCTCTGACGATAAAGTATTGTCCTGTAGGCTGGTTTGTGTTCAAGAAATATTTGGTGCCTCCTACTGCTTCAGTGTGTAGCATGCTTGAATAAACAGCTTGAAAGCAACGGTACGGTTATGGAAAAATCAGGAGCAAAAAATTACATGATTGGCAATAAATACATATCAAAGAGTTGGTGTTTTTACAGCAGAGGTATTGTGTGGTCAACAGTTAAAGAGTAATTGTGTGGTCAAAAGTTAAAGAGTAATTGTGTAGGCGGCAATAAATTAGCTATAATTTCTTTTACCTGCGTATGTACCAAAAGTTTACTTTGCAGCTGACACGCACTACTGCAGAAAGAAACAGTTAATAAGAAGGAATGAAATAGCATGATCTCACAGTCCATTTCACGGGAAATATATCATTCTTCAATGCAAACAGGCAGGGCCGGATTTAACTGATGCGAGGCCCTAAGCTAATCCACTTGTGAGGCCCCCTCACCCATTGTTGCGAGGAAAAAAATGGAAAGCGTTAATCAATATGCGAAAATCCGAAAATGACGCTCTGAAAGTACGGTCAGTAAAAAATTATAAATCATTACTGGACTGCCCACGATCATTGCGTTTGTTGCTGCCTTCGACGCAAAAGCGCTCAGTTGCACGGAATTGTTGAAATCCTAATTGGCTGGCGGGAACAGGATTATTAACTGCCACAAGCATACCAACCGAAATCGCCATAATTGAAATATTTGACAAAACACATGGCCTACGTGTTTTATAAGAATCACATCTGTTTTTTCTTATCTGTGTTCAAAAAAAACAAACACACTGCACCTATATAGTATGCGTGGCGGCATAAAGACTTTAAAGCACAACGTGAGGACCACGTTGCAACTCGCTTACCACGGCTGTAAAAATCTCACACGAGCAAAACACGTTACGTACAATGCACCCAAATGGCTGTAACTGTTAGGTTCACGATTCGCGTGTTTGTTACTTTTTCAGGCTGGTAAGAATCGAACGCAACTACACTGTCGCGTGAAAAGATGTGAGGTTTAAAAACCAGAACCATCGCCAGAAAGTCTTGAATAGGGGATTTAAATTTGGGCAAAGGGACTTGACATTTTGAAAACTTTATAAGATCTTTACTGATTTATACTGTTTCAAATATAAATTTGGAAGGGCTGATCTCACCAATGCCCACTGTGGCGACTGGACTAGTTTAAATTTCGCTTATGCTGTCACTACTGAAGTACGTGTAAAGAAACAAAAAGCTACCTTCATCGAATGAAGTAATGCTGAACATAACACAGTAAACAGTGAAAAAGGTTTTGTCCTGCCTTCTTCATAACAAAATTGTCTAAGAATTCATTACAATTTGTTTGCCCAAGTTTGTCACTTTTAATGTACCGAATGCTTAGTGTGGACAACCTCTCCTGGAACATTGTGACCCTTTAATTGACTTTTAATTCCTTTGAATCTTGAAAAGGACCTTTCGCCTGAGCAGTTACTGTAATAACCATCAAGCTAAGAAATAAAGGTGTGTGCGGTTGGACAAACTAAGAACCACTAATCTAAGGCATAAGACCTAAACGCGCTTTTGTCATTTTTTGCTGTTTCCCTGCATCGTTGGAGAAGAGTTCTGCGGCTGCCAGTTGGCAAAGTGGCTTTTGCTTGCTATTCAAGCTCATCAAGATCTTCTCTAATTTGCTTAGCATGGGAGCAGTACAAACTTGCGCAAGAACTTAATAGCAATATAATTTCTGAATGACTTTGCTAAAGAAAATTCAAATGGAAAAAAATCACACCTAAAAATACCAATCGAGCTTTACGCGATACAAACGCTGACAAAACTACTGTATTCCTCAGTCACCTACGAAGCAGCTATTCTTTATTGCAGGATACTGCTGCCAGCCCTACACATAACTCTTATTTGCAGTAGGCTACAATCTTGCTTTAATCGGGTTCAGTGACGTAACTATGAGGTTTGAGTCAGGGGGAAACTTCGCTCAAACGTTGGTTTGGAAACATGAATGTTACGTCGAATTGTAACGTCACAAACAGCGCACACGAAATACAAATGACCGACATATGCCACTGAATGAAACCCTCCCAAGAAAATTTTCTGTATATGCCACTGGGGTAGACACATGTGAGCTGAGCGGAGCAGGTGTCCAGGTCCCGTGGCGCGACATGCTAGAGACAGTGTGACTACTTTGCGACGAAGCTCAGCAGATTAAATACTGGCAAGGATAGGAAGATTGTCAGGTGTAGGACGCAGGCACAGTTCGCAGGGTGTCGTTGATGCCAGGGTCAATGAGGCGGGTATGAGCTCTAACGCACCAGGCAGAAGCGCAGTACTCTGCTGTTGAATGGACCAGGCCTAAGGTGGCTGTTGGCAGCGTTGTTGCCCCAGCACCCCGGCCCAGGCCAGCAAGCCGCCTCAAGAGTGCGGCGCGTGATGTCAGCTTTTTGGGAAGTTACTCTAGGTGTCGGCGATATGTGAGCGTCCTGCCCAAGAACATTACTACGAGGTGTTTGGGATCGGTGCAGAAGGGCAGGTTTTCGTCATTGAAGCTGACTTTCAGCTCACGTTTAGCTTCCTTATTGAAATGGAAGACTATCGACACCGCTATTAACACAATAGTAGTTTATTTCAGACTCGTGATCGTGGTCCATACAGACGCGAGCATAGACACAAGAGCACGAAAAAATGATTAGTCACACAGTAGCGCATACCTGAATCAGTTTTGCGCATTGACCAACACTGAGAGAAGCAAAACACTTTATCATCACCAAACTGTATTGCTATTCACAAGAGCACAAAACTGGTTAGTCATACAGTAGCGTATTGCAGAAGTGTTGTTTGCACATGACCAACATTGAGAGGAGCAAAACGCTTTAACAGCATTTCTTACTTTTTGTATGCTTCGTGTGTACAGATTGCCCACATATTTTTTTACTACACAAAGCAATGCTGGTGAGACGCGAAGACCGAAACAAAACAATTCACCAACAACTGCTGCATTTGTTCTCCATCATACAAGAGCGTTGAATAATTGAGGGAAAATGAAGATTTGTAAAAGGCATCAGATATTTGAAGCGATCGAATAAAAATGTTGGATGAAGACGTGCATCGTACACAAAATCGATACAAATTGTTTTTCAGCACGGCATCAAAGGTCGTGACAAAATGGCTAACCTGGTGTGGGCGAACACTAACATTTCTGGGTAGGCTATGTAATGCATGATTCGGTAGGCATTGTTATACGCAGCACGTAAGCGCTTCATACTGGTCTTTGTGTATTTGCTCCACAGTTGGCGAGCATACATTGGCATGCAATAGGCACGAAATACAGTGTTTTTTACTGCAGGAGAGCACTGATCCAAAGTGCCTCTGAGTTTGTTTTCTGCACAGTATAGTGATTTCACTTGTCTCTGAATATCATCATCATCCTTCAGTGATGCATTTATCCACACACCAAGGTATTTCACTTGGTCAAAAATGTACATGTACACCATTTAGAAAACATCTGATGGAGCAGGTTGCGTATACTTTTTTGGACAAAAATGAACACCAGTTGTTTTGTTGCAATTAAAAGTGATTTCGTGTTCAGCAGCATAGTCACCACAAATATTCAGAAGACACTGCAGGCCACTAATACTGGGGCTGAACACACGCGCATCGTCAGCAAACAGATGATTCACAACCATATTCCCACAGTGCATCCCACCCTGGCTGAGCCCAGTTGTATTGAGAGTTCGTCCGAGTAAACAGCAAATAAGTATGGGCTCAGAACTCCCCCTTGCCTTACCCCATTGGTTACAGTAAAGGGGATTGTAGTGTTGAGCTTTAACTTCCATGTGTGGAGATATTTATCCGTAGTTTCCATGTCTCTGATGAGCACTTACTACTGCATGCCAGTCTCCATCAGCACGGATGATTGCTAAATCGTTGGGATATGCATACTTTCTGGAGACGGTGTTTGGCAATTCAGAGGTGTAGATGTTAAAAAGAAGGATGCCAAGGTGGATCCCTGTGGGACGCTATTCTTGAGGTGTCATAACCTGCTCCTTGTTGTTACTGGTGGTAAGGGTGAAGCTGCGATTGCCAACCATCTCCATAATCATGTAGACCATGTGCCTGTCAGGTAGGAATCGCAATGCAGCTTGCAGGAGAGGCCGCGATGCCATACAGTGTCGTAGGCTGTTGTAAGGTTGACAAACACAGCTGCGGCGTTCTTCTGAGAGCGCACTGAAACCACACTTCAGGAATAAGTTGTTCTGAAAAAGTGCTTCTAACGGACAAAAAATATCTTTTTTGGATAAAGCGTCTCATGGAGCGGTAGTTTTCCTTAGCTATTTACTTATCTGTTAGTAAGAGCGATTTTCCAAATAAAGTTTGCCTGTTTGCAGGGCCGGATTTACCTATAAGCTACATATAGGCTTAAGCCTAGGGCCTCAAGATCCAAGGGGGCCTCCAACAAACTGTGGTACGCATGGAGTCAATGGCCGGTATATGATCATTTAAACTTCGTCAAAAATTATGTCTTAAATATTATTCACGAAATTTAGTCATATTCAACTTTGTGGTGATAACGCCGGAGTCTTCCAAAGTTTCCATGATAATCTCAATATGACGGTTGGTCAAGCTGCATGACAACTGTTGTGTCGATATACTCAAAGCACGTTGGCTGCGTCCTGCGTTTGCTGAATCGTACCGATTTTAACGTGTGACTCTATCAAAACAACTTGTGGCTATTCACATTTGAAATGGACCTGATCAGTGGCATAACTGACGGGTGGCAGGTGTGCGAACCGCCCCCTGCCAAGCTAATTGTATTTTGGTATTTACTATTCTTTTGGTTTCAGTAGCTTGTTTCTTTGCTTTTTTCGGAATGTTTTCCGGTAATTTCGGGTTTTTGTACAGCCATTCAATACCGGATTTGCTATTGTTTTACAACTATTTTCTGAATATTAGCCAGTGAGCTCCCTTCAACTAAGTTTCCCCCTGACTCAAACCTCTAGTTACGTCACTGCACCTGATCAAAGCTAGGTTGTACTGCAGATAAGAGCTATGTGTAGGGTTGGCAGCAGTATCCTGCAATAAAAGCATAGCTGTTCATTAGGTGTCTGAGCAATACAACAGTTTTGTCAGCGTTTGTATCGCGTAAAGCTCGATTGGTATTTTTAGATGTGATTTTTTCCATTTGAATATTCTTTAGTAAAGTCATTCAGAAATCAGATAACTATTGAGTGATTGGCCAAGTTTGTACTGCTCCCATGCTAAGCAAATTAGAGAAGATCTTGATGAGCTTGAATAGCAAGCAAAAACCACTTTGCCAACTGGCAGCCGCAGAACTCTTCCCCAACGAGATAGGAAAACAGCAAAAAATGACAAAAGCGCGTTTGGATATTATGCCTTAGGTTAGCGGTTCTTGGTTTATGCAACCAGGCGAAGCCTTATTTCTTAGCTTGATGGTCACTAACTGCTCAGGCGAAAGTTATTTTCAAGATTCAAAGGAATTAAAAATGAATTAAAGGGTCACAATGTTCCAGGAGAGGTTGTCCACACTAAGCATTCGGTACATTAAAAGTGACACACTTAGGCAAAAAATTGTAATGAATTCTCAGAAAATTTTGTAATGAAGAAGGCAGGACAAAATCTTTTTCACTGTTTACTGTGTAATATTCAGCCTTACGTGGAGTTTCTGGCGACGGTTCTGGTTTTTAAACTTCACATCTTTCACGCGACAGTTTAGTTGCGTTTGATTCTTGCCAGTGAAAAAGTAAGAAATACGCGAATCGTGAACCTAACAGTTACAACCATTTGGTTGCGTTTTACGTGACGTGTTTTTCTCGTGTGTGTGAGATTTTTACAGCCGTGGTAAGCGAGTTGCAACGTGGTCCTCGCGTTGTGCTTTAAAGTCTTTATGCCGCCACACATAATATTATATAGGTGCAGTGTGTTTGTTTTTTTTTTTAACACAGATAAGAAAAAACAGATGTGATTCTTATAAAAAACGTAGACTACGTGTTTTGTCAATTATTTCAATTATGGCGATTTTGATTGGTTTGCCTGTGGCCGTTAATAATCCTGTTACCGCCAGCCTAGTAGGATTTCAACAATTCCGTGCAATTTAACGCTTTTGCGTTGAAGGTAGTAACAAACGCAATGATCGCGGGAAGTCCAGTAAAGATTTAGAATTTTCAGTGACCGTATTTTCAGAGCGTCATTTTCGGATTTTCGCAAATTGATTAACGCTTTTCATTTTTATCCTCACAACAATGGGTGAACGGGCCTCACAAGTGGATTAGCCTCGGGCCTCGCATCAGTTAAATCCGGTCCTGACTGTATAAACAATTATTAGAAGTGATCACATGAGAAGTTCAAACCACATAAGTTTGGAATGCAAGACCTACAAAGCTGACCATAACGTCTAACTGCATGACGTGCATAGCTGACCGTAGCATCTAAGAGAGCGGGCAAGCTTTTAGTGACTTCTTGTCTATGTTGCGTAAAGTAGCCTAAGGCTAAACCATAACTCTAAACCTCAAAATTTTGTATTTCTTTACATTGTGCTTCTCACGTGACCACTTCAACCATTTGTGTTCGATCAAAGGCAAAATAGCCAGGGCATACATTTTGCCTCATTAGGCAAACAGACACTATCTTTTTGATATGAGTTACTTGGAAGTATTCGGAGTGTTAATAGGAGTCGGAGTCGATGTTTCAAAAATTTTCGGAGTTGTAGCAGGTGTCTTAAATCCAGAAGCAGGAGCAGAGAGAAACGGGGTCTGAAAACTGTGACTATGCTCATCTGACAGGAGCCGGAGTGTAGGAGTGGACTCCGGCCGTACTCTCAATCAATTTATTGTAAATATCACACACCAAAATGACAATGACAGAACTTTACAAGGCATGTATTGTTATCAGAGATGAGCGGAGTCACATATTTCAGACTCCAACTCCGCTCCTGCTCCACGCTTTAAAACTGCTGCTCCGACTCCGAAAAATTTTGAAACATCAACTCCGACTCCTGTTAACACTCGGAAATCTTCCAAGTAACTCATGTTGGAAAGATACTGTCTATTTTGCCTCATGAGGAAAAATATATCTCGTAGCTATTTTGCCTTTGATAAAACACACATGGTTGAAATGGTCATGTGACTAGCACAATACAGAGAGACACAACATGTTGACGTTTAACGTTATGGCTTTGCCTATTATTTACACAACGTAGACAAACAGCCATTAAAAACTTGTCCACTTTTAAATTAGACTTTACGGTCAGCTATGTAGGTCATGCATTCCAAACTTGTCATGTGATCACTTCAAACAAATGTGTGCAGCTACTGACAAAACAGCTTCAGAACTTCAGAACTGTTTTTGTCTCATGAGGCACAATAGAGATTGCTTATCAAATATACTGCACACCTCAAAGTATAGGTTCTACTTAACTAAATTATGAAGTGGAAACCATTGAAACACTAGCAATATTTGTAAAGCCACAACAGTGACCCACACCAAGCGAATCGATCGCAATTTATTGCGTAAGGAAACTAGTTTCGTGTGTTACACATCTTC
>JGI24021J15306_10011741_pt1 | contig 10877 bp, 9 predicted proteins | sample Ectturendosymbi1_FD_15306 | JGI IMG/M metagenome (IMG submission 15306)
TGCCCTCTTGCCGTACCGCTGTTCCGGCATCCTTGGGCCCCAGGCTAATCCACTTGTGAGGCTCCCTTTACCACTGTTACGACTTACGAGTTGGAGGAAATGGTAAAAGGCCAATAAATTTACCCAAAGCCGAAAATGACGATCTAGACCAGGGGTCACCAACCTGGTGCCCGGCAAGGACCATGTAGGTCGCCCGCGGGCCTGTTCTAAAAATGACATTAGCATTATCAATGTCTTCAGATTAACGAATATCAATGCTAAAATAATTGAAGGTAAATTGAGCAAAATTTTTATTCAGAAGTGTATATCAAACTAGTAGCCCTTCGTATTAATCGGTACACAAGAAGTAGCTCGCAGTTTCAAAAAAGTTGGTGACCCCTGATCTAGGCTTTGAGTACAGACGCTCTCCAGGTGCGCTCAATAAAATTTTATGAATCCTTACTCCAGTGAAACGCCCCACGATCATTGCGTTCATTACTGCCTGCGACGCAAAAGCCTTCAATGACAAGGCATGCATATATGCACCTTTTAATATTCCAGACGTTTGCACCGCAATTTTCCTTGAAAACATGCCACAACCTCAAGCCACGAACTGACAAACTTTGAACAAAAAATATTGCATCGTGCTGTAACTACGCTCGTTACATAAAAAGGGGGTCATAGGTGGCGACTTTCCCCTAATAAGACATACGAACGTCTTTTTTTCTCACTTAGAAAAAGTACATAAGACGTTTTTCTCACCTTTCCGGTTGCTTTGTAGTTTTTTCCACTATGAATACAAGAGAACTTCACTGCAAAGAACTTATGCAGATGATTAATACTTCGTCTAGGGGTGGATTTCAACCTGGAGTTGCGACCCTCTGAGGGTCGTGAACCATTTTTAGGAGGGGTTGCGAGTAGATATTATGTACACAGCTGCATTACATTTGATTTACTGGAGTTTAGATGCGGTTCGTTGGGTTGTAGCGGGTTGCTATAATGAGTTGCGGTACAAAAAAGGTTGAAAACCACTGATCAAGTTCATCCACCATCTACTTTTCTGTTCAAATAAACTTTTCGTTTTCGAAACACTGTTGCAACATGCAAAAGAATCCCTTAGTGCAAACTTATCTATTGCGGTAGTCATGCTTATGCTTTCTCCCTACACTCTGTAAAAACAATGTGTACATCTTACCTCACAGTCACACATTCCCCAACAACACTTAATTGCATAACTTACATAGGAGCATACATTTTAAATGCCCTATAGCACACCTATAAAGAGTATGCATATTGCATGCATTTCATGCTGCAGATTTTGTAGACACTGCAAAGCCACCAACAGCGTACAGTCGCATAGATTCTGCTACACATTTTGCGACTCCTAAGAGTGACAAAGATGTGATTTGGATTCAGAAGAAATCTTTCTTATGCATGGGTTCTCATTTACTGAATCCAGGTCCGTCCTCACAGGAACTAAAGTCTGGTTGACAGGCCTACTTTTATTTCTGATACCTAAAGCGATTCACATCAAAAGATACACGCCTGTGAAATGTATTTTTATTGTTGCTTTTGTTTGTCATGAATCATAATTTAAAATGAAAAAGAAAGGTACCCACCAAGGTACAATATTCCATGATTTTCAAGCATTTCTCGACATTTCACAACACATATAATTCTTATATCTTAATGCTGCATCTTAGTAATTTCCGACTGAGATAAACGATGTATTTAAATCGTTTCTCTTATTCAAGCATTTTACCTAAAAGTATAAACTCATTATAAGCTAAAGATGATTTAACTTTTGTTAATATTGCTTAAAAAGTCTGTACTTTGCTATAACTATACTTAAAGATGTGTCTGCGCTCCTGTCTGGTAACGATTAACCCTTCAACGACCGCGCGAGCCACTGTAATTTGTCACTTTCATATTTCCGCTTACTTTCCTGTTTATGCGGCATCGCTTATAGAGTTTAAGGTGGAACTTCATCATTAATTAAGATTTAGAACGTTCCTGTTCGTAGCTAAATGTTCGCGACCATTCTTGAAATGTCAGCAATTCAGTAAGACACGTATGTAACTCACTCACGAATACAGCCTAAGCCTGAACGACTGGCATGACAAAGGCTATGCTGGAATGGTACAGCGTTTTAGCCTGGCAGAGTTTCACTCGAACAAGTCGCTTGCTATCGTCTAAACTGGCAGGAGTTATCCTGGACAAGCCATTTTCTGTCGTCCATACTGGCAGAGAGTATCTCGGACAAGCCACTTTAGTCTGGCGGAATCCTGCCAGGACAATCCTGCTATCAATGTACGCTGTACAAATCTTGTGCAATTCATGGCGGAAATTCGTCATTAATCAGATTCTCGAAGTTACTGTTCTTCTGAATCTGTGGCTAGCAATCGTGCTTGGTGTATCAATGCTTCGATAGAGCATGAAAGTAACTAGCTCACGAATACAGCACAAGCTTATGTCGAGCCTACCCCAGCACAGCACTCTTGCCTGACAGAGGCTTAGGGCAGCTCATTCTACTGTAATCTCTTAACTGACATGGTGCTTGGTACAAGCCGCGAGTCACCACTTGTCCATTCTTGATCATTGCCCGTAATGAGGTAAAGGCTCAATGACAGACAACGACTTAACCTTGGCCTGAACTCGAAGGCAGAATAAGCCAGCTTCCCTTTCTTGATCATTGCCCGTAGTGAATTAAAAATCCAATGACAGACAACGACTTAACCTCGGCCTGAACATGAAGGCAGAAAGAGAAAAGTCTGAATTTCAGTCCAAACGGGATGCCTTTTATACTCATAAAGCGTCAAGTGACTAGGGAATTTCCATTTTCTTCAGATGTTTCGATTGGTTAACGCTTGCTTAATTGTCCAGTGATTGGTCTGTTCGAATGTTTCCAGAATCTTCAGGTTTTTTAGGTACTTGGGGGTTTCCCTGATCATGTTTGAGCGTCTTGTGATCTTGCTGGTGTCTTGTGACTCGTCTCGTGACTTCACTGACGTTTCAAGTGACGTTGCCTTTTGAGAACCAGGTGACTTAATAATAAGTTTTGATTGGTTGGAATCTATTTGAATTTGTTCCAGCTGTTTCAGGCTTGTGAGTCTTTCAACAGGCTAGATTTCTGTACAGTAATAGTTGTTGCAGGCAAAACTTGCCTGTAACAATTCTGCGTGTCATACAAACACAACGGTGCATGTTTCACTCACAGCATGACCTTTAAATCTTCTTATGATTCTTATGCCTGCATGCTTTTTGCACCATAAGCCTAGTATAGCCATTATGCATTTATGCACACTGTGTACTTTGGGTTTCTACTCAGCGCTGTACTCCAGGTTACACCGATAAGTGAGCCTGCATTACTCCGCTACAGTGTGCATCAGGGGAAAGATGCTCCTTCACCACTCTCACTACTCAACGACGCACTTCAGCACAAAGGTGCTCTTCACCGCTCTCACCGCTTTTCAGAACGTCGTGTCACACCGCACCTCTTTTCAGAACGTCGTGTCACACCGCTGCGCACCACTGCTTCCACCAATCACAGGGCGCCCTGATGAGAGTGGCGTACGGCTATCCCCAAAAGACTACAATCATCCTGGCAGAATACTCGCCCAACCACAACAATGATCACGCCAAACAGTGTTTCACTTCCAAAAAAGTTATTGGCATTACACAACCACACATGTAAAAACATTTCAAACAACTTTCCCCCAAAAAAGCGCAAAATGCGAGGCATCAGAATTTATTGCTATTTTGTCCTGAATCCGAATATTACCATCAAAATGGGAACTTTGACCCACAACACTCAACAAAAATGATTGATGTGATCCATGTCTTAGCTTTTCATATTATGCGAAAACAAAACTTATTCGCATTAATGATCTCAGATACAAGTTCTATTTGAACCACTATCCGGTATGAAATGGTTAAATCCGAGGCATCAAAATGTATTGCCATTTTGTCCTGAATCCGAATATTACCATCAAAATGGGAACTGTTACCCACAACACTCAACAAAATTGATTGATGTGACCCATGTCTTAGCTTTTGATATTATGCGAAAACAAGTTTTTGCATTGACGACCTCAGATACAAGTTTTATTTGAACCACTATCCGACATGAAAGGGTTAAATCCGAGGCATCAAAATGTATTGCTATTTTCGTGAATCTGAATATTACCATCAAAATGGGAACTTTGACCCACAACACTCAACAAAATCGATTGATGTAACCAATGTCTTAGTTTTTCATATTATGCGAAAACAAAAGTTTTTCGCATTAACGACCTCACATGCATGTTCTATTTGAACCACTTTCCGGTATGAAAGGGTTAATTACGAGGCATCAAAACATAGTGCCATTTTGTCCTGAATCCGAATCTAATAATCAAAATTGGAACTGTGACACACAACACTCAGCAAAATTAATTTATGTGACCCATGTCTTAGTTTTTGATATTATGCAAAAACAAATTTTTTTCGCAATAATGACCTCAGATGCAAGTTCTGTTTGAACCACTTTCCCGTGTGAAAGGATTAAATCTGAGGCATCAAAATTTATTGCCAATTTGTCCTGAATCCGAATATTACCATCAAAATTGGAACTGTTACCCACAACACTCAACAAAATTGATTGATGTGACTCATGTCTCAGCTTTTGATATTATGCGAAAACAAAAGTTTTTCGCATTAACGACCTCACACGCAAGTTGTGTTTGAACCACTTTCCGGTATGAAATGATTAGTTCCGAGGCATCAAAATTTATTGCCATTTTGTCTTGAATCCGAATATACTAATCAAAATGGGAACTTTGACCCACAACGCTCAATAGATGTAATTGCTTTGATCCTAGCCTATGGAAGTAATTTGCTATCAACAAGGATTTCAAATTAAAATGTTTGTTGATTGCCTGGGATCGCGCTATTATATACATTGATATTCAGTGCGTGTTCTTAATTTTAGCCGAATTTTTGCGTTTTTTGTTGATAAAGCAAGTTTTTGATAAAGGATATTCTATAAAGTGAACATGATATTTTTGAAATAACTGTAGCAGGAAATACAAACATTTTCCTAACATACGATTTCTTTAGAAATGTATGTCGAATGAGCCATATCCGTAGATACACTTATTTCTCACAGAGATAAATTAAATCATGATATGAAGTTGTTTCTGCAGGAATGAAAATGCGTGGCGCAACTGAAAATGCAATTGTCCTAACCTGACAACATACAGTTGTAGCAGACATAAAGTCTACTACATCTAAAATAAAGTATTACAAAATAAAACAATACTCAACAATCAAGAAGACTGGATTCACCACCAACACTGAGAAGACAAAGAAATACTGATGAACATCGAAACAGGCCAAGCATCAAGAAGCAAGCGTGAACTACTTACTGATCATGAACAGAACCTCTCTCGGATCTCACTCCAATCACGTTCTGATAACGCTCTTATTTTCGCTTCCTGTCACGACCTAATCATGTGATAAGCCAGACAGGAAGAGCAAATACACTTAGGGACTTTCCAGTTGAACTTGAGAACCCTGCATGCAGTGATCACGCCCTCAACGCGTGATTTTTGGGTATAAATAGGGAAATTTTCCCAGTCAAGTTCAGTTCGCTTGTCGATCTCGGCTGATGAACTCCTTCGGTTGTTCAAACCATGTGGTTTTGCCTCAGAAGTAAAACGAAGCTCTGCATTGCAGCCTTACTAAAGCTCCAACGGTGAGTGCTGTCGTACCCCCTGGTGTTCGCCAGGCATCGCGACAGCTTGAGCTTCAGACTGAAAACAGAGTCACTTAGAAAGACTTGTTTTCAGTCAAACACAGGTGGCATGTCCGGGATAGTCCTTGCCACTCTGAACAATAAATTGGCTTTGTCCAAGTAGGATTTCTGACACTCAGACCGATAAATTTGGCTTGTTTGAATGAATCCAGGTCACTACAAATTGACACTGTTAAAAAAACAACAAAACTTAGTTTGTACAAATGAAATAATTTCATTTAAAAACATAAAGTATTGGAAGATTTAAAAACCTGGTTGTCAAATGATTCCAATAAAAACTCAACTTGTTTACATAAAAAATCTGCAACGCTGACAAAACCAAAAGCGTTGAAAATCGTGACTGTAAATTCAGGAAACTGACTAGCAACCTTCTGATTAACGAAACTCCAAACGCTGGAAACGCCCGTCATGATTAAAATAGTCAAAAGCCCTTATCCACAACCGTAAGTGATTCAGTTGATGATGAGCTAATGTAACGATAGGTTTTAAGTTGGCAAATTACTTTAGGGGTTTTAAGGTTACCTTGCTGGTTGCAAAGATGATCCCAGAAATTGAATTGTGTCTGTGAATTTGATTCGAGGGAGTCCGTTTGATTTCATGCGTTAACCGAATAGTCAGTGCTTTAATTTACAGTTTGCAAATGTTTTATGTTCAATAAAAAATGACTTGAGTTCTACTATCAGTGTGCTGTTATTTTAAATAGTATTTGCTAGCCCTCAGAAGCCTACTAAGGGAGATCAAACAAGCTTAGACTTGTGAACATCGTCCTTGATGTAGCTATGAAGCGAACCCACAAAATAAAAACGGCTGCATCTAAATGCAGTCTTTTGATCTCAAACGTAAATCAAAAGATATGTTATACAGTTGCATCACTCTCGTTGGAAGCTTTTATTCGGTCGATAGTTGTGTTTCTTAGTCTTGCTCGAAACTTGCTCAAAACTTTGATCAATGTTATGATGAAGAGAAACAAAAATAAACGACGATAGCCTACTTTGTGCTCTTCATCTTCAAACGAAACGTTTAGGTTGAAGGCGTAATTGATCTTCGATAATGCTGCAGGTGATCATATCTGATGCAAGCAGCAGATTTTTGAAAAGCAGAATGCTGTTTGATTGATCCACTGGTCTTGTCGAATCCTTCGGGACTCTGAAAATGCACAAAAACCGCATGCCAAAATTTTTGTAATCTTATTTTGAGCTGCATGCCAATAACATTAGTAAAAGTCAACGCGAAAAGTTCGTTTGCAGTCAAAGCACGGACGTGATGGGCGGTGTAGGGTAGTGGTTCTCAAAGTGGTCAATACCGACCCCCAGGGGTCAATCGGACCACCCAAGGGTCGATAAATAGTCACGGTGTTGAAAGGCGTCACTGATTGGCCAGGGGTCAATGAATAATTGCTGCGGTCTACTGGAGCAATGCAGCCTCCAATTCAAAAATCACTGTTAATCGGGCAAGGAATGCAAACGGCGCTTTTCAACAAACCAAACAACATTAAGAGCGCTGCTCAAATCTCAGCTACAGTAGTTTAAAAGTACATTCAATTCGAATAGTTTGTTATGAATCACCGATTATGATGACATTATGAAAACTGTTCTGTTTGTTATGTCACAAACAATGTTGTACTGCATGTGTCGTAGTTCGGCAGTTGTTAGACTGGTAGTACAGTAGTAGACTAGGTAGTAGGACGTACAACACTTCCTTGTATTAGTAACTGTTGGGCTAGGCCTCGGGGTCCACAGAAAATTGTATTGTTTAATTGGGGTCAACGTGCAGAAAAGTTTGAGAACCACTGGTGTAGGGAATCTGCTTCTTGATAATGCCACACATTCCATACCACGGCACTTACCATCGATCACAATTCAAAGAGCATAGGTAAATGTGCTGAACAATTCAAGTGCCACACCTCCATCGTGCGCATCGTGGTAATGCGTAGATAAATGATCGTAAAATCGAGAAACAGTTGTAGAACGATGGTTGCATATCACTTACTTTTAAGACTAAAGCAGTGTTTTCACAAGCGCACATTTGAACAGTTGTTCTTAGCCAAACCCTATCGTCCACCAAAAGAGCAGAAGCTTACTTGTTATCTTCATTCATCATTAGCGGCAAGGACTGATTGGAAAGTTTCTGCTACCAACAACTTTCTTCAGAGAATCACCATGCCAACATCCCAAAAATGTCGGTTTGAAAAGACTTTTGGTTTGGAAACAAACGCAATAGGCAGATGTTCCGTGCACCATTGCAATGAGAAGGAATACGAACTTGTTTAGAAATAATTGCGGTAAAAGAAGTTTGCGAAATTAAAGGACTGAAGGGAAGCCCTCCGTAAAAAATAAACATGGAAAAGGAGTAAGTAACGCAAGCTCATAGAGCCGTTCAGCTAAAGCCCTTGTTTCATTAATTTTTCTGCTAACCTAAGAAAAACAGTAGTGGATATTTCTTCGCAGTCCGAAATCCAATAGATAAAGTTGTCAGGAGATACAAAGACCTTGAACCTTTTAGGAAGAGGTGCAGCAAGCCTACGAAAATCAGGTTTACGTAACTACTATTAAAATTTATAACTTAAAACAGGAAGTAATTGCTTCCTGTTTTAACCGGTTAAAGTAAATGCTTTTATAAACCATGTTACTGAATAAACCAAGTCCCTTAGTCGATTTTAGCAAAGCTTTCGTAGCACCTTCACAGTGTTGATCGTTCGTGGGACGTGATGACGATTTAAGCATGTTTTATGTATTTGTATCAAACACCACCAAAGGTACTTACAAGAAACGAATGTCCAATATCTTCATGTCATCTTGTGTCAAAGGAAAGAAGTCAGCATGTTTGAAACGAAAACTTGAACGTATTGCTGATAATCAGCACCAAATGGCGATAAAGAAAATTTGAGAGTACAGCACGTCCAACAACAGTTTGCCATGCTTTTGTAATCGTAAATGTTCGTTTGCGTAGGTCATGCAAACAAATCCCATGCTCTCAGCTGCTTCACAATAACCCACATTCCGTTGTTCCATAATGTATAGTGTAATAGCTTCCATTTCAGCAATATGTTTAATATAGCCGCATGCACGTCCCTCAACCACTCTCTATTTGAACAATTCACAACTGAGTCTTTGAAAAGTACTTCAACCTGCGACTTTTTCCAGTCTTTTCCATCTTCGAAAACTTCCTTTCTCATTTTTACTTCAAGCAGACTATGTCGGATAAAACGCCACAAATTTAAACACTTTTCTCCAAGAAAATATTTTGCCATGTTTATGTTTTTATTACACTGAAGCAGCTTCTTTTTTTCGTTTCTTAAGAAAAGACAATGACTCTATACCTCCATCAGGGACTGGGCTTTCGAGATTGGCGTATTTAAACACTGGATTAATTTTTCCTGCACAATTTGTAAACGTGCGCGTTCAACATCATTGAGATCTGCAAAAGCGATGACTCGTGATGGCTGTCCATTGTCAGAGTAACGTAATGGCACTTCTTCCAATGCAAAACATACCAATGTGTTTATTTCCGGCAGTACCTTGCGTTTCTTGCGTCTTACAGTTATCACGCGCTCTGCGCTATGATCGGTTTGCTGTTTGCTTACTTGGTCGTTTTATGTATCTGTTTTTACAGATGCTTCTATTTTCTTGTAAAAAAAACATATATCCTCCAGTTGATAACTTTTCGCTCACATTCTCATAGGGAACACTCTGCACTGTTTTGTCATTATACTCTGTCACACCTTTTACGCCAAATGCGTAGCAAACGTAGTGTTCCCTTGTCATAGTATTTCCGCAGTGAACTACAACTGTGACTACCCTGTACACTGTCATCCCTGTTGCGGTTTCGACAGTTAGGCTTCTGTCGTGAACAACCACTTTTATATTTTTTTGAGGGTCAGCCGTACGGCAAATGATGACGCTGAGTATTTCTGGGACGAGCACAAAGATTTATTTTTGATGTTTGAAGCGAGTGGCGTGGAAAATGCATCGATCTGGTAAGGCGAACTGCTTTAACTGACGGTATAAATGGTCGCTGAGGTAGGATCCGCCGCAGAGGTCATGAAATATGGGCAATGTAAAAACCGTTTGCTCTACACTAAGCACCTTGGTAGTTTCACCACATTCGTGACATTGCATTTGTGTCTCAACCTGGAAACAAGGCGTTAAGCGGTTTCGGATGAGGACATCATCGAAACTGTACCTCATATAAAATTCCGAAGCGTCTTGTTGTTCAGTAGGATCCAGTCCAAGGGTACTGCATACTTTTAAGAAGGCTGTCTTGACTACATTATCCTTTAATGTAATATTGTGCACTAAACTCCACAAAATTCCTTCCACCGATGATTGTGAATATTCTGCTTTTCTTTGTGTGTCATCTCCACGAAGTAAAAGGCATTGGACAGCTTGTAGTGTTGCATTGAACCAACAATTGTTCGAAAAATTTGAAAGACCCACATTTGATGATTTTTGTTTTTGCAACAACTTTTTAAGTTGTAAGTTACACGTTGCGGAGTTTTGCCAAAGACCATACACTACCCACATGCGGTACTCATTCACTGTGAAAGGTCTTATATGCCTTTTTAAAATGCCTGCTGCGACAGCATCAATGGTATAGCACACGCAAGCTCCACAGCTGGAGGTGTCACTCTGAAACACCAAACGGTCTGTTTTGAGCAAAGACTCGGACGTGCAGAATGTCGACAAAAGTGTTACTAATTTTTTCTGAACAGCAGAAAGCAGATCTGGGTCGAAACCTTCCACAGAATTGTATATCGTCAATTGATTGGTCAGTTTCTCATACCACATCACAAGAACATGAGAATTCCACAACAGTGGCATGAATACATTGTCACGCATTGTTTTCGTTTGTGTGGTCAGAGCTCCTGAAAATGCTTTGTCAACATTTTTTTCGCACAGCATCTGCACCACAATGCAGGATTCTATGCACCCAAAACTGATCGATTCACCCAACGAGTTGCATAGCTCACTTGTTCGGGCATCGTAGCAATCCACAACATTGGCTGTCGACCACCCGACAGTTGACCTTTTGTGAACATTAGCAATCAACGAAGTATACGTTTTCCGTCGTGGGTTGGGGCAGAACGAACACAGATCCAGAAAAG
>JGI24021J15306_10011742_pt1 | contig 10877 bp, 9 predicted proteins | sample Ectturendosymbi1_FD_15306 | JGI IMG/M metagenome (IMG submission 15306)
CACGGTGGAAACCGTTACCAAAAAATATGCTTTCTCCAACCTTATACATTAACTTTTTAAATTCCCTCCTCGAAACCTCGTGCGTTTCCGCCACACCCAGTGCTCCCAACCAGCAAGTACAAAAAAAACGCCACAAGAGGGACTATGCGGTAAGCGAGCTAAAGCCGCGCGCAAGTTCGTAACAACTATCGATCCTTGACTTATACCAGTGCTAGTGGTAGCATTTCGGAGACTATCGTCCAGTGTTTCGTCTGCTATTCAATTTCTGTTTTTACTGTAGATTTGACTTGCTTCGTCGCAGAAAATGTACGTAGCCTANTCTCACACAAGTATGTGTTTCCAAACATCGAGTGGAGTTTTAGTGCGAAATCNTTCAGTTTGGGAAATCTATCTTTTTTGACTAATTCCCAAATNCTCTTTACTGTCTCTACTACCGTTAGTATTGTAGCCTACATTTTTATTAAAAGATGTTGTGCTTGTTCTACAGTAATTAGAATTACCTATTGCAGGGATGGGCAATTAATTTGGCTCAAGGGCCACTTTGAGAAGGCTGCGTTTAGCTGATAGATAGAGAGATTTTTTGGTGGTATTGAGTTCATTGCACCATGTGTACTCTGCAAGACAACGAACGCCGATACACCGAAAAGACACAGAGGTTATACACAGGGGTGTAACAAGGGGGCACAATTCCAAGGGCGCCGAATCACTATGGGGGCGCCGAATGACTGCGGAGGACGCCGAAAAGTCCCAGCAATGTTATAGTACTCTCTTCAATACAGTACATTTGCTTCAAAAACCTCAGGTTCGAACATGGGGGCACCAAACTTGCTTCTTGCCACGGGCGTCATCTAAGCTCGTTACGGCCCTGGTTATACAGTCAGGTGCCCCAGCGAAAGGTTAGGGGAGGGCCGTACTTTCTAATTTGATCGTAAAAAATGTAACCTCACACGCTTTTCAACAAATTTCAAATTTGAAGATTTTTCTGAATGCTTCCACGAGCCACTGAAAACCCTGTGGTGGGCCACATGCTGCCTGGAGGCTGTAGTTGGACCACACTGGCTTAATAAAACTACACTTATACAGGCTTCTTTTTGCACACTCTGTTATGTGTGCAGCCTTTTGGAAATATACGTAAGGTTTGGTTCTATCTTCTGAGTGAGCAAGTGCAAAGCCGTATTTACTGAGGCGAATTTTCATATTCATCTACGCAATTATAAGCCTGGTAGTGCTCCAACTTTAGTAACTTGTCTGATAGTCGTTGTCAACTTACAGGTCTACTTCTCATTGCTTGAAAGACTTTTGCGAGAGTGTCAAACTTTCGTTTTTTTTCATCACTGCTGATGTTCTGGCCGTTGATTATCCTGAAACTATGGCTTATTTTTAGAAAGTGCTCGAAAAATGTATATTGCTAGTTCACGAAAAAAGAAGCATTTCTGACAGCCGAAGTGTAGAAAAGATTTCAGACTAAATTTTGCAAAGTGAGGTTCAACCCGCACAGACTAATGTGAGCACAGCAAACGCAGTTGTGGATAGCTCAAGTCCAATTCCGACTCAGTTGTCCACAGTTCACAATTATAATGATATTGGATTATACCCAATTCAGCAAAAGCTGTAAGGGATGACAAAAAGTACAACCTTTTTGCAAACTGGAATAGCCTACAACTCCACCTGAACACGATTTCAAAAAATGCGAACGGAGCTCGTGCTTTCATGGGGAGTTTTCTTTGTGGTGTAGAAAGAGTAAGCTAAGCCTTTTGCGAAGGTCCATTTGCATTGCATTGTTTGCAACCTGAAAAAGGATAAGCGAAATGTCAACGTTGTCCCCCCTGGAAAAATTTCTGCGGACGCCCATGCCTCTGTCCGATAATTGATAGGCTAAAAACAATGTCCGTGTCCAGAGACTGAGGAAGAGAACCTTAGTTAGCCCTTTTCAAACTTTGCCACGCCGTTTTGCATAGATAGCAGGGGTGCGGAGTCGGACGTAAAATATCTGACCTTTCCAAAATTTCTGACTCCTACTCCGGCCTTTGAAAAATTTCCGACTGCCGACACTTTAACACAAAGGGAATGAAATTTGGCTTTTAAAATAAATGGAAATCATCGTGCACAGCAAGAAATCTCTGCTTCAACAAAAGTTTCAAAAGAAACTGTACCATTTCAACAGGAATTCCCAATTTAAGAGCGTGATTTAAAAAATGATCCAATTGGACATCCGAAGTCGGAGTCGGACAAAAAAATCCGACTCCGACTCCTAGTGTTGTTAGGAATCCGACTCCATCCAAAAACCTCCGACTTCTTACGACTCCGGATCCGACTCCGCAACCCTGGTAGATACCCTATTGAACATTACGGAAAAGTTTTTTCTGATTGACCTATTTGCAGGCATGTTCACATCGTTACACATGCTGAATGTGCCGGAAATCCCTGACCTGAATGGAATTTTAGTTAGGAATTTTTGATCTGAATCCATAATTCTGATCTTGGCAGTTTTCTTTCTACTGGAAGCTCTCTCGCCCCAAAAGTGGCGAGCTGTTTTCAGTTGTTTGTTGACAACGTTTGAACGCCAGGAGGTGTGGAAATATGCGTGAATAAGAGCCATGCCTTTTGATGGGTAATGAACTGCTGAAGTCTCCTAAGGTTTTAAGTGCTACATTAAAAAGTTATTGTAAGAAAGCTTATTTTCAGATGCTGAAAGTTTTAGGGCAAAATAAGGGCTTTAGCCCGAAAAAGTCATTGCCTAGGAAAGCTGCTTCATTGTCCAATCTTGCTGCTTTGGATATATCAGAAAGAGCCCGGGAGTTTGGCTTGGATTATAATGAAACTTCCGTGAAACTAAATGGAACCAAGTTTAAATTCGAAGATGGAATCTGGCAGTCAGAAACTGGTGTTGGTGGTGTTCCGCATAAAGAAATGATTAAACTTAAAAAAGAAAATGAAAGACTTGTTGAAGAGAACAACATGCTCAAACTCAAACTTGACATCTTATTCGATATGCTGTCAGAAACTACTGCAGAATGTCAGATGTTGGAAAAAGAAAGAGATGAAGCCTATCCAAAATCAAAGATTTCTCGCTGATATTTTCTTTGCTAGTTGGCTTGTAATGGATATACTTCATAAAATTTCTTGAAGCATTAACATAACTACTCTTAACTTTCCTATTGCAAGGGTGAGGTTTTATGTTCTAATGTGCTGAAAATTTTTGCTGTGGCGTAAAGTCTTTACCACAGTTAAGTTATTTTTGCCAAAGTTGTTAAATTTGACATTGAGCATTATCTGCAATTACATAAACGAACTACTATGTGTTTGTGTATAGGATTGCTTTCAAAAGTTTTGAAAAGCATTCAATTTTTTAGAATTTTCCTTTTTAATCAACTGGTGAAGTATGTTTGTGGTGTTATTGATATTTTAAAATGATTTTCTAACTTCGTTCAAAAATAACATAATGTTAAATTTTGATATGAGCTTAGTTAATGTAAAGCAACATTTGCAGCCATTAAATTGTTTAATGCCTTTGCTTAAAATGAGTGACACAAATACAAGATGCTTATTGATTGTGGTAATAACTTCATTGAGAATGAATATTGTTAAGAAATGTTGAATGAACAAATTAATAACTTTTTGTTTCTAATTTGAACTGTGATGCAATAGCAATCTTCTTGGTTACTGAATCTGTAGATATTTGTTATTTATATCAGGCAAGTGCTGTTCTAGACATTAAATCTTTGTAAATAATACGATTTCTTATGGATGGTGTAGTGATAGATTTATAATTATAGTATGTGCAGAGAAATTTAAACTTTTTCAGGTATTAATACATGCTTTAAAAGACTTCTATACTTTTGCATTTGGCCTTAGTGAAAAAATGTTATGTTTTAAAAATTAGTGTGTAATTTTAATTTGGATTGGACCACCACATAAAAACTAATGTGTTTCAAAAAATGGTTGTAGAGCTTCATGCTTTGAACCAATATACTGATAATGTAAATAATTTTTAAATCCACAAGTTGTTGTTTAGCCTGTCTCAGAAAAGTAAACTGGTAATTAGACATCTCACTTGATTTTATTAGTCAGGCTCTAGTTTTTTGCACTTATTCTTAATTTTTAAAGTTGCTTTAAGCTTGTGAAATGGTTTGTTACTTAAACTAAATTATTCTGCTCCTTCAAACTAAATTATTCTGCTCCTTCATAAGAACTATTTGATTTGTGTTCAACAAATTTTTTCAAGGAATTTATCCTTATTTCATTGTGTGCTACAAATGCAGTTGGCCTAAAATTGAAATTATAGTTTTATTAAATGCTGCTATTGCTTAAAAAATAGTTGGTATCACTTCATTTGTTGTAATGAGTAACCTTTGGTACTTTTTCGCTTTGCTGCTTACATGTTTCATGAAATCACTTTGGCAAGGTTGAATATACATCAAAAAGCTAACTTCATGTCAGATTCAACCTTCCAGCTTTTATAAACTTGCAGACCTGTGTTTAAGTATACAACTTCTTCTTACAACTGTTTTTTCTTTATTTTGAAATTCTTTTAGCTTGACTGCAGTTTAGTCATTTCTTGCATAATCACCTTAAACCAACAACAAAGTTTTTATAGTAATTCTTGACTTTTGAACTAGAAGTGCAATGTCAAGACATGGTGGAATTGGAGATGCAAAGGTAATATGGCAGAATCTTGATTTCAGCATATGACTATATCATTTTATGTAATTGCATGTTTGTGTTTTGATCTTATGTTGCCCACTGATGAATATTTCAATTTAGGTAAAGTTGATGAAACAAGGTTTCCCATCTTCCTTTTCAAGATTTTTTATTATAGCAAAAAACTGATTTTGTCTGAATTAGAATGCTAAAGTTGTCAATGTACAACTGACAATATCTTAGCAACTTTCTATTACAAAAGTACCATTATGTTTTGTTGTTAATTGGATTGCTTCTTTTGGTTAAAATACAGCTGATTTTGGCATTAGCAGATATATATTTGGAGTACACGGGTGTATTTCAAAACTTAAGTTGGATATCATATTGGTTATTTCATCTTAGCAAGCCTTATTAAACTTCTATGATTTTGTAGCCCATGCATTTTTACAGACTTTCGCATGCTGTAAATGGAAGTTATTTTGTTTTATTGTCAGTACGTTGCGTATCTGTGTGCAACAAAAAGTGTTGCGTGACTTTGATAAACTCACTTTTTTAATCACTTTGGTTGGCATTTAGCAAGCATCTAAAAGTATAATATTACTGTGTGAATCTTACCTGGCCTTCAACATTCACCAATATTGTTGATAATTGTGAAACATTGCAACTTTAGTCAAAATTGAATTTTGAAGGAAGCCACATTCATTGCAACCATCTGTGTACAAATGTAGACAAAGGTTTTCTATTTGTGCCTTGTAGAAGATTGATTTTACATGGTGTAAACAGATATGAAGTGCTTGAATTTTTTCACTTTTGTTGTTACGTAACTCTTGAAATCTTCTGCTGCTCTACTGGCAGAAAGAATAAATTGTTTTGTAAACGTTTTTTATCTTCATGAATAAAGGAGCTAGTATGTACAATTTGCAACTACCTGAATTACGACATTTTGTCAATCTTTTGCAGATACTGCAAAGAAGAGTTCCATCAAACTCAAGGTACAAGTCTGTTCCTGCTAGAGTTGATACAGGTATGAAGTATACAAGTGTACTGTGTAGTTAGTTTATAGGCACTAATGCTTGTTAATTGCACATGTCTGTGCTCCTGTTGCAGATTAAGTAAGAAGTTCCTTTAGGTTCACTCACTTTAAATGTGCTTGATTCCCCAACATTGCTTTTCAACCCTCAACCTTTTTCCTGATACTTTCACATTTGTACCACTCATGTTTGTATGAATAAAGCTTACCTTGTGTGCACTCCATGGTTTGATCAATATTTTATCTGGATCTCACTTGATATGCAAATTCATCATACATGCTACATCTCTTGGCCATTTTTATGTATAGAATAAGTGCATGGTTAATGATTAATTTTTGCAAAGGTGTTTGATTCCGTATCTTTGGTTCTGTTGAGTCAACTGAGGATCATTTTTTAGCCATAGTTTATTGAATATATTACCATGATGGCTGTTATTGCTGAACTAGCTTTTTGTTGAAGCAAATTCAATCCTACCAATGTTCCAGAACTGTTAATGCATAAGAAGGTACAATGCTCCATGTTTTTACTGCCCTGCATAATTATTGTGTTCATCTTATTTGCTGAAATATTGTAGTTGCACAAATCCCCAGTGCTTGAGACTTTCATTTACACACTGTTTATGCAATATCGAAAGTTGCTGTTGGTTAATTGTGACTGTGTGTTTGCCTTGTTCAGGTTCAAGCATCACACGATACATGAAAAAGATTGAAGACATTCAAACAAGTAAGAACTTTTGCTGCGTATGCTTTAGAGTAGACCTATGATTTTCAACAGACATTCCACAGAACACTTGTGTCCCATGGAAGATCATCCACTATCCTGCAAGAAATTCATTATGCAAGCAATTACCCACTACCACCAGTTTGAATATTCTATATTTCCGTTTTTCGAGAGTAATGATCAAAGTGCTCTGTGGCTCAACAATGTGTGAAGAAAACTGCTTGGGTCAAGGGTTTCCCAACTATGGTTGGGAGATAGCATTTCAAGGGCTTTGAATCACTGTCCCAAGTAACACGCTTGTCATGTCCAACCAATGACTTCATCATTATCTGGGAAGATGTGTGAGAACATATTAATATTCCTCCTGGTGCAGGGCATAAAAGAGCTGGAAACCACTACTCTAGACCAGGGGTCCGCAAATAGTGGGTCGCGACCCGTGAGACCTTCCACTATGGATCACAAAATAATTTAAATTGACATTTTTAATTTGTCATTCTTTATTAGACAGAATAAATGCAATGATTTATTGTTTTATATGCTAAGTTTCACAAAATTTTGTGCAAGAAAATTGCTACTGTCAATCAATAGTAGTCTTAAAATTGATATTTAATTGTAAAGTATTTTCTACAAAATTATATGCTCACAAAATGTGTGGGTCAGGATAATTTACAACTAATATTTAGGGTCATGCCAAAAAGTATTTGCAGATCCCTGCTCAAGACAAACTGCACATTGCCGTGTATCAGAACTCACGTTGAACTTCATCCAACACAAATTCTTCAGATCCGGAATAATAAAAAATAGTTGTTAGGTGCAAGCAATTCTTCTCAGTTGACCATGCTTTGCGCTTTAATCCAAGTGGTTTCTGTTTAAATTGTTTTTAATTTTCTTGGTGAAACATCGACACGACAAAGATTGTTGTGCGCAGATGAGTTGTTTAATTTTACCTCAAATGGCCTATTGTCCAGCGAGTTCATTTCCATTGTGTTTGTTGTGTTATATTGACAAAAAATGCTTTTGTCAGAACATGAATAAAAGTCCAAGTCAACAATGGGTTGGAACTTTTCACTGCACACACTCTCCCTTGCTTGTTTAAGGATAAGTGGCACAGTGATTAAGGGTTGTTACCTTTTGCTGAAGTCAGTAGCTGGAGCGTTAAGCCAGCTTCACAGGTCGTGTATAGCCACACAAAAAGTTTGTCCTGAAGACTCAGTGAATAGCAGCGCTGTGCTATCAGACAGTCAAGGCACCTCTGCTATGTCCCTCTAATTCAGACTGCGTGTAATATAGACTTAGATCATGGTAACTGGTGAAAAAGAAGGCGTAGCGCAAGGTGTATGGTTTGAAGTTTTCCAAACACAGAGAAAACCTAATGTGAGCAAAACCTAACGTTCTTTTGTCAGATACGTAAGAGTTTGTTAGAACCAGGTGACAGCCGAAACAAAGTTGCGATTTTATGAAAACTTCCTTTGATGGTAGTTTCTGATGTAAACAGTTTGAGGTTGGAGGCCGATAGTTGCGCTATTGTCAATCGAATATTTGCGATGAAGGACAGCTTTGTCAAAATGGATCTTTGTGAAAATACAAACAGCATGCAAACGATGTTCCTTTCCACGCTATTTTTATTTTCATAAAGATCATAGCGGTGTTTGACGTCACGCAGGGCGTTTAAGTGTGGTGATAGTGGTGCTTGACCTTACACATGGCGCTGAAGAACTGGTACTGTGAACATTCAGTTGCACTTGCATACCTACCCTTTTCCTGGCGCTTGTAGTTGCTTAGCAACGGCACACAGTTTATGTATTTAAGCTCTTGAAAAGCGCTTCCAACTTCATCAAGTGCTTGCTCTGAGCATAGAAAAGTGTGTGTTTATTAAACTCTCCGCGCAATAAACATAAGGTTTCTTCGTCTCTGCTTCTTCGTGCAACTGTTTGAAGTAGGTTTCATTTCGAAAAGATCAGCAAAAAATAGTTACTTGCGTCAAGCATTAAACCCTGCGCGTTTTTTGCACGAGTTGATTCGAAAGGCAACTTTCAGATCATACGTTTGATAACTGCGCGTGCAACAGCAATGTTTGTTTGTACGCCGTACATGGCATCGTTCAGTGTTTAAGAAAAAAGAGATTTTTGGTGAGTTTCGAGCAAATTTACTGCATGTCTTCCAAGCAAGCGGCAGAAACGCTACGTGTCAACTGGACAGAAAAAGAGGGTAATTATTTATCAGACGTTTTTGTCAAAATTTAACAAGTTTTCTCGTGGAGATTTTAAATGGAGCAGTAAGTCGTGAGTCGGGTGAAATAATAGCTTCGTTGCGAAAAGGTGGAATCGATCTTCTGAATCTTAAACATATACCGTAAAATATTTTGTTTTCTGCGCCCCGGTCATTGTAAGTTATTGGTGTACAAGACGAGATTATTTTTTTTCAAAAAAAAACAAAGAACGCGAATCATTGTGGTCGGGTTCCACGCGGCCGGGGGTCGCGAACTCGCGTCGCCTTTTCACTCACGTTTCGAATTTTATCGTTCCAGATTACAGATATAAGAAGGATGAATTGTTCAAGCGAATGAAGACGACCACTCTTGCGCAACTGGTAAGTCACGAGCAAATGTCCACATAGGAATTTGCAAACGCTTCGTCTTGCAAGTGTGTGTCTTGTAAACCCGAGTTCATGTATTGCTGCGAGAAAAGGTGACAGTCGGATTGTATCTTGTTGCTGCAGTGCCCGCACGGCGTACATCCTTGTTTCGCGTGGAAATGTGGGTTGATGCGCTGCGGAAACGCTTACTTTTACATGTGCTGGAGTATTTCGCGCGTTGATTTCGTTCACCAGCTGTGTAAGCCTCCAAGAGCGTGGCTCACACTGTTACGGTACATGTCCCTGTCTGCAACCCACCAAGCGAAGTGTGTTTACCGCAGACAAGTTTGGAACAGGTCGCTTCGGCAATTAAGTGCCAGGCAAGTTTCAGTGCAAAGCAATTTAAGCACACGAGACATCTCCCTATTGTTAAAAAATCGCCCCGCCCCAAAAGAGCCTTCGACAACAGGACACCGCGCCGCTTTGACTGGCGATCTCAGTCAACGACCATCAACAATAGGAAAGCCGTCGTCTTTGTCTCAGCCGCTCTCACTGAGCACCGAGCGGCGCTTGAGCAAGACGTTTAACTGTTGCGGGTCAAGTTTGAATGGTAACATCGCGCCCTTGTGTTTTTGTTTGACACGCATTGCCAGAGTCGGACGCATGATTGCGAGCTGTCTGTAACGCGATTCGTTCGCTGGTTCGCGTCGTTTCGCAGACTATTGTTTACATCCGGTGTATATCGTTATTAAAGACCAAGCGCCGTGTAGTTTTTGTAGCGGATAATTTCCATTTTTTTTATTGTATTTTTGATAAGATTTGTTTTTGTTTCATTCATAAATGGTAAGAAGTTTTGTCTTATCGCTGTGAATTCAAAGCTTGCGCTCTAATTTTTACTGGCGTTTTAACTATTTCCGTTTTATCGTAAAAGACATACAATTTCGATACGTTGAATAACTGACTCCAAAATATGGAGCATTTCCGTGAAATTCGTAAGGTTCTCCGTCGAGGTTTTTGCTGTTTCAATGAAAAAGCAGTTCTTTTCGAGATTCGCGGAGCAAGTGGATTAGTTGCTTAGCTTCCTAGACAAGTCTTACAAGAGTTCGTTCATTTTGGATCCATTACATTCACGCATTACGCAAACGATAACTTTAAGTTTGACACAATCCGAAGCAAAAGTTTGTCTCTTCGACGCCATGTTGTTGGAGTTCTCAAAAACACTTTTGCCAGAATATAGAAGTCACCGTGTTTCGCAGCTTCGTTTGCTTGACTGCAAAGCAAAACTTTTCTCTTTGTGTCACACACACGTTCACGCCTAAGCGAAAAAAACAAGCCGTTGAAACAAAGCACTACCAAAAGTCCGTTTGTCGTATCAGTGAGAGAGACGTCCAGTTGCGAAACCTTGTAAAAACACTGCCATTCCTTTAGTGATAAAGCCAATCCCTTGCGACGAAGGCGCTCACCGAGTTCCGCCTCGTGCACCTTGGGTGCGTTGTATTGAAAAGATCTTTATGTGGAGTGAGTTGTAAGAGATTATGTAAACAAACGAACAGCGCTGGCCCGATGGTTCCGTCACAAACGGCATTGTTGGCATGCTGTGACCCGCAGCCTGGACGATGGCTCTTGTACTTCGCGATAAATTGTTTTGAAATACCGATACTGTCTTTCCTTATGGAGTGCTGCTGCGCCGTTGTTGTTGTTGAGCTTGTTCGTCAGCGATAACTTGTGCGCGCGACGTCGAATTTACAGTTTCACCACTCGAGTAACTTCACTCCACAAGTGAAAGAAGCAAGGAATCAATCACAAATTTTTAATAGTAAATCGATTTCACGTAACACTACGCATCGTCAGTCCTATCATCTGCAAGCAATGCTAACAGGTGTGAAACGTAGAAAGGCCAACATAAGTTCA
>JGI24021J15306_10011745_pt1 | contig 10876 bp, 9 predicted proteins | sample Ectturendosymbi1_FD_15306 | JGI IMG/M metagenome (IMG submission 15306)
CTGCGTTCTGCAGAGTGTGTGTGTTCATACTATGGACTTCGTGTCTGCTCACAAACAAATAAATTAAAATTGAATTAGTCTTTTTCATGCAAAAACTGGATACGGTCATTTAGACACTGCCAAAAATTTAGATAATTCACTTTGGAGCTTAAGCAGGAGTAAGCGTCGAAAACTTTAAAATGTTTCGGATTCGGAGCTGAGTCGGAGTGCATTCAGCCGAAGCAGGAGCGGATTCGGAGTCAAAAATTTTAGACGCCGTACCACTCTGGTGTCAATGGATTGTGCCCTGATGACCCCTCAGCGAAAACAAAGTCTCAGGCCTGCCTGTGTACAAGTTGGGACACTTGATCCTTAAAATGTAGTATAGCATGCCTAAACAGTCAAAATAGAAATTTTTCGCCAATGTTCATCATCACTGAAGCAAAAAACCCTCATTTCTTTTTGTGCAAACGAACTGGGTTTGTTCCTCAGAGGCTCAGAGATTTTTTAAGAATGACTGTGACTCGAGTCTCGAGTCATTGATTGTGACTGGAATTGAGTCGAGATTTTCTGTGAAAAACGTGACTCGATTCGAATCACCATTTTTCTCAACTTGACTTGAGTAAAGTCCGAGTCACCAAAAATGGTGACTCGAGTCGAGCCGAGTCGAGTTATTGACTCGAGTCACGCTGTTACTGGCTGGTCGTGTGATGGAGAATCGTTCATAGAAACCATACACTCTGCTAGCAGCTTGGAGCGGTATATTTGTTTTTTGGAACTGAACCGTCCAAGATTTGGATTGTGATACTGATATTCAATGGTGTTCTTGGGTGTTGTGTTCGTGTTCGTGAAGACGTGTCTGAGTTTTTGGTGCTGCAAAACTTGTGTGTTCCGTTTGTGTTGATCAAATTAATTGAGTCGTTTTCCTGCTTGCTGCAACGGCTGTCTGATCGATGTGATGGCTAAACAAGTAAATGATGCGTATTGGTCCCATGGAGATGACACGGAACCGGTTTCTTTTGTTCCTGGAGTGGATGTTGACAACAATTTCAAAAAATTCATTTCTGACCAAAACACAAAAAGACGCTTACGTGTCGAAAATGTTGTGAGTAGCCTGATAAGTATAGTATTGACACATTTAAAAAAGGCAGTGGCTATAAGAACCACCTGCGGATCTTTAAATTTGAAGCTTTATTTGACCGCCTTCTGTAACATGACAGTAACACATGGTGAGAGTGCAGTAGGCTTGGTAGAAACGAAGTAAATGTAAAAGATAAACCTTAACCCTAACCATAGCCCTAACCCTAATCCAAACCTAATGCTAACCTAACGCTAGCCTAAACCTAACGCTAACGTAACACTAACCCTAAGCTACGCTAACCCTAACCTAACACTAACCCTAAGCTACGCTAACCCTAACCTAACGCGAACCTAACATTAACCCTAACCTAACCCAAAGCTAACCTTAACCTAACGCTGTCGTATCCCTAACCTAACACTAATTAAGTCGTAAACGTAAAATGTAAGCCTGAAAGAAAGTAAAGAAAAAAACAAAAGGAAAGTCGAAAGAAAAAAACAAAACCAAAGTCGGCATGGTGAGATTCGAACCGAAAACCTAAAGCATAGAAGGCATAGCCCATAACCATTACACTATATGATGCACGCGGTTTGAACAACAAAGTGACCCTTTTATTTGAATTGCGTCAGGACAGGCGGATGAATAGTCACTTCCTTAAAAAAAACTTGTGTGATGTCGATAGTACGGTCTTACTTACTTGGAATAAGTAATATAAATTTCTATCTGCACAGAAAGCATAGAATGGGGTAATCAAAAACACATAGGCTTGAGTTAACTAACTTACGAACAAGCAAGTTAGATTGGGTGATTTATTGTTTCATGTGACTCAGCTAATAGACAGAAACAATGAATACTACCTACAAAAAACCATCATGCGAAAAGGAAACCGATTTTCATTTCAGTGAATGTTGGAATAAATGAAAACACAATGGTAAAATAAGTGATTAATGTAAACAAAGAGTGTCACTATGTCCCATCCCAGAATTGGTGAAGGACCATGGCGGTCATCTAGTCAACCTTACCAAGTAGTTGTCTGACTGATTGTTGGTGATTTGTGCAGGAATCACGCCTCGGAAAAATGTTGACTGTAGGCTACAAACTTTTCGCTTGCTTTACTTTTTTCACAGCTTGCTGTATTTTATATTTCTTGGGCAGTGTCTAAACCACCATACCAAGTTTTCGTTTTGGAACAACTAAAAAAACGTATCAAGTAATATTGCTGATCTCTGTGAAATATTTGACTAATTATTGTATGTCAGTTGCTTTTCAGAGAAATGGTTAGCTTGAATTGGCGATTCACTTTTTGTTACCCTAACTCTGAACCCTAACTCTGAACCCTAACTCTGAACCCTAACTTTACACCGGATCTATGTCTAACTGAATTTGCTTACTGAGCCAAAAATTATGTTGCTACTAACCAGAACTGCACCTTGATCAACATATTAAAAAGGGCCACATCTTCACTGACTCACTTTGATCTTAGCCAACTAAAACTTAGTTTAAGCTAATAATCTACTGAAAGCTTTGGAATCCTAACTGCAATGTTAATGGCTGTTTGGCACCTTTAACCACTCCGTAAGTGTGATTTCATAGGCCAAGTTTGTGCCAATGGAACTCAAGTTTTTAGTGGAAACTAGGCTATAATACGAGTCTTTAGAGTAGGGGTGGGGAACCTGCGGCCTGTGTGAACGTTTGATATGGCCCATATCAGATTTTTCATTACCTAAGTTAGAGTACAACATTGCTTTAAAATGAAGCTCCTTGTTTAGCAGGTACTTGGATAGTTAGTCAAAAGAAGTCACTCTTCCTCATAGTTAGATAAAGGTAGAATTTTAGGATAAAATTAATTGAATTTGCAGCCCGCCAACGATAATGCACAATTCATATAGCCCGTGACAGTAAATAGGTTCCTCATCCTTGCTTTACAGAGTTTCATTGACTTTCTAGTGTTTCTGGTTCCAAAATTATGGCCAAAATACCACAAATTAAATTAGGGAAATCATTGCTAATACCCTAAGGCGCTGTGGTCCAAATACAGGCCTGCAGGCTGCATGTGATCCGCCAAAGCATTTTTTGTGGCCCGCAGAAACATTCAGGAAAAATATGAAATTTGTTGAAAAGTGTGTTGTGTGAGTTTACATTTGTCTCACTGAACTGCTTGCACCGGATAAAGTGCATTTGCACAAGAACAATATATAGTACCATTTCTGTGTACTATTATTTTTTTGTTTTATTTATATATTTTAGGATCAAATTAGAAGGTTCCATCCTCTCTAACCCTCCGTTGGGGCATCTGTATGGATAACCTATGTTTTTTAGGTGCCTCGGCGTTCGTTGTCTTGAATAGTACATCTGGGGCAATGAACTCAGTACCACCAAATAAATCATCTATCCATCCGCTAAATGCGGCCTTCTCAAAGTGCTCCCCTAGCCAATCTAATTGCCTCATTCCTGGAAACTGTAGAGAGCTTCTGGAAATTAGTCAAGAAAGATAGATTTCACAAACTGCAAGATTTCATGCTAAAAATGCGCTCATTGTTTGGAAGCACACATGTGCCTGAGAACATTATTTTCTATACTATCAAGCAAGTTAAATCTAAAATCGAATGGCAGACAAATCACTGGATGATAGTCTCCGACTGCTACCACTAACACTGGTATTGGTAAAAGAATACTATGTCAGAGAAGTCTCAACCACAAGCATCCCACTAACAGAGATTTGTAAGAAATTGCTATCTGCTATTGTGCAGCAATTTCAATGACACACTCACTTATCTTCCCTTTTTAGTTTTAAATCTTGTGAATATGTTGTTTTATAAATCGTTTTATTGGAAGTGACCCTCAAGTTGTCACGTTTTTGTAAAATGGCCCAAAGGTCAAAAGTAGTTAGACAACACTGCCCTAGGGAATTCCTGAAATATTTGGTATATTTTTGGCTTAACTTTTGAACCTGAAATGCTAGAAAGTTGTTCAAGGGCTCGTCATATAGCCTAGTTTCCAATAAAACTTGGAGCCACTAAATGGGCTCATTGGTTCAGCCAATGAAGTCATCAAAAAACTGGAAAACCTACCCTAATCAATGATGTCATCAGCCCAAAACTTAAAAAATTTTCTTATTCCAGATTACAAGACTTTCTGAGTCTTTGGAGGTTTTGAACAGCTCTCTAGCTTAATTGGCTGGCGAGTTATAGTGTTTAGCCAAAATGGCCAAGGTTACCTTTTGTGTGACTTGCATTTTTACCTAATTGTTGGTTTTTATTTTGAGCCAAAATTTTGGCTCCTGATGTGNTAGAAAAACAATCAAAGGCTTTAAAGGCTCGGATGATAGCTTAGTTTCCAAAAAAACTTGACCCAAAAAATGGCTCATTTGATTGGCACCCAGGGCCAGATAACAACAAATTTTGATAGGAATTGCCTATGCACTGCAACAGGTTTTCCCCTCACGTATATATTTGTTGGTCGGTACTGAAAGTGTTAACTGAAGCTTACGTGCCATATAAACAAACTTAATTTTGTTTGTGAAGTACTGTTGCCTCATTGTCAAAATCAATTTCACTATTTTACATAACTACCCACAATGCTTTTAACTGCTTGTAGACTCATTTACATGTACATCAATTGGGTTTGAGCAGGTTATTCAAATATCCTGAGATCTTGTTAGTGAAGGTGTATATAAGCTTGCAACACCCTTGAAAATTGGAAAAGATGTCCTAGGTTCATTGCAACATCCCATTTGGAAACTTCTGGTCTAAGCTGTTAGTGTTGAGAACAATCCTATATCTGTTCCAATTTCTGCACTTGCTGGTTTGCTTTTGGGGCAATGTATTGTTCTACTTATCATTGAAGAATTCTTATGTCAGTTTAAAGTAAGTGGATGTTCTTTATATGTACAGAAACATCCAGGGAGATCTGACTCGAAGAAAAAAGAAAAACCCAAAGTTTCAGAACCTATGCATTCAAGTAATGGTAATAATTTTTATTCCAATCCTGCTTGATGCTGGCTGATGGTAGTTTTGATGCTGACTCATTGTTTTAGGTAGTTTTAACCTTCTATATATTTTCTGTATGTTCCATGACAGTGCAGTCAAAACTTTGACATAGCCTTCCACAATAAGAATAAACTTTAGCACATTGTGTGCATAAACTGTTCTTTTGTGAAAAGTCTATTCCATATCACAGAAGTTGGTCATGGTGCTTCTGGTGTCCACCTAAAGGATCTCTGCTTGGAGGATAAACAACGGGTTGCCAACTTGGTTCACGAACTAGCAAAAGTAGGAGAAGAAAAGGAAGCCTATGAATTGCAGCTCGATATTGCAGAAAAGAAATATGTCTCTCAAGTATGTTAGTGATTAATCAGACTCTTCATATTTTTGTTATTTTTGAAGTATCAATAGTTTGTTAAGTCGTGTAATTTTGGCAAATTCTATATTCTTTTAAATTTACTTTAGCTTTCTAGCTTTCATACAACAATTTGTGATTGTGCTGTTAAGGAATTTAGTTGTTTGCATCTTAACTGTGTAGGTCTCTGTGTTTCAAACAGCATTTTTTTTCAATTTTTTGCTTTTTGTTGAAAGAAAAAGGAATGCAGGTATGCTAAAACTACTCGAAATATTTTAAATTTGTTATTATTGGCTGAGAGAATCGCAACCATAGAGAACAGTTGCATTTATATGTAGTGCTCCAGTTAGGTGTGTTCGCTGGTGCATTTAGCCTTTAAAACATGCGCATTTCATCGTAGCCGCACTCCAGTGGCATGGACTGGCACCACTCACAGAACTTTTGTCAATGTGATATGCTGGGTGACGTTTTGACCCGATGACGTCGTGGTTGTGGTAGTGCAAATGTAAATTGTGTTTAAGAGGTCGGGCTGTGGTGCGCATTTGCAAAGTCCTGTCGCTATCGACATATTGCATACTGTTCTCAATGCCATATTTCGTCAAAGGAATACGATTAGGGATTGCGTTTTTAGCTGCTGTGCCACAAAAAGTGTGCTCTTTTTCGTGGTATTTCTACATTCGACACATGCAAACTGACACGCAAAAAATTTCTGCGCGTCCGTTTGCATGTATGGAATGTTGAATTACTGTGAAATCGAACTGACCTCCAGCTTCGAAACGATAAATTTTTTCTTGGGACGATTAAGATTAACTTGTTGAGAAGTAGAGAATTACATCACAAATAATTAGTTGCAAATTTTAAGCATCTCAATCATGTGCCACGTACTTTTCTGAAAAAAAGGTGGTGCTGAAGGAGCTTTTCATATAAGAATAACACAGAGCGGCGAAAATTGTTTCAAGTTTTTATGCCTTCCTTTGACGAGTGTAAGTATTTTCAGATAAAAGAATTGAAAGCGGAAAAAGAAAAGGCCGATCGCGAGCAGCAGGCGCTCGTGGCTCAATACCGAGATTGTCAGAAGTTACTTGCTTACTATCAAAACAAGTTGTCTGAGCAGCAAAAAGAGCTTTCCGAGGGTATTAGTAAGCTGCTCAGCGATCCACCTCTAATGAACGCGTCGAGGTGAGCCTTTTCAAGGAGGAATTTAGAGATTTGCTCCAGTTGCGTGAAATTTTCATGTAATCAATTTTTTAAGATTAAGTGATAATGTACGGCCCCGTGTGTGTGATAAGGTACGGCAGGCCTGCGCAGTGCACAACTCAGAAAGCTCGAAGGGCCAAATTATCAACATAAATTTGCCACATCCCGCAAAAGTCTATTTCGTTTCAGTGTATGGAGATTTCATTGTAGTCGCGGGCCGCAAAAGTCTATTTCAATTCGGTGTGGAGATTTCATTGTAGTATGAAAGAAATTCTGGAACGACAATTACATATTGGAGGTCGAGCTTCTGCAAAATTTTCTACAACTGAGAAAGCTTTCGCGGGCCGTATGTTGTACAGGTCTGATGTACGGTATACCCGTTTTGGGCTGCTGGGGCAAAGGGATCACCTCTAACATGGATAAAGCATTTTGAAGTTTTAAAAATTTTTTATATTCCCGTTTGGAATCTGAAAATTTTGCAAGAGCAAGCTCGCAGTTACGTACTTCTACGTAAAATCGTTTATAGATTGACTACTGTAAGTTGATTGGTCATCCACTTTCGGCAAAATCGTGAATTTATTGGAAAGTAGTGTATTTTAAAGTTTGTATCTGTAACCTGGAGCAGTTGCACATTTGTGCACAATTTAAATCTTTTTACGGAAATTTAACAAAATTTAGAAGACAGCGTGTGTCAGATACTTCAGCTTCGCTTGTGTCGCACCGTCGAAAATCTTAAAGCACCTGCTCGCAGGTCAAGCAGCGGGAAGAAGCCCTCGAGTTCGAGCAGAAAAAAACCTTCCTCCGGTTCGAGGCGGCGACAGCGGCACGACGTCTTGATCGGTGACCTTGACGACGAAAACGTCCATGTCGACCAACCGGCAGAAACGTTCAACGACGCACAGGGAAGTTTAGGGGAGAGCTACATGCAGAGCAAGGTAGGCTTTATTAAGTACGGTGGGCGGGTCTGAAGTACGCTGGGCGTAACTCGAGTACAGCGACCGCTGATGAATGGTTTTGCGATTAAATTGGTCGATGTTTTTGCCTGGAAGCTTCTGCACTTTGCAATAATTGCAGTTTTTACTGGCGGAAACAAAGAACTTCTTTTTATTCATTTTCAAAGCTGGAATTTCCACAGATGTCGACTGCATTGTTCGAAAGCGATCTTTTGCCTTGTAGAGCTGAAGATCCCGCAGGTTTTTCTGATGGTATTTCGTCATTTTCACTGTACAGCGCAATTTAGTTGTTAATCTCAATCCGAAAATACTTCCATTTTTGTGAAATCAAAATGTGAATCTGTGTTCGTCTCTGAAAGTTGTCCCTTCAATCGGTGTGAAAGTTGTCACACCAATGCAGACCGGAGTTTTTCTGCAGATATTTCACAATATCACTTTCCGTTGCCTGCTGTTATCTGTAGGTGGTGTGTCACTTAATGTTTGCCTCGCGCTGGCTGTTTTTAGTTCGAAAGTTGTATTTGACGTCGTTGCTTTCACCACAACTGGTTTCAGTTATCCAGGTGGTGTCTTTTGAAGCCCTGAGTTGTGATTGGTATGTGTGGATTTTGAGTTAATTACTGTTGAAACTGATTTGTAAGCCGCCTAGGAAAATGGGAACTGGCATGTAAGTGGTGTTGAGTTTGTGTTAAAAATTCCAAGTTATGTTGAAAAGTATCTGAAGATTGTAGATGAACTTAATTAAGATTAAAATCACAAAGTTTTCTAGACCTTGTGTAAAAAGAGCTGTTACCCACTGCGCAAAATATCTCAAAACCGTCTAACTAGACAATATGCAATGCACACTGCTATAAATGGAAAGTAGGTAGTGTCCGTTGTTGAAGATAGGCTGTCAAATAATAATAAACCTCCACACAGGCAAAACTGCTATTGCGCATGTGTTCATCAAGGCTATTTTGAGCGTGCCCTGGTGCACTTGGTTGCCTTTCCACTTCTTTCGGGAGTGTATTTAAAATTTTTCTTGTCACTTTTTTTTTACGTTTGTTGTGTCAACAACTTAAATTCGACCCACGCACTGTTCTGGCGTCGTTTAAAAGGATTCCGAGTCCTTTATAAAGTTCTTCAATACCGACAAGATGTAGGAAACAAAAGACGGAAACAAAGCCCTGCTCGCATTCACGTGTAAAACACAGTCCTGTCTCTCCTCCGTGACACACTTATGAGGTTAACAATCCTGTTCTCTTAGAAAATCTTATCAAATCAAAGTTCTGATCAACGTGTGCACATGTGCTGTGTATACGAAATAAGTCTTGGCTCTGCCACTGCAGCTAGCGCTCTGTTGCAGTGCAAATCGCTCCACGCTGCAGACACGTTTTTTGCGTCAGCAGAGCAAGAGCACGTCTTGTCGTGCGGAAAGGGACGTACTGACGCATCGACGTGACGGCCCGGCGCTTCGCGAAGCGCTGGAAGCGTCGCTTCTCGCCGCCGATCAATGCGAATACAACAGCGACGATAAATTCGTCGACGTGCTCCGCGCCAACTTGCAAGAGCAAGCTCGCAGTGATGGTATGTTCGTTTGTGGACCATGGTTCACACCAGTCGGTGTAAAGAAATTTTGTCGCAAGAAACAAAATCGATCGCTGGTCAACGTTATCCTTGGCTGAGGCAAATTTTCGAAAGCACGCTGTTACTTGATGCTTTTTGACGCGGGAAAGCGATCCCATGCTTCAGTAACTTTGAGCTGTTCCAAAATATGGTGTGTCGTTCGTTTACAATTTAGAGAAATTCAGATGAAAAATCTAGTGTTCCACTCTAGTCGGTTTCTGCGCCACCCTGAAGCTTGTGTCGTCATATTTACTGTCTTTAGTGTCTTATTGCGCAGGAAACCTGCCTAACATCGGCCACCACCGACCCCCCAGTCCCCACGGACGTCGCGATGAGCTGATTAGGCAGAAGCGAGCGCTCGAAGAAGAGCAGGCTCATCTTCAGCGTCTCCTGGAGGAGCAGGAGAACTTACTGCGCCTCAGGCAAAGAGAACTTACTGTGAGTAGTGGAGCATTCTTCAAACGTTAAGCTAAGCTTTGCTTTTTGTGTCCATCAAATAAAAAGTGCAAAACTGGACAGAAAGTTGTAATACCCGGCTTGCAATCGTTGAAGTTAAGACATACAGTACGATTTTTTTCACCTGATCGTCAATTTCGAGCATAACGTCTTGAGATGCAGACCAGCTTCACCATCAACACTAATTATGCAAAAATGTTCATCTTTATTCTGAGAAGTTCCGCCTCGGTGCCAGGCCATTTATTACCAACCACAGAATCATGTAACTTTATGACCGCTCTCAATCCATTACTATCAACCAGAGATCCTTTCATCGATAATTGCATTGGGAGTTATCTGGAACCTTTCAGAACAAAAACGAAGTGTTTGTAATGGTTTCATTAGTATTGTTGAAGCTGTCGACAATTATTTTATGCACAGTTTAGGAAGAGACAATGACACCAAACTGTAGTGATTGACAATAGGGTGTGGCGCGCATTGCTTGCAATTGCAGCCTAAAAATACTTTCATTAGAAACAACTGCATATTTAGCGATAAGTAATCTTGAGTGTAGTTGACTTTTGATGGTAGCGCATGACGTCCTCAATTCTGCTTATATCTAATGGTGGTGTAGCCAGGGCCTGATATTTTCGGAGGGGAAATGATTGTACCTTTTATGCTATTTTCGAACGGGAGCAAAAGGATTGCAACCTGTCGTTCGTATCTAACAAATAAACACATTTTTGAAAATTTCGGGGAGGTCAATTGCCCGGTTGCCCCCTTTGGTTGCAGGACTGGGCATAGTTGCTATGTTTGAAGCTGTTTCGCTCAGCGTTTCGATGCTCTCGTGGCTAAAAGTCAAGCTTCCGCCTGAGCGCCAGAAAACTCCGATGTTCCGCGCGTCGTTCAGTGAAGTCCGCTTCAACTAAAGCTTTGCTGGACTCGTTTTGAGAACGTTGTTTGCAAACACTGCGCCGCTTCAACACCACGCTTCGCAGCTTCATCGTACAGCTTCATCGTATCGCTTTGTTCTGTCGATTTCTGTAAAGCAGTTAGACGCGTTTGTGATATGCAAGTGCGGTGCGGTTTTACCTCTTTCAGCTTTCATGTACTTTCTGAACCATTCCAATTTTCATGCCAGACATGGTGACGACTAATGTGGCCGCGTTAGCAAAATTTTATTTATTTGTTGTGTGACTTAGATTTTTGACTTTTTGCACGTATGCTCGCGTGCGGAAGCAGGAATGTCTTCTGTAGAACAACTTTCTGTTTTTTTTTTTTTTTTTTTTTTTTT
>JGI24021J15306_10011747_pt1 | contig 10876 bp, 7 predicted proteins | sample Ectturendosymbi1_FD_15306 | JGI IMG/M metagenome (IMG submission 15306)
ATCCTATCAACATTTACTCTACCAGTTCAACGCCGCCTCTTCAGCCTCCCGGTTCAACATTGTCACCACCGTGGTTGGTGACATCAGGCATGGCGACTTCATCCCTCCCAAGTGCCAACGTTCTTCTCGGCAAGCAGATAAAATTGTCAGTTCACTGATTTCACCTCATGCGTTAAGAGGCGAATCGGTTCCAGGCAATGGCAGCCCAGAATCGATGATTTGAGACCGGGTACCATTCGCGCTGGTGAACGGGGCCGAAAAAGATTTTCACTCGTTTGCGAACAATAGTGTTTATGACGACAGCAGTCGGTAATGTCGGACGCGGGATGTCACTGTGTCAGGCGTGGGCAGTTGTCACGTGTCACGAACTTGCTGTTCATTTCCTCGTGTATATTTTTGTCTCGTTGCTTTTTCTACGTCTAGAAACGATCGTGAATAAGTGAAAAACTGCTTTGCCTTTGTTTCTGTTGCTGCTTTTGAAGCAAAATTAAAAAAAATTATGGTTCCATTGTCGCCGAAACGTCCTATTCTGCGGGTACCATTTTTGACGGACCAAGGTCGTTGTGGTTGGTTTGTGGTTTCCAATGAACTGCTTTTTTTCTTATTTTCTTTTGTATGCTGCAACTGTGTTTAAAATGATGCTGACTGAGATATAAACCTGAAAAAGCAGAGCGCTTTTGTTCGTTTTGTTCGACCAACGAAATTTTGAAATCTGTAATCGTAAACAAATTAATCCGAATTACGTCATTTCGTAACCGCTATTTTTAGTCGTGAATCTATTTGCAGCAGTTTCGAACACCAAGCGTCGTTAACGTAAGTCAAGATTGGAGAAAAACTGAAACCTTTCGCTATCGACGTGAGCGTTTCCACAAATGATTGTCAAAATGATCTTGTAGGAACATTAACGTTTACACTGTGCGTAGAGTTTCGGCCATTTCCACGCCTTGTGTCCTGATGCAGCTTCCTCGAATCGGTTTTGATTGAAATTTAATTTCAAACTTTTGTTTCGCAACAATACGTGTTTGTTTCGCAACAATACGTGTTTGTTAAAACCACTGCGACATCAGCTCCTTATGTTCAAGCGACGTCTTCGGTTGTCGTTGAGCTGCTGGAAAACCCGCAACGTTTTCTACCAATCCGCGTAATGTTGTCATGGAAACACGCAGGTGACTTCGCGTTTTAGTTCAGTCTGAAGTATCTGACGATGTGAGTATTTTGTGTTATTATTGTTGATCGCCGCTGAAGAGAATCACGGAATTTATCTCCTATCTGATGTTTGCAAAAAAGAGTTGCTAATGCCACCCTTGGTTGAGACGTCAGCAGTCGTCACGCGATTGCAACGATCCCTAAGACCATTTAACAAAAGTAAATAACGGAATATAATCTTTTCCGCGCTTCGCGATGTCTGCGCCGCTGTTTGCGGTCGTTGTTCGCCGCATGACGTGGGATATTGCGCATTGTGCGGGGCGATCACCGCGTAGATTTGTCGCTCGCATCGCCCGTAATTCCCATTTCACGCCTTCGGGTCGTCTCGTATTGCGAATTATTTTCTCCTGGCAATCGGTCACGCCGGATCGGGACCAGTTTCAGGGGATTCCGGGCGTGCCCGTCCTGCGCCAGATGCTGAGGCCAATAGCTTGGGCCGAATCGGGCTCGTTCTGGCGAGCAGGGCAGGGCCAGGGAGACGAGCTTATTAGTATCGCGCTTGGCAGTCGTTCCGGTTTATTTACACCAGCATGTGTTCGCGTCAAGACTGACACGTCGCTTTTTTATTGCCTTTGTAGCGCCACGCAATCGAGATTTTCTGCCCGCATAACGGTTGTTTCGAGCCGCGCACAGACGTTCCCTGCTTCACTGCTGCTTTTTCCACAGCCAAGCTCCTTGTTTTCTATTCTCCACGTGCAGTCGATATTGTTCGTCGCAGTCGTTCTCGTTTTTTCGCATTCCCTATTCTTTTTTCCATACCACGAGAACCATGTTGGTTCACTTTTTTTTCCTGACATAAGGACCGCGCTGCAGCAGAAACCACAAGAATCGCGCGTGAACTCCGACATAGACCAACAACCTCGTCGCTGCTGCCTCCTGGTTATTCCCTTCTGTGTCGTTTTTTTTGTTTTGGTCAATATTTACGCGGTTTTTGAGGTTACTGAGAAAAAATACAATAAAAAATCCAAGGGCTTCTCACGCACTTGTACGCGTCTGAAGCAAGTTACGCAAAATACTCTGGACGCGAATCGTGGTTCGTTGTCACCAGGCCCGTGACCAGCTTGGGACATCGGAAGGGGCGAAGAGTTTTCTGGAAGGGGCAAACATTTTGGATAAGCTGTGTCCAACACATTTTCCAGGGGGCTAAAAATTTTGCAAATGGGGATTCGCCCCCATTGGTTACGGGCCTGATTGTCGCCATCGTACTGAAAGCCTGAGTCCAGAGAAAAGGCAAGTTACTCCTGCGGTTTAGGTAAAGGTTGGACTGAGGTTCATCTTGAAACTATGCGTAGTTCCGAAGGATTGATCAGGCGTGTCACTTAAACACGCAACGACATCAAAAGTTCTGTTTCCTTTAGTAGGTTCATTTTAATGAATTGCTAAGCCTCGTGTGATCTTGCGAGGGCAAACTATAAGATAGAAAATGAAAGCCACAATATTTGAAAACACTCAATTTCTGGTTGTACTTCGGCCATCGTCGGAGAGAAAATTTTGAGACTTTGTGGCAGTGACCGCAAGGAAGTAACATTCAATCTTTCTCTCATCGAAGATGACTTACGTACAGGCTGAAACGTGCCAAATGTTTTCACTTGCTGTGGCTTTGTACTTCCTATTTAAAGTTAAAACTTCCGGGTCCTGTCGATGCTACGGCCGAAGTTCTCACAACTAGTCCTGAAGAACAAAGAAATGACGCAGTTCTCGCATTGCATCCTGCCCAACATATTCTTCCACGGTTTCTGGCCTAGTTGCCCATGTTGATAACATTGGGCCCTCGTGCTTCGTAGAACCCCTTATTGACGCTTTCAACTTTGACGTAATCTCTTATCGGTGGTTCCAGAAGCGGCCTGGTCCCATAAACAGAAGAAGAGCAGGCAGGAACCCTTTTCACTTTTTCCTCCTTGCCCACGTCCAGTCCAAGGCGACTTGCTCGATCGTCCCTGTGCAGCTTTTTTTCAAAATGATGATCGAGATGAAACAGCCGGTCATATTCAGAATACTTAACACGTTCCTTGTGGTTGTTGAAGTAAGTCATTTCCTTGCCTGCATCCTCCGGTTTCAACCAGGTACCGTAGGGCTTACGCCATGTTTCGTGAGCCTTGCGCCGTGTCCTGTCTTCTCTCTTCACGTACTCGCACCACTGTAGTTTCTGTTGCTCGGGTGAAAAGTTGTAAGACATGTCCTTGGCAGGCCTGGGTATGCGAGGTCCTGGACTGTAGTGGCTTGTCACTGAGCAAACTGCCTTAGGAACAATTCTTGGCGGTCCTATGACGTCACAACCAAGAAAAAAGTTTGCTCATTCCTGCTGGCATTTACTGTGGAACCAAGTCGACAGTTGGACCAGTGGTGTCAAGCATAGTGTACAGCTCGCGGGCCCAAACCTTTTCGATGTAGGGTTGTATGCGATCCTCGAGGTGACTTCAAATAGAGTAAAAATCAGGAATAATAAATTAAAGACATGAACACCATGCAAACAGAAGTAACTGTTATGTCAGGTTTGTCCCCGACGTTGTCGTCTCTTCATGCTTTTTACTTCCTGTCTGAGCATGACTTTTGCCTTCAACCTGTGCTATTATGATGTTACAATAAGTGCAAAATTAACATTCTCTTTACACATCTTTTGCTGGTGCGTCCAAGGCAAGGTCCATTCCAGGACCCTTTCACTTCAAAATGACCTTTTTCCGTTGTAGCTACATGAGGTAGATGAGACTTTCACAGAAGCTAATTTATACCGAGTTCATGTGGACACCAAGTTCGTAAAAATATTGTTTACTCAACTAACACCCGTTGCAACATTCATGTAAACAACAAAATCCAGCATAGACCGTACAACTTTGCCTTCGTGGTAGTTTTTGGCAAACTGACTGACAATGTCCTTCAGGAGAGGAAGTCCATGACTCCAGACTCATGGCTGATATGTTTGGGAAACGTTTTATCAGACGGTCTCTGTGAAGAAATTAACAGCTAATTACTAGGAACGTAATCAATAACCGATGAAAGATCGATGTGCCAAGGTTAGTTCGTAGTATTCTTACCCGTTTCCATGACATTTCCACCAACTGATTCCGCATTTTACCCTGACTACACCCAAATCCATCATAGGAATAACACAAATAATGCAGTGAAGCTTTTTACCAGATGTTAATGTCGAGCAAGACTCTGGCATCATCAAAACTGGACATTTCACGATTGCAATGGTAAGACAGGTTGTTGTCGAAGTGCCAGCGCAGGCAGTTGTCTGCATAGGCTACATTTGAAAAGGCAGTGCGAATCCACTTTCCTTCGCTTTGAAAGTTTGCAATACGCATCGTAACACAAGAGATGGGCGAGGGATGGAGCTTTGGCTAAAAAGTGTGACATTAAGGTCTACATCTGTTAGGGTGAAGTGCTAGGAAACATCCATCAGCATTTTTCCAGGACCAGAATGTCGAGATCACAGGCGTAGCCAGGGGGGCCATGTAGCCTCCAGATTTTTAGCATATGTGGTCATTTTGTGCTTTGATAAGCGGCGTCGCAAATAAAATACTGTTGTTCGCCTAAAATCAAACATTTTTGACCCCCAAAATTGCTTGTCCCCCCAAAACTTTGGGCTGGCTGCGCCACTGGTTGAGATTCGCTGCTTACCTTGGTATATAATCGACCTTGAGCGATCGTCTCACCAGTTGCAGCGATTCGGTCGATTGCTTTCGGTGCACGTGATCAGCTTCAAAGTGGAATGGAAAGCGTCCTCCTCTGAAATGAAAAAAAACGTAGTCGGGCTTAAGAAAAAATGAGTTTGATGAATTTTTTTTATATTTTCGGTAAATATAAAGGTATGAAAACGATGAACGCTTCCAAAGTGAAAAACGCTTTGATGATGCTGCTTGTGTGAACAGCTGAATTACAGAAGATCTAAATATATTTCTGCGCTAATCTACTGTGTTGAAAATCAATCAAACCAACTTTCGTATTCAAGTGGGTAAGTTTGTCTTTGAAGCAGTTTCTTTCCTACCAAACCAGGAGCTGTGCGTTGCTTGGACTGATTGATTATATTGTCGCCGAAAAGATACATAGAAAGGTTATCGACCTTTGCGCTTAGTCGTAAGAGGACATCTTGCGGACACGTTACGAGTTTGCGAAAAATGGGGCAAAGTATTTTGAAAAATTTTTAAATTATCTTATACTTCTTGCACATCAGCATCTTCATCACAGTTTTGAAAAAAATTTCAGTAATGACATTTTTAGGATCTGGTACAGCTATTACACCAGGTTGATGCAAACCCATTATTGCTGTTTTCGACTGAACAAATGTTCAACCAGATCTTGTGTTCACCCTTACAAAAGTGGTATAATGTTTTTGTGTCCCGACAAGGCTTGATCCTATCCCGTTTATCGTGTTGGAAGACGTTAAAGTCAACTATTCTTATTTTATTCTCACTGGCAGTACAGTAATTCAGCACTTCTTTCGTTTTTCGGGAAAAAATCCGAAAAATCTGGCGAATGTATTTCGCACACATAAACACTTTTGTTCTTCTTAGTCTACGGCTTCCACGCCGATGGGTTTCATCGAAATAGCAAAAGATGTGTTTGTTGTTGAAAAATCTTAAAGGGGTCGGGCCCCTGTACGCGTGAAACAATTGGCCGCAGTTTGCGCCCGAAGCTAAACAGCTTATTCGCATACACGGTTGAAGCGGCGGAGCAGCGTCAAAAATTAAGTAGGGTAGCCATTTATCAAAACGACAATGTGACGTACTGCAGTTTTTACGGTTGGGTGATTTTTCATTAGAGTACAAAGAAAGTTTTGGGCACCGCATGAGGTAGAAGCAGGGAAACATCGTTTCCTCTTCCAAAAACAAGGGGTTCGACCACCTTCGGCGTTAACCGCGACTCCACCGCTGAGCGTGATGTACCAAACCTGGGGTTTGTGGTGTGAAACGTCCAGGTCGTAATAAAAGTATGTATTCCTTTCAATTGTATTTGCACATTCTGGTGTTTTCGTGATGAACCTGAGTTTTACCCAACTTCTTGATTGTCCATTCCGAAATTTTTGTAAGTTACTGCAAGTTTAGTGCGCTTATGTGGAGTTCAGAAGGGTGCATTTACAGTGCAAAACTTTTATTTCATCTTTTTACGATTTGTCAAATGTTTTAAGTTAGTTATAAACACCGCCTAGTCATGTAAAGGTGAAATTACCTGACCAGGAAGAAAAATACATTGCATAAAGTCTTCCCGATGGCCACAAAGCAAAGATGTCAAAGCTGTTTTATGCAGAACAGACGCCATTAGAAGATTGAGGGAAATCATGGTGGAGCTGGACTTGAAGCTGAAAAGCTGCTTGGAAGATTTTTGACCATGCTCCGAAAAAGAGACTTGATTGCAATAGGGTGGTCAGTTGCGTTGGACAGATCATGGGACGTCGTCGCCTCTATCTTGCCCTGTGTAACTTGTTTGTTAGATCTTGTGTGAATATTTATTCCTGGTTATACACTAGCACGCATATTTTAATCGCTGTACGTTCTTGTCTCAGGGCTGCAAGAAACGTGATCGAGATTCGTAAACGTTTGCGAGATCAGGTAAAGCTATGCATTTTAAACAACTGTGTTATACACATTAATTGATTAAATATCACGATACCAGAAACAAAAATTGCTTTTTTTATTAGAAGAATAAGAACAAGTGCAAAAATGCATTCCAGTGAATGCATAAAAACGTGACTTCATCAGCATTCACCATTTTGTAAATGTGTGATAAGCAGCAGGGACGCCGGAGAGCGGGGTATTGCCCCCCTGCTCTTTCAAAAGGGAGGAAACGTGGGCGGAGGTGCCTTTTCATAACAGTATCATAGGTACTTCCATGGTTTATCAAGATCGAATTGAAGCAAAGTTATTGCAGCTATTCACCCACCCAGAAAATTCAGAATGGTTTTCTATAACTTCTGATAATACTTTTGAGGTCAAAATTGTTGCTGAAGAGAAACAAGCATAAATGGTAACGATGTTTTTTGTTTTCTATAAGTTCCCGTAAGCCTCTTTTACTGACCCCTGCCCTACCGCTGTTCCGGCGTCCCTGGACAAGCTTTTCATCAAATATCCAGGGTTTTGCTGAAACCAGTATTTGTTTCTGCGTTCTTGTTTTTCCTCATTAAAGTGTTAGAAGCTGATTCTGTCCCAACGCGCGTTACCCGGATTGATTTCATCCATTAAAAGCTGAGAATGTACTGTAGCTAGTCTCAGATGGGAAAAGTGTGAACTAATTCTTATTCAGAAAGAATCTGAATTACACTCCCTTAACATCTTTTCAGAAACTAAAATCTTAAACTGCTAGACATCTAAATTTTATGGCAAGTCCCTTAAAGGACGGGAGTGTCAGTATACTGACACATACCTCACTGGTTATAACTGAAGAACCTGTGAAGCGACATCAAAACCTTAGACCTTGTTAGAAAGGCTTGACTCATCTTTTGTTATAATTTTTGCGCGTGTATGAAATCATTGTGAAGACTTCCTGGTGAAAACCGCAATGGCGTTACCGTGATTCCATAATGGGATAAGTCAAAAATTATGAAAGTTAAGTTAATTTTTGTCTTTATCAGAAAGTGCATCAGAATCCGCTTGAGAGATGTTTTTGTTGTCTCTGCCACAAGGGGATCGTGAGTTGTGACCCATATGGTGAAATGGTGACGTCACCAGCCAGGGCCGCAACCAGCTGATATTTTCGGGGGGTGAAAAAGGATTGTAACTTGTTACTGTACTATTTTAGGTAGAAAATGGTTGTTACCAGTGGCGTAAGTGACGGGGGGCAAGGGGCGAGCTTCCCCCCTGGAAAGCTAAATGTAAAAACTGGGCCCCCTTTAGCTGACTTTTCAGTGTATTTAATATTCTTTTGATTTTCAGCAGGTTGTTGTTTTTTTGCGTTTTTTGAGGTGTTTTCGTTTTTTTAGCTGGTATAGACATCCACGATATTCGGATTCACTATTATTTCTTAACTTTTTTTGAGTGTGTTGGCTTATGGCCCCCTACGGGGGCTAGTGGGCCCCCTTCAAATAAGTTTTGCACCTCCTCTAGTTACGCCACTGGCTGTAACTTGTTGCTGCACCTAACAACTAAAATGTTTTTGAAAATTTAGGGGACGGAGGGAAATGTCCCGGTTGCCTCCCCATGGTTGCGGCCTGTTGCTAACTCACCTTAGGTGTCACTGCAGCTAAGTCACTGGTAACAACTCATACATACTAAGGAAGTCGGTTTCACGGTATTCTAATCGTAAGCACTTTTATATTTTTACGATTAAACGCTGGGACAAAATCAACATGTCATGAAAAATTTGTTCGAAGAATCAGGGCAGATCATGATAAAAACAACAAACTCTATTCATGTGCTTTGAGTTCATTCAAGCATGTACTTTCGCCATTTACCCACTTCTTAGTACTGTCTAGCGACATCTACCGGTAATTTCAATCAGCATCGTTGCGCTTAAATAAACAAATACAGTACTTTGGCAAGATCACGAATTAGGTTAATGGGAGAATTCAAAAAAGCTACAGCTGTGTGTTGGCTGATTGTGACGAAGTGCGCGTATCATCAGTTAAACGCTTTGTCAAGCTTATCAATCTCAATTTTACCCTGTTGTAAGAGAAAAGGAATATACCTGGTTTAATCTCGCAAATGAAAGTTTGCTTTGGAAACAACAGTGCATCATGTGAAGGTTGGCGTTATATTTCAAGCAGGATTTTTAAGGTGTATTAGAGACCCGATTCGGGTCCCTAGAATTGAAAATCGGGTCCGTAGAATCAGAAAAAAACTATCATCGGGTCCCTAGAATCAGAGTAATCGGGTGCCTACTGGCCCATACCGGGTACCTAACATTTTCCTTAAAAAATACCTGATTTCAAGCAATATGATTTCTAAGAAGGGTAAATAAAATGAAACATTTGGAGGGCATTGAGGTTTCTGTTTTGATTAACGTAAGAGGAAGAGCAGTTCAAACGCAAAATAGATACAGTTGTAAAGGCTGAACAAAAATTGTTTATAATTTAGGGAACGCAGTGATGGTCTGCTAGATGCTTCGCTTTACTAAAATACCTTTGAAATGTATTCAGTGAAGTAAAAACATAATGTGAAAGTTATACCAAGATAGTTGTAACTGCACTAATCCGAAAATCGAAACCAATCGAAAAAATCCCGCACAGAGTGTAAAATCCAACATAAAACCACAGTTGAAATGCAAGCAAACCTTCGGACTTTATAACAAAAAACAAAAGCAAAAAATCTGTCATTTAGGAAGTTTTTGTAACAGCAGTAATTTGCTACCTTCTGTACCATGAGGAAATTAGAGCTACGCTAATTTACAGGGGTATCTCAATCTACGACGTCGGAATCAATGACTGTTATCATTGCTCAAAGACGTGCTATCCATTAAGAAACTCCCTGCTCAAAACCTGCATTAAGAGATGTTTTGAGGCCCATTTCTGAGAGTTTGCCCCGGCCGCCCTAAATTCTAATGTCCACCCCTGTGTAGGACTTTCATTTGTTTTATTCTAAAATGAAAAAGATGATCACGTATTGTCCACGACAGCAATGTCCCGCTTGTAAACCTGTCCAGAATGCCGTGGATACAGTGCATACAAGAAAACATATATGCTTATGACCTGGTCCGATATAGAAAAGAACATTTTTGCAGAGAGGCAAAGAGCTACCTTGTTTTAATATTGGGTAAAAGTCTTTCGCGTCTGTTGCTGCTTCAGCTAAACTATGTAAACAGACGACGGTGTTTCAGCAAAGTAAATAAATACCCCGCCTATGCCACAGCGAAGTGCTGAGTCAGTGAGAAGAGTTGTTCTTCCCGGAAGATCCGGTTTTGAGAACACACACCAGTAGTGATCTTGAAACATCCAGATCAAGAGTTAACAAAGAAAGAAGAGCAAATTTTTCTTGGTCTGCCTCTGCTTATACACTCATAGTTTGAGGTCAGCGGTTCAAAGGGGTTTGTTTCTGTAATGAACAGATTATAACGACGGATTCAAAGGTTCCTGCTCGCACCCGCCGACAGGATCCACACGTATCAACACAATGGAGCGGAACTGGTGCACGCGTCATTGTCTGCACAAACATAACTAGATTGCTTGCCTCTTGAGTCACAACAGCAAGCGACGGAACCAGTAGAGCCTTCCAAAGCGATCGTTAAAGATTTTAAGTCGTCTTGACACTTTGACTGGCTTAATTGGTACGACGATCAGAATAGAACTAGAAACGGTATTAGTTGGGCATGAAATTGCCTATTATGGTTTGGATAAACAGCGGAGCGATTTTTCTGCCTTCAGTCGTATCTACTGCAGCGAAGTCTGAAAGAATGAGAGGTCAATATGGCCGCTGGCGATTATTAATATATTTTCTCTTTTTTTCATAGTTTATTAAAGATAGTTTTTTTTCTTTGAAAACTACTTGGACGTTTTCCGGCTGTCTGTATCGCTTGGTTTAAAAAATCATGCACAACATAGAACAAAAGGAACACAGGCTAAGGCAGTGGTTCCCAACCGGGGTGCCGCGGCACCCTGGGGTGCCATTTACAGTGCCCAGGGGTGCCGCGAGCTAATGCGTTTTTTTGCCATATCATTAAAAATACATTTTCAAACTGTCATCAAACCTCAAAGCAAATTGCTATGGGTGCCGTAAATTATTATTCTTTTCTGTAGGGTGCC
>JGI24021J15306_10011750_pt1 | contig 10874 bp, 8 predicted proteins | sample Ectturendosymbi1_FD_15306 | JGI IMG/M metagenome (IMG submission 15306)
TGACCGGTGTTCGATGGAACACTAGTCAAACTTATCAAATTTCCTGCGGAACACCTGACGATCTTTCACGGAACACTAGTTTTCCGCGGAACACCGGATGAAAATCACTGCATTAGAGGATGCCGATACCAAAACTAGCACTTTTAAACAGGATTTTTTATGTTTGTTCCAGAAAATTGGTCAGTTATTTATTACAAACATAGTCACAGACAGTCGATACTAATTCTCAAAGCTGACTTTTGCATCTTTGGCTTTGTATATGATGAAGCAATAAGCATAATTCAGTGTAGGCAGCACAAAAATCCCAATAATTAGGGCTACAATATTTGCTTAACACAATGCAGCAGACTTTCTGTTGCAGAAAGTAACACAATACGCAAAAAAGCTTTAATGCGATCAAGTTTATAGCAAAAATGTTCAACTCGTGCCCAAACTGGTGTCCACTCACAACAAGCTCACTCTGGTAACAGCGCTCTTGCATTAAAAAAAATGCATTCATGCGTAGAACGCTGACTCAATAGAAACTTTTAATACCGTCTGAATATTGTTCTACAGATCAGATCGGTTAAGCCAATTTCGCCACCACTGAATTGGCTGCATCAATCAATGTTTAAACACGATGCCGCAATCACTTCAAATGCTGCACCACCAGCAAATTAAAACCACTTTTCTGAAAGTCCCATGTGGCTCTCAAGCACCTTTTGTGTGGTTCTTGGCAGTCTTTCAATAAAACAGTAGTGTAACCAGCCCAAAAATTGTGGGTGAAACTATTAACACTATTTTTTTCGGATACTGCCTCTCAAAGCACAAAACGACTATATGTTCTAAAAATTAGGGGGGAATTGCTCCATAGGCCTCCCTGGCTACACCTATGAGTAAAACTTTAATATTTTGTGTAACAGACTTTGTTCTGCAGTAAAACAAAACGTGTGAATTGATTTCCGTTAAAATGTATTTAATGCAACTCTCAAAAATCGTAGATCTACATTTGGCTGCCTTCAGCGAAAAGGTTGAGAACCACTGGCTTAAACTGTGCAAGAGCTGGAGGCATTTTCTGAATACGTGACTTGAGAGTAGGAATTGCTCGACCCTGCTGTGCAAGTTACATACAGTCTTGTCGTAACACATGCGTTAGAGATTATGAAAATTTACTATCCATAGGATAGGATATCTTTACTTTGGTGTGTAGAAGTCTCTCAGTGGTCTACAAGCTATGATATGGCGAAGCTTCATGTAACCAGTCCATATTACTTAAATAAATTATGTAACACTCTAATGTAGTAAAAAAGTTCGTTGTAAATTGAATAGTGCCCATGAAATACAAATTTTAGAAGCACGTTAAGCAAGGATTAGGCATGAGAATTTGCCGCTTCTATCGGTTTCGTACTCTTTCAGTGTCTCGTTTTGGCATGCCGAGCAGTAGCATGGTACACTGCAGCGATGCAACAGTTTGCACGTTGAATGTGAATCGATGGTAGTAGGCTGAATCAGTCGAAGTTGATCCATGTGGACGCAATGATAGTTAAGTCCTCTTGAGTGCAACATTTTCAAGAAAACAAATTTCTTTTGCGACATGACAAAGGGGCGATCGTCTTAAACTTGCAGCCCATGGGAATTTTCAACAAGCTTCCTAGGAAATTTACATTTTCTCAAGCCATGTTTATCACTCTGCAATTACAAAATGAGAGCTTTCAACCACCACAATCCATGAAGCTGTCGGTTTTTAAATCAATGTTTGTTCTGATTCTCACTTATGGTCATGAATCTTGTGTAATGACTGAAAGAGTGAGCATTAAGCATAAGTGGCAGAAATCAGCTTTTTGCAATGAGTGCACAGTGTGATGTTTTGTGACGAAGTATGCAGTTGTGAACTTTATGAAACACGGAATGTTGAGCCACTTCTCCAAGTAAAAAGATCTAGCTACAATGATTCGGCCACATGACAAAAATACCCCAGCAAAGATTAGCAAGGTGAGTCCCACCAGCCACACCTGTGGGAAAGCTGTCTAAGGGTTGACCAAGGACTAGGTAGTGTGATTACATCTTCAGACTGGATTATTTCTGTGTTGGTGTGGAACCAATATCAAAGGTTGATAAGAACTGAGAGGTATCATGACTCTGGAAGCTGCTGCCTGTGTAATCTCCTGAGAGGCAAAGTGGGTGTGAAAATGAAAGTATGAAAAAAATTCTATTTTTATTTGCTAATATACAGGTGGGTCCAAAAAGTTGCATCCAGTTTATTATTGCTATCAGTTGATATTAAAATAACCCAGGCTTCTGATTTTGAGATAAATCGTAATTAGAGCTCCAAAGTTATATTTCCTAGCTTTAATTAATCAAGCAGCCAGGTATTCCATGCTGGAGCAGACCAAGATAGTGGAAAAATTCAGGGGGATGGAAAGTGTACAGTGTATAACACTAAATGATTGCAGTGGCTGGCCATGGTTAGCTGAGGCAAAAAATCACATCGCGACTTTGAAACAAGGTTTGGAGTAGTCTTCAAAGATATCCACAAGATGTTTTTCTCAGGAGACAGATCTTTCAAGGAGTTCGGTTATGTGCGAAATAGCACCAGGATGTTCACCTGTTTCTGCAGAAGATACAAATTTTACAACTGATGCAGATAAGACTGAGAGACATGCCTTCAAGCAATCCATCAGTTGGCGAATCGAAGACTATCCTGATTTCTTGGAATTCATTTTTTTCAGTGACAAGAAAAATTACCACAAGGAGAATATGCACTTTTGTACCAAGGCTCAGTCTCATAGGGTGAAGAAAATGACTGTTTAGTGTGCATTGGGCTGTAATGGCATTATCAGGCTGTACTGGTTTGGGATGCTGTTGGGTATCTGATAACTGAACACTAGAGCAATACATTGAGATAATGAGAAAAAAGTCATCCCAACACTAAGGCAGATATGGGGAGTGGACATGGATACTATGATGAATCAGCACAATGTTCTACACTGCATGGCTCCAATGCTTCCCTCTTCTCTAGAGACAAGCTCATCTCATGCCATACGGACCACCATTGGGCTGCACATTTTCCAGACCTATCCCTTTTGGATTTATGTTCTGTGGGAATACCTAATAAACATGGTCTATGCCAGGGGTGCACAACCCTTTCTCTGTGCCAGCTGCATTGTTTATTTTTATGAATTGCAGCTGCAAGTGAGTTCAAGATATTTTTTTGTGTTGCTTCTGTTCTGCTTTTGCACACTCAGCTTACTGCCTCACCTGCTACCACACATCTGTATGGTTGTTTTTCCACGAAGTATCCTCAAAGAGCAAACAGTTTTTAGTGATGCACTGCTGCCATAACTTATAGTTTCAAATATATATTCACAGCCGCATTAATTTTATTGAAGGCTGCAGGTTGTGCACCCCTGTTCTNTGCTAATATGCCTCAAACTAATGCTTCAAAGGATAACAATGTAGCAAAGATCAGGAGAATTCCCTATGAGATGTTTCACAGGGTCATGAGACTTTAATATGTGAGTAGTTACAGTGATTTAGCACCAATGAGCTTGGATCAAACACATTATAAACTATTGAGCTGTGCTCGCAAAATGGTGGTACATTAGGAAAAACCTATGCCACAGTGATGTTACATGTCTATTAGACAGGATTATGAATAAAAGTTGCAAGGTATTCCTTTCACTGCACTGTAATACTTTATTGAAAATGGATACAACTTTTTGCACCGCCCTGTATATCCAATAAAAAACAAGTTTAATAATAAAGTTTTCAAGTATGCTCAAACCCTTCCATAAAAATTCTTCAAAACATCTAATACGTTCTCAGGTATGTGAAAGAATCAGAAAAAGTTTTGCTGTTAAATTTCAAAAAATAAACTAACATTAAGTTGGATATATTAGTTCCATGATCAGCAAAATACCATTATAAAATGAGTAAGTATTGTGGTTTGCTAACTTGTTTCATTTTTAAAAATTTGTCACCACTGAATATGAATATGTACTGAATATGTAAACCAAATTCCATTGAACACAAAACCAAGAGTTGCATGATCCAGAGATTTCATTTGGTTTGATATCGGCATAGATCTTAATTCACATTGATTTTTGCTTCAGGTTTTCAGTGTATACAGCTGTCTAATAGAAGTTTCAACTGGCTTTCTTTTTGGTTGGCACATCAAATGTGTGGAATTTTACATTTTAAATATTGGTGATTATGTTGGTTTAAATTATGTTGTATGTTAGCGGTTCCCAAACTTTTTTATGCGCGATCCAAATCTGAGTTTAATGAACATCTCATGACCCAAGCATAAAACATCAAAAAAATGTATTTTACATGCTTAGGAAGTGAAAATGTTCCAACTACTCTATTAACTACTATATAGCTAAACTTTCATACTATAAACCATGACACTCCACTGACCTATTTACTGAACTGTTGAGCTCCAAAATACTTCCATAATCAACGAATCTTAACTTAGCAGCTAGTTGGCTAGTTTGTGTTACAGCTAATAGCTGTGCTGCCATCAAAACTCTCAGAAAACCACTCATGATGCAATAATCCAGTTTAATTAGATGAAGCCAAAATAAATGCATATGATGTAATAATTAAGTCTATAACGGAATTGAAAAAACTTGAAAAATGAAAAGAAAAAAGTTCGTTTTGACAGATTTCAATCACCTTGGCGCGACCCATTTTTTGACCCTTTGGGACTCATGTTTGGTTCGTGACCCATACTTTGGGAACTGCTGTTCTATGTGCATGATGTTTGATTTTATATTTAAGGATATATTTCAATATATACTGACAAATTTTTCACTGTTATGTTAATTGAAAGCAATTAATTATGAACTCCTTCACCTTGACTTGCATGTTAACTTTAATACATTTAAACTTAAAACTTTAGGTGCAGCAGCATGTGTTGATGTAGCTTGGTAATGTTTCCAATGTCTGATCAGAGTAACTGTGTCATGAGTATTTGAAACAAATCTTTCTACAGCACCCACCATTTAAAAATATGGATTTACGTTGCTCCCACCTTGTGCATAGTTTCCCAAAATTCAAATCTATGTGTGGCAGCTCCATAAATTAAAAGAATCATAAGAGATAGTATAGGAATTGGCTTTGTGGAAGTTACATGGTACAGTAGTTAGTAGTTGGCGTTTTATTTCACGGAATACATGGAATTATACTTGCAATCAAGTCTTCAATGTACACTTTGTACAGTAGAGTGAGTTGGGGCAAAAAAATCAAGGGGGTAGTTGCGGTAAAAAAGGACACTCCCGTACAACCTTAACTGGCTGCACTGCATGCATTTTTTTGGATTGATGCAGTGCAAGTATCTAAAAAGCCTCTGTGTGTATTGCTTGTTTTAATGATGCATTTATTTATGTAGTAGCTTAGTTTTACCAATAAAATGCAAAAATAGGCCAAAAAAACTTTTAGTGGGTTTGTGAACTTTTGTGTGATGCGGTTGCACACTAATTTTTTACTCCAATTTCTTGTTAGACAGTGTGTCTCCTAACCATTGACAGTATGCCAATGAAAAAAAGCTGTTATGATGAATACTTTTTGTTCCCCAAAGTCGATTTCTTACCATGAATTTTGCATGGCCATGGGGGCAAAAAAATCAATTGTTTTTTTGCTTCATGAAGAATTGTGGATATTTTAAAGCAAAAATTCAATTCCTCATTGCAAGTATAGTAACTGTAGAAGATTTTTGAAAACCTCTAGACCAGTATTAACCATAAACATGCACACTTCCACTTGTATTGAAACAATTGAATTGGATAGAATGGAAAAAAGGAAAATTTATCCACCATAAAGCTTCTTGCACACTGCGCAGATTTGTTGCAGTCTCACAATGTAAAATGTTTTGTTCCACTGAAGTACTACTATGGAAAAGCATTACTTCAACACATCCAAGGAGTTGGAGGATGACAACCACTACAAAAAACGTAGTTTGTGAATGTGCTGTGCAGTGTATGGAGGCATGGTTTAAATGCACAAAACATAATTTATGGGTTTAGAAGTGCTGGTGCTTTTCCTGTTGACAAAACCAAGTACAAGCTGTCACGTTCAGACAAATTCAAACTCCAACTTCCTGGAAATAAAAAAGGATCACTGTGTGAGCTTATGGAACCCCATACTAAACTTTGCTGTCGATGTTCCAGAAGCAACAGGCTGTTCAGGAGACTCTCCATATGATTCCCAACCATTCACATGTGCTCATCAGTGTCAACCATGTGATACAACTTGTAAGCACATATGCTCTATCACTCTCTGGAGAAGACACAGCTGAGCAGAGGTGCACAGCTGTCCACAAAGTAGTTCTTCAAGCTATTGCAAAACAGAGCTCCAGAAGGAATGAAATATCATATCTCTTTTATGTCAAAGGATGAAAATGTATCAATTGAGAGTGTCATTAAATCTAGGGTACGACTACTGTTGCTAACCATGAGTTACCAATGAAGTGAATACGAGTTAAAATGAATGGAAGTATCCTGATAAATAAAAGGTTTGAGGGACAAGTAGAGGTGTTCAAGAAAGAAAACACAATGAAGCCAGAAAACTAAAAAAGCAACTTGTTTCAGACACTAATGAAGGTGAAGAGATTTCACTGCATGATGAGTCAGATGATGATGTAGACTTTGAGGATAGTGACAAAGGAATTCCCAAGGATGAAGGGAACTAAGAAAAAGTCACCCTTTCAAACCCAGACATTGGAAAATACTTTGCGGTGCACTGGAATTATCCACGGACATATTACTGCCATAAAGTTGAGAATGTATTTTTAAGACGACGTGGACAAGCAAGCAGAGAAAGCAGAATTTACATTTTTGCAGAATAAGAGTGGGATAGATAAACATGCTGGGATTGGCCTACTACTGAAGATACAAAGATTGTTGATACTGCCAACTGTTTTTGGGGGCCAGCATTGGCCAAACTGAAAAGTGGTAGGCGTGGGTTATCAAATTTTGTATTCAAAGAAGAGAATAAAGTGCAAGAAAATTGTCCATTTCTCGAGAAATATGGTGTAAACAATGTCTAACATTGTTACTAGACTATTTGCATATGAATAATGTTGTTGTAGTTGTGGCAATATACTACAAAATATGATTCAGTGAAGTTGCCCTTTTTCCGCATGCATGCTTTTTTTGCCTCTTTTTAGGGTCAAAAAAGCAGGACTATTTTGTATATATTCTTTTTAATGTGCAGAGGTAAGCCAAAATTTTCTGAAAGGTACATTGCCCACCAGCCTCACTAGGAAACAAAACTTTTTATTCAATGCACAGAGCATGATCCATATCAAACTTCATGCATTTTGACTTTTTTTGCCCCAACTGACTATATTTGATGAATGCTTTCACAGTGGTCTTGCATATCTTTTAACTTGTGAAAATGACAAAACTGTACAAGGATCATGGTAAGATTGCAGTTTTCTGTAAGCAGAAACAAGTGTCTGCCAGACATGCCGCATGTTCATTATGTGGTAGAGTTGGATCAATAATTTCTTAAGCTGTATGTAATCAATTGTACATTTTCATGTAACTGCAGTATTATTGTAATGAGATTTTTTGTTTTTGTGTAGTTATAATTTGCTTCAATATTTAACCTAATTTTAATTGCACTTTACTCTGAACAACTCCACAGAGCTTGAAAAAATGCATGAACAAAATCAGTGAAAAACTAAACACATAACCTGCTGCAGTTTTAGCAAGTCAGCAAAAAACCTCAAACTATTTTATGTGCATCAAGATACGAATTATCAAATATGGCTGCACATCCAATGCTTCAATCAATTCTAAGTTTATATAATGTGTCTTTTGCAGGTTGCATACCATTGTAGGTTAAAGTATTTTGAACATTGTTGTAGCTTGACTTCTTGATAGTATGGCTCACAAATGGGACAGTTTTCTTCGAACTAATTTGCGTGGAAAATACGTACAAGCAGATGCTGCGAGGATGGATGCAATGAATGTTATAACTCATTACAAGGACCTGTCACCTAGCATGGAAAAATTTACTTTCAATGACGGTACTAACAAAATGTTGCTTTGTTTGAAAGGAACAATTCCAGTCTTGTATAGGGGAACAACTTATAACATCCCAGTTGCAATATGGCTGCAAGAAGCCCATCCTCAGGTTTCACCTTTCTGCTATGTTAAGCCCACAAATACCATGCAAGTTCGTCAAGGTAGGCATGTGGATGCTAACGGTCGGGTTTACCTGCCCTACTTGACAGACTGGAGACAGGGGAGTCACAACCTCGTCGGATGTGTGCAAGTGATGTGCCACGTGTTTGGTGAAGAGCCTCCTGTTTATTCAAAGCCAGCACCTGTTCGACCGCCTCCTCAACCTCATACACCATACTCTACACAGCATGGTGCACCGTACCCCACATACCCCGCTCAAGGACCTCCCACTACTACCTACCAACCTGCCTTCCCGTCACAGACACCATATCCAACAGTGAATCCTCAAAGGCCCCCGTATCCTACCCCGATGCGTGCAGGGTACCCACCCTATGGAGGATACCCACCAGTCCCACCTGACACCAGAAGCGTGGCACCTGCGAGTGCTTATCCACCGCAGCCATCTCAAGTCAATGCACAGGTCCAAAAAGAGTCGACGATCGATGAAAACATGATAAAAGCCTCTCTTATGACTGCAGTAAATGACAAACTGAAGCGTCGCTTCAAAGACACTGTGGCTCAGGCCCAGTCAGAAATTCAGGCGCTGAAGAAGACGGAAAATGATTTAAAAGCAGGTACGGTGAAGATTGACTCCATTGTCGATCGTTTAGAAAAGGAAGTAGCGGATGCCGACTCGAATATAATAATGCTCGAGCAAAAAAATGAGGAGTTTGAAAAGGAGCTTGATAAACTGCAAAAGAAACAAGACGACCTTGACGTTGACGATGTTGTCATGGCAACCACTCCTGTTTACAGACAAATCGTGTCGTCTTTTGCGGAGGAGCAAGCGCTCGAGGACACCATATATTATTTAGGGGAAGCTCTTCACAAGGGCGTGGTCGACGTCGACACGTTCCTGAAACATGTCCGTGCAATGTCTCGTCAGCAGTTCATGCTGCGCGCTGTCATTCAGAAAGCAAGAAAGTCAGCCGGTCTTGCCGATGTCTACTGAAAGCACCGCGTTGCAGTCCTGATCTATTTGACGATTTTTAACAAATGCACTTCGCGATAGCGACACAGCTTGCGCTTACAACTCTTAACGGCAGTGACGCAGGTGAACTTCAGCTGCGTGATAAATGTTACTTGACTGGAAATGAGGCATGTTGGCATTTCACCGAACGAATCCATCTTCCGAAAATGGTGAAACAAGTAGTCTTGCATGTGAGAGAGAAGATCGATTTTTATAATTGAAACTTCCACTTGAAAAGTGGCGTCAAAACAGCCGCTAGGCTTTTTGGGTAACTTGATTTGCAAACACTCGAGTTTTGCGCCGTGTGATTTAATCTGGTGTGGTATTTTAAACTTTGCTGACGCAGCCCAGTTTGGAGAGACCCAGCGTTGCGAATGACGTTGGAAGTACTTCCTGCCCCGCCTGTAAGCGTCCATGTGCTGTGAATGTTATCATGTCGAGTCAGCCTAAGTTTTGTAGGTGTTTTCCAGGGGCATTATAATTTGAATGTGTTGTTTGCCAAGTGAACTTCTTGCTGCCACTGTTTAGTGAACGATGAACGTATAATGTGCAACCGTCAGTTTAAGATCGTGTGAATATCCACCTTATGGCATGCTGGGCAAACAGCAAGCTCGCTAAATTAATCTCTAAATCAAACGCTGGAGGCTTTAACGAAGAGAAAGAACGTGCTTCTTGAGCTGGTAGTTGCTGGAAATTATAGAAACAAACGTCTTTAACACTGAAAATATACCAGGTCATAATGCTATTGAGATTTCGTTTGTTATAAGCCCAAAAAATCAAGTTCAAGTTTTGGCTGCGTGATAAATGTTACGAGCACTGCCGATGTTTGGCATGGTATATCTCTTCAGCCTAATGACGTTTGATTGCAGCACGTTTCGCGTGGAAAAAACACGCAAGTTCGGAACCTTCAGCTGTATTTTTCCATGTCGCAAGCTCGCCGTCGAGCAAAATACAAGCGAGCCCATGCGTGAAGTCTGTCCAGGCATTGCGAACGCCAAGGAACCAAGTTATTCAATTTGAGTTGGGAATTTTGTCAACTAGTAGTGCAGTTTGACACGGACGTGGTGTGGTGTTGGTTATGTTCGAGTCGAGAAGGTGTGTTCAGTGGGTGACTTTGCTCGTTTTCCAACTGCGACGCTGCATTCTCTGCTGGAGCCGATGTTTTGACTACGTTATAATCGCTCTGTACTTCTAAGCGTCCTCTGCGTTTGCGTACTTAGCGATCCAAGCTAAAGCCAAACCTTGTTCGCGCACTTAACGCGATCGAAGCGGTCTTGTCGGCGTGTGCTTCTGCCAGACCGAATGCTTATGCTGAGTATGTTCTTCATTAAACTTTCATTTTGCTGCTTGTTATCCGCATAAAATTTCCTGATTGCTAGTGTCATTTGTGACGTTTACAGTTCGCCAAAACCTTTCTGGGGCGAAATGTCACGTCCCGCGTACCAGACGTGTAACGATTACTTATAAGGAGCAGAATGATAAAACTATTCCTACTTGGTTAGTTCGTCAAACTCCCAACGATTATTTCGAAAACATATCGCCCAAGGGCGCCCTTAAACTCGTGAACATTGTGATGTATCTTCAACCAGCCAGAGCGATGTTTGTCTCCTGTTCTTGCAGAACACAATTACCGGTCCTGGACCCACATACAAGTAATCGCTTGCCGATCCCCGATCGGACTATGTGGCCTATCACAAATTCAGCACATGTACTGACTGTACTGTATGTAGTTT
>JGI24021J15306_10011751_pt1 | contig 10874 bp, 5 predicted proteins | sample Ectturendosymbi1_FD_15306 | JGI IMG/M metagenome (IMG submission 15306)
CTTTAACACCACACAACAAGAAATTGAAGTGAGGATGGTAATATGAGTAAATATCCTACAAGCACGTAGAAACGCATTAATAACGAGTTGGTTAAAATGCATTCGCATGCATTTAATTTTATTTATAATATAATTTATAATTAACACGAAAAATAGAAGATAAAAATACGAAATATTCCTAAGGTTCCGAGTAGATACACGGAGTTAAGCTGCGAGATGCTTATAAAAGCCAAAACAAGATCAGTTCCACTGAGGGACAAACTTATAGTGTTCTGAACCTCCGATGTCATCCAATGAAAACCCTAACCTGGTAATGACATAAATTATTCATCGTGTGTTTATTTGAAAGCCTGGAAAAAAATTTCATTCAAATGCATAGCCGATGTCCAACTTGCTCAAAAGCTGACCGGCGGCGCTGTTGCAGGGAAGGCGATTTTGAAGTTTTTTCATTGTTTGTGCAGCAAAGGTTGTGGAAAGTTGAACCGGACAACCGAATTGAAGGTCATATTCACAGCAACGCTTCAAACGATATCTGTTACGTAATAACATACAAGTCCGACTGGATCTCCTTTCGGAGTCATTTCGAGGTTGAAGGTTATTATACACATGTGCGCTGTGACTTTCGCTGAAAAGTATTTCGGTCGGCTTGTGCCTCAGTAACGCAGCCAAGAATTTTGTTCGGGAGGTGCCAGACAATCATGTCGTCAGCCACAGACGTCTTTTTAACAGTTGAAAATTGATACAAATACGTAGTACAAATCTTAAAAATCTTAGCAAGTTTGTTTCGCGGGTGGGTGGGTAGTCATGGCCTCTTCGGCCTCACTCTGGCTGTACCACTGTTGTACCTTCTGGGACAGTACCTTTGTGAAATTCAAGCCATTGTCAAGCAAACCTTTAATCCAGTTTTACCTTTTTTCATAGCATTTTGCAAGGATGCTTTCCTTTAATTTAAAAAGCATCAATAACTCGCAAAGATTCTAATTGAAGGAAAAGCTACTAACAAAATTTCTTGGCGTCACTGTCACTTTCATAGAGCAAGCTTAAGGAAGAGCGGAAAAAATATAACACATAAATTTTACGTAAAATGGCAACTGAGATCGGTTCTAGTAAAGCTATTTTTCTGAAAAGGTCTGTCAATAGCTTTAAGTCGCAAATCTGAAAGAGAGTTTGTGACATAATTATTACAATTTTGGAGTATAAAGACTTGATTGGCCTTGTTTTCAATTTGCACTGAGTTTACTTACCTTGCTATTAAAAAAAAATCTAAATCACGGCTGGTTTAATCAAATAAAATACTGCATTTGTCGCCTGAATTGCTTCATTGCAAAAATTGATTAGGTGGCGGAGCACTGAAAAAATTGTTCAAAATTTTTCTTTTTTGCCTGCTTTAAATGACTTTTCTCAATCATATGTTTAATTTTATCGATATCTAAGCTCAACAGATTTTGCAAGAGTTTCGCAAATTTTAGGTAGTTCATTATTTAGCAGGGTTGCCGAAAAAGCAGCTTTCCCACTCAGTTGGCCTGTGTGGTTCGTGTTGAGGTTCTTTTTTAATGATGGCAGGTGGAGGTTTTACTGGGCTAGCTTCGAGATTACTACAAACGGCAAAAATCAATTAACTCCAAAATTGTCTTCTTCACGAAACATTTCTAGTCTTAGATAAAGTAAATTTATAAAAGTCTATCGTACACTCTGATTAATACAAAAGATATCCAGGTCTGCTGTAGGCCCGGTTTTATCATGCACGTCTTTTTTAGCATCGAAAGAAAAAGAACAAAGCAAACAGTTTTTATTCTATTTCGCAATAATAGTGAAAACTTGCTGTAGATGCGGTAATGCACAGCACACTAAGATTACTCCATCTGCAGCTGGTGCTCCAATTCGCAGGCTGTGTAGTGATGTCCTTGTTAAGTTGTTCGTAGTTTTCCGCTGATGTGACCGCTATCAAAACAAAAACGGGCAAAACGCCTGGCGCAGAATTCAACAGTACGATTCAAGTGTAGATCAGCGTATGCTTCTATCAACAGTTCAACACCTTGCTGAATTGCTTGCTGAGTTTATCTGAGATAGGCAGGAAAGGGCAACATTTTTCAGCATCTCTCAGTACAGTAGCCCTTCTTCCAAAATTGCTTTCAACTTTCAAGTGCGTCCAATAACGCAGGACTTAAAGGATTCTATTTGAACTAATATTTTGGAAATAGGTCATCTAAGGCATCAAGACTAGGTACGCTTCTGTAAATTCGCTCTGTTTCTTTATTATTTGTCTTCTGACAGTGTCGTAGTTAAAGATAAGACTGGGCAAGTCGATTTTGCTTGTTGATCAGGTTGATCAAATTTTCTCGAATTTTCCTTAAAGTAAACTTCTTGTATCCAGGTCCGTAACCAGCTTTGGACACCAGGAGGGCGAATAGTTTTCTGGGAGGGCCCAAATTTTTTAAACTATGTCCAAGATATTTTTCCAAGGGTGGATAAAAGTTTTATAGGAGAGCTTCGCTCCCTGCGCCCCAGTTACGGGCCTGCTTGTATCTATTTTATTCCATTTCAGCACAGTTTTCTTGTTTTGTGGCATTTGCCATTGCAACATTTGTTGGTACTAACACATTCTCAGAAAAGGATCCAATTTAGTGATGAAAAAAATGGGAAAACGCACTTTTTCTTGGAGGCTGTAGGTTTCAGGCTGCTAAGTCTATAGGCAAACAAGGCTCTGGCCATGGTTTGTTCATCACAGCTGCAACCTAACGGGACAATATACTGTAGCTTCAGTCCTTCAGGCGGTGGTGATTTGCAGAAATTGACTGTGACAAGCTACACATTTTAATATTATTGTTTGGATTTGCAAAAGATTTCGTAGCTCTACATTCGAAACCAGTCATGTAGGTTTTGCAGTTTGATCCGTTTTCTTTAAATTTTACTCTAACAGAAAGTACTGCATAGAATAGCATAAAAATTCGATTGCTGCTGAAATGATAAAAAAGGCAAAAATCTGAACAGCGAATAAATCTCGAACAGAGGGTACAAAAGCTTACCAAGGATAGCCAGCAGATATTGCATACCTCTTGTAGATTTGGAAAAATTCAGTGATCGGTTTTTATATCATGGTGTACGTTTCAGGTTCGTGACTTAGAGACAAAAGATGTAAGAGAACTTTTTCATTAATCTATTGGTGGTTTTGACGGTATTTGNCGACACTTTCCATAAGCAAGTTCAGGTGGAAGGTAGCAANAATTACGAATTTTGATTATCTTNGATTTGATGTAAGAAGAAATATTTGCCTACTCTTGCGCAGAACCGTCGCCAGAAAGTCTTCAGTAGGGGGGCTTACGCTTGTGCAGGGNCTTGACATTGAAATTTTGATAAAAACTCCACTGATTTATAGTGTTTCGTGTTTCAGGTTGGGAACGCATGTTGCTTTGTTTTGGGGGCTAAGCCCACCAAAGCCTCCTGTGGCGACGGAACTGGTTTTGCACCAAGGGCTGAAAACACTTGGTTCCAGCCAGATAACCATGGTTTATACACAATCCGTGACATCAGCGTGGCCAAATTGTCAAAACGCGCTGATGCAAACTATGGGCTGATTTCACACTTCACTGAGCAACGGCAGGAACGCGGGGAGCCGCTCGTGCGTAAACATTACCGGCAGAAATTTGCGCTGAAGGTGACTTGCTGGGTAACATCTGAAGTTGTTGCTTGGAAGCGAGTCCAACCTTTTTCAGGATTTTTTCGATGTTTGTGCAGCGATTGTTGATATTACTGATGTCCTGAGCTTCACGCAAAACACAACAGGCTTAGGATCTGATGGTGGGTTGAAAAAGACACCCGTTCGGCACGGATGGAAACATTATATAATCGTGTTGATGTGTCTTGACAAATTTCTCAAGGACTCTTCGGATGTGCTGGTAAAATTTTCCGGTTTCTGGGTAAGCCAACATCGTTTTATGAATGAATAAAACTCCAACATTTTTCGTTTTCACAGGAGCGTGAAACAGGCAGTTTACAGAACTTAGTTAAAAAAGTGAATGCCGAAGTTACAACATACAAGTATAAAAATGTCGTTTTGGAGTCTTCACTTTGACTATTTTTGGTCGTTTTCTCAGTTGTATCCAGCGACATAATTTCAGTTTGTAAATGAACTTGGAATATAAACTGTTTGGTGACATGGATGACTAGTGGAACCTAATCAAAAGCATTCTTACACGGGCTGGTTACTATTAAAATTCAGTCAGCGCGTTTGAAGCTTCAGTCTTTTCTGTCAGTTCGCAGCTTGCCGCATTCATCTGGTTTCGCCACCACGAATGCAAGCCGCAGCTTGAACATGCACATGAAGTGCTGGTCTTCAACCCATTCTACGTCAAGATGTTTTCTTGTAGGTTTACGTGACCTCAACGGCCAACGCATTCGACATTGTTACATCGCAGTAGAATTCAAGTTGTTTGTTAGGTAGCAGTGGAGAAGAGAGTTTCGTGCTTCTCATAAATGGATGGAACTTGAGTAAAGCTTGAATTTTTTAGCTCGTGTCTCTTTTCACGCATTAGTTTGGAAAAGCTTGGTAATTATGTGAGTTTCATCTGAACTATTTAGCTCATTTTTTCTAACGTGTGAACGTGTTATACTGCCGATAAATTTATCACATCAGCAGATTTACTTTGAAAATTTCTGCTTGCAAGTTTTTGCCTCGAAAGTTCGTAAATTCAACCAAACAAAAAGCAATTGCTGAATGATTCGACTGCATCACTATGGAGAAGACTAATTACTTGAACACAGGTATGTGCAAACCCGAATGATCGCAAGTCATGAACCGAGAGCCAGTAGGCTGATTCTTGGAAGGCTTGCAGGAAACCTAGAGCTTTTGTTGTGTAGCCAAACAGTGAAGTTTCTCATGTTTGTATTTTGATAACAGTTGTTTAACATGAGCGTAAATTGACATCAGTTGGAATCACACACCACATTCGAAGAAACAAGCAAAAGTTCGTTTCAGTGGGGCACAAACAACCGAAATTTTTGACATTGGCACTGTACTTTTGCAGGGCAGAACCTTTAAAGTGCCCAAGAAAATTTCAGAAATCCAGAAAATGAGCTTAAAAATTGATCTTTTTTGTCCATTTGTGGGAGAATGTAACTGCATTTGCCTCCAGACCTCTTGCCATGCCCTGAATCATGCTACGAACGTACTGGAACGTAATCATGCATAGTTTAATCAAATTTTAATGTATCAAAAGCTGCTAAAAAAAAACTCTGCAAAAGGATTGCTGAGTTACAAAAAAGTTAGGAGGACGTTTCGATTGCTGGAAACCCAACGTTGCATGTACTGCTGTGCATGCGTCCGCTTTAATCTTCATTTAATTTTTGTACGCATAAGTTGAGACAAAGTGGTGTAACTATGCTGGTTGTGATTCATGTATCTTGCAGAAAAATTGTTGTGTTNATTCAGCAGGAAACATTATTTACAGGTATTTAAATTGTATGCACTTTTTTAACTGACTCAAAAGTAGCTAATACACCTTTTGTGTCTGATCGTAGCCACATTGCGTAGCTAGACATTACCGACGGATGTTTAACCACAATTAAGAAGTAGGGGAATATTTAGGTTGTTTAGTTTTAGCTCATGACCGCTACTGGGCGGCGAATTGAGCAATATCCACCAAGAATAGCAAATATTATGAATATCGAATAAAATTTTCTCATTTTTTCAGATTATTGTAATTTTTTAAATGTTCTGCACCAAGAAATGAATTGACCTGCATCCTATGGAATTTTGTGTTGTTGGAGACCTATCCTAGCATGCAGTGTTGATTTAAAGTGCTTTGATTAGACTGTAGCGGAGTAATGACAAAGAAAACTGAAGACCTTTCAACGAATCGGTCTGGGTTCTTTGGTAATCCCGCAGGCGCTAGTACACATCAGGTTAAAAATAGCTTTTAATCCGAGTTGACTCGTACAGTGATAAAAGCAATGTGGTTGGAAACTTGATGATATAAACTTTCGAACATTCGATAAGCAACGGTCTTATTTATTTTAGAGAACAGGTTTGGACGATCATTCTTGGTGATATGAATCCGTAATTACTAGATCTCTCACGGTACCATGGGCTGAAGCTTACCACTCAGTATCGGTAGAAAGAACAGCACATCCTCTACTGCAGAATAGCTGATGAATGCGAAAATTCGGAGAATTGCAGGAAATACTTGAATGGTGCTTTTCACTCACCAGCAAGTACTTGTGAAGTGGTAGTGGTGGCGGGCTTGCTATGCTTCATCAGAACGTAAGTTAGCACGAGCTGAAAAAACATATGTCATATTACATCCCACAAGTGAGTGTTGAGTGTTGAATGCGCATTATGATCTGTTTGCGTCATTCCAAGTACGCTCCAAAGAGGCTGTAACTAAGGTTGGTTGTCAGCGTTCGTGCAAGGTTAACTATTTTTCGGCAATGCAATCTTGTTGTTTCGCCACTGAGGCAGAGGTAAGTTGTAACCCAGATAATACGATATTTGATGTCTAATACCACTGCACTGTCATCGAATTTTTTGAAACTACGCAGGTTTACCAACAGCCAAGGCTAGATTTTTTGGTTCAGTGCCGATAATGTAAAAAAAATATTGGCCGAATGTCAAAACCTTGACAGAGCAGACTAATGTTTTTAACTTTTGATTTTGTGAGTTTGGAATCCGGGAGTTTAGATGTTTGTTTGTCTTTGTCCTACGATCTACATTTGTTATCGCATGTGTTTTAACAGGCTTGAAAGCGATTTTTGTATAACAGGAAATTACTTATTGACAAAATCATAGCTTTTTCGTTGTTAACGAAATCTATTTAGCAACCCAGGTCTACGTCTGTGCGTGTTTTTGCATTAGCTTCGCCAATACGTTGCTACAAACCATTGCAACACATGCATTAAAATGCTAAGCGTAAAATCGACGCTTTAACAAGTGAAAGACCCAGGTTTCATGCGTGACAGGGCAATCAAGCTGAGTGCCAGCAGTGGTTGACTGAATGTTTGCACATCACTAACGATCTGTTGCTTTGAATTGTTATTGAAAGATTTTCTGCTTCTGCTCTTACGAAAGATTTTTTCTGCTTCTGCTCTTACGAAATGCGGGCACACACCAACGACAACTTATTTCGGAAGCAATTCGGTTGGCCCTAGGTATGAAAAACTTGAAAAGCTACCTGATCCTCGGCTGTCAGGTTGCAGGTACGATGCTTATTTGGCCGTAGCGTTCATTTTACTGAAACGAGAACGAGACCGCTGTGATTGATCCCATCGGACGTCTGTGTTTACCGAACAAAGGCAGCTTTCGAAACGTCAATGAAGAAAACAATTCATGCGTATCCAGGCTAGTTTTATTTGGCTTCCACGATGTGCTCGTGGAACAAGATTGCGACTCGTAGTAATTTCTTCCTACAGTAGGTAGTGTTGAACTTTTGAAGGGTTCAGAGAATAACTACGGGATTTTTCATAAGTTTTAGGGGATGTTTGCGAGGCATACTGTAGTTTGTAGGCAAAATTTAGATTGGCGTAATATGTCATAAATTTGATTTTCCGAATAAAAATAATTGGCTTTTGGTCTCTTGCCCAGAGATACTTCGAAATAGATACTACAGCAGTTTAGGAAAGAATTAGGGCAATTGCAAAAGTTAGTGAGAACTATCAAGTTGACGTCTGCATCAAGCACACATTGGTTCACCTTTATTGCGATTCTTGAATGGTATGAAAGCCAGAAAGACCTAAGATATATGGAGGTGTTTAAAGCAGATAATAACCGCGTTGCAGAGGAATAAAAGGCTGATAGCTAAGAAAAAAGTTACTTTTGAAAATTGCTTCGTTAATAACTTATTACATGTCATTCTTGCATTCCTCTTCTTATTCAAAAAATCCTATGATTTACAATGCACAATTTTGTGCAAGGCTTGTGTTTTTCTACATACTTGCAACCAGGTTAAAAGTCAAGCAAGAAAACAACTCTTTTGATTAAAAGTTTGAACTACATTTCTGCTTAACTAATATTATCGAATGAACAAATAATTCATCAACAAGATGGCTGTTCTTCCTTAATATATCCCTTTAACTAATCACTCGGGGTTGGTTAACTAGATACCAGATAACCGACATGGTCCTTCACCAATCCTATGTGACACAGTGACAGCCTTTGTTTACATTGATCAATTATTTTGTGTTTATTCTAATGTTCACTGACCATTGGTTTGCCTACTACGCGAAGGCTCTTTGTATTGTTTCCGCTTATTGCTGAGTCATACGAAACAAATAAATCAGTCAAGGTAAACTGGGACTATGCAAAACTATAATGCTTAGAAACCAATTTTTATAAAAAACAATGTTTAGAATCTTATTTCATGATTGAAAATGAAAATTGCATTAACTATAAAAGCAGTTTTCCACTCACTAATATAAATTTATTTTAGAATGTTATTTGCATNTTAATTTTTCAATTCTACTATTTTATCAATTTTAAGGGTTTTTAAATCTTTTATNGCTTCTTACTTTCATTTTATCTGGATCATTTTCCCTATGCCTCTCCAAATNNTGTATTTAACCAAATTTGTTTTAATAACACGACATATTGACAGGATTGTCCATGGGACATATTGTCTGNCCCATCACATCACATCACATAGGAATTTATGCCTGTCCCATTCCACGGGATTCCCATTATGATATTAAAATGGAATACAATTCAATTAAAATTATTAAATTTGTGAAAGTTTAGGTTTAGTATCTAATAAATAGGACTACATGTGCAAAGAGACATGCAAAACGACAAAATTTTTTGACTTTAAAATTCAGAAGTATAGTCTAAGTATGACAATTCAGTATCATTCTCAACCTTTAAAGTTATTAGTATCAACCTTTAAAAGGTAAAAAGTATAAAAACTGAGGTTAGCTCTGACGTAATGAAGTTGCTATGACATGGCTACTGTCTCATGGGAAATACAAATGTGTGCTGTCCCATCCCATCCCATGGGATTCCCATAGGAATGACATTCCTATGGACAAGCCAGCATATTGATGAAGAAACGCTGCAGTTATATTTTGAAACATTGACAAGTAAGTATAATGCTTTTAACCAGAGGAGCTGCTTTATTGCTTGATTGTGTTTTCAGTAAGAAGCAATTTTTCCTCTTGCAATTATTTAGTGCTATTTTGAATGCTATCAGCCTATCGTGAAGTTATACAGTGTGAGAGTCAGTAAATAGAAATGTATATGCTTTCATAGTTACAGTGCGTATATAGTGTTGCAATTCATAGCACATGTCTTTTTACCTTTGTAGGAACATCTACCTTTAATGTCTCTTCGCTTTCAAGAATATAACTACAAGCAAGTAGGTTGCGCTGAAAAATGTTAGTGTTAGAATTAACAGGTTATATCATTGACTGTTACCCATGAAAAATGTGTTGTGCCATGTGGAAATTTTTGAAATAGAAATGTAGGGGAAAAAGTTGCGAGTGGCAACACTGTCGTGGATCAGAGACTGCGCCGTGTAGCGTGAGTGAGATTTGCTAAGCACGGTTTGTTTTTGCAGGACGCATAAGGGTTGTATACACTGTAGGATTTGAGTTTGTTTTGGGTGAAATTTCCTTCGAACAAACATGCCTGGTTGGGGCTACGAACATTCCGAATGTCGTAAGTTCTTTTAAGTATCTTTTTCAATAAACTTTGATTTCCTGCTTGTCGTGATCTAAAAATTGCCCAGGTTAATTTGGAAATCAGAGCTATGGCCGTGAATGAATTGTTCCTGGTGATGGCATACCGAAAGTTCGCTCTAATGACGAGATCCTAATTTTCAAAGTGATTCTTTCTTGACGATGCTACCATGTTTTCAAGTTGTTTGTTTAAAACCAGCGGTAAAATAATTATGAACTTCAAGTTCAGTGAATTTCTTTTTACAAAATTTCTCGTTTTTAATCTAATTTCATATGATAACTGCCTTGCAACCATTTCACAAAGCAAATAAAATTTTATTATGGGTATTGCATACTAAGGCGTAAAAAGACTTAGCATTTGAAGGTTGTCAACCGTGTTGCTACAGGTAACAGTTGCGTAGCCAGCCCAAACGTTTGGTGGGCCAAAATGTTTGATTTTAGGCAAACAACAGTATTTTAAAAAAAACGCCAGAAGATCTAATTTATCTGCTTGATTTAATAAAAAATCGCCACAAGATCTAATTTATCTGCTTGATTTGAAAGCTGGTGGCAAACGCTACGAAATAACAACATGAGTAGCAAAAAGAACAGCATTTTTCGAACAGTATTTTGTTTGAGATACCGCCTCTCAAAGCACAAGATGACAACATATTTTTAAAATTGGGGGGTACGGCCCTCTGGGCCCACCTGGCTACGCCTATGACAGGTAATTTTTTTCAGGGAGTTCCTAGTATAAAATGTTTGACAAGCACTTTGTAAACGTCTGCGAACCTAGAAATTCCCGAAATATTGTCACATTTTGCGCATGCACTACTCGAGCTTGCTGTAGCAGAAAGGCGACCTGTCCACCGGATTATAGCCCTCAGGAGTAGTACACGCTTTTTCAATGACTGACAAACACCAATCGCGTCAACATTTTTTTAACAGCTCCGCAGAAATGGCACACACTCTTCCCGATTGCTGAAGGAAAACGTCAATCGCCAATTGACGTGAGACCTGGAGAAGCTAGGGTAAGTTGTTGATGACAGCTTTGCCGATACAGGATGAGGCGATCGGTTTAGCAAGAATGGATGATGGTCAGGGGCGGAGCCAGACATTTTCCTTGGGGGGGGCCACTGGAGGGGCCAGTTTTGCAACAAGGGGAGCTGTCAATGGTCTGTGTCGGACTTTCAGAAAGAGACCTGAATATTTTGGGGGGCCAGGCAAAATTTTTG
>JGI24021J15306_10011753_pt1 | contig 10873 bp, 10 predicted proteins | sample Ectturendosymbi1_FD_15306 | JGI IMG/M metagenome (IMG submission 15306)
GTCGTAGCGTTGAGTTTATTTTCCTCCGATAGCCTAACTTGGAGCGCTGATAGTTTACATTCAGTGCAATGACACATGAAATAAGGGGAGTGTGTGTGTGGAAGCTTATGCAATATTATGTCAACAAACTTCGCCAAAACGTCGGTTTGGAAACGTGAATATGACGTCAATTTGTGACGTAACAAACAGCGCACACCAAATACAAATGACCACCATATGACCTTGAACCAAAACCCCCAATGAAAATTTTCTGCGTACGCCACTGACCCAAACACCATGGCGCGGGGCCTGAGAGGCCCGGGGCGCAATGCAACTGCGTCGGTTGCATCGACCTAAGGCCGGCCCTGGCTATGGCTGATCAGCGCAAGCGCTGACCGCATTGGTTACATTACCAATTTCTGTAGCATGATACAACTGTTGCACAAGCTCAAAAACAGCTGTTTTTAAGTAGAACTCAGGCGTTTGATAACGTCTCAGCAGAGAAAAAGGAAAACCAAAGTTTTCTGGACTTCTATTCATAACAATGAAACGAATGTTTTCTTGCGTACTTATGTACATTCTCAATTCTTGTGTACGAAGTGAATCTATGGCAAGATTCAATCATGCAAACCGGGGTGTGCGCCAGCCAGTCCAGTCGCACACTTTCTATGCCCGAATGATCGTATTCGACAAGACATCAGCGCAGCCTCATTTTGCAGTTGCATAAATTGCTCTGAAGCAGTGATGAGTGTGTTTTAATCCCCTGTTTTAACGCGCAGCCTGATATATTTGTAGTTATAAACTGCTGTGTTTTAGCGTTGAGTTTATTTTCCTCCGATATCCTAACTTGGAGCACTGATGCCTTATATTCAGTGCATTGACGCATATAATAAGGGGAGTGTGTGTGGAAGCTTATGCAATATTATGTCAACAAACTTCGCCAAAACGTCGGTTTGGAAACGTGAATATGACGTCAATTTGTGACGTCATAAATAGCTTACAGCAAATACAACTGACCACCATACGCAACTGAATGAAACCCCCCGTGAGAATTGTCTGCGTACGCCACTGAATACGTCACTGCTTAATACTAGAATTTACAAGGGGAGCATCCAGTGAAGCAGCCGCCCCGGGCATCACCAGATCTCTTCACGCCACTGTGCGGGAGTCAGTATTTTTTAGGTTCAATCCGGAGCAGGAGGCGGAGTGAACATTTACGCCTATGCAGGTGCCAATCAAAAATCTTAAGGGTACTATTAAAATTTCTGAAATGATGTTTGTTGTCAAACAGAATGGAATTGAGACGTGTTTTCTTTTCTGACCAGCGTCGTCATAAAATTGTGACACTGGGTGGGAGTACCGAGCATTTCACCACTAACGATGATTTCAGAAGTCAGTGTCTATGCAAAAGGCAGTCAGCGTGCAAGTGGCAATGCAGCTCGGAAATTTAGGTATCCAATATGCCGTAACCATGAAAATGTTGAACTAATGATGTGGGCAAAAGCACAAGACACATGACATAAAACAATGGTCAACAAAACAGACTATAAAGAAGTAAAAGTGTGCCGAAATGACAATACCTAATAGTCACTAGTCAGGATTTGACAGACATCTTTTAGAAGTAATGTACAGTTGCCTGGTACAGTAGTAGAATGTTTGCTGTACTTGCATTGATTGCGCAGATATCTAGTCCAGCCACCACTTGCATAGTCCAACGTCTGCTCACATTTTGAAGCTCTCCGGAACAAAGTTGGATGTTTTCCCTGATAGTTGCAGCTTTAAAGATAACCTATTATTGGTCTTTTGTTTTGCAACTCTATTGCGTACGTTAAATTTGAAAGGGATTGTAAGTTATGCATAAAATGTTCATCATGTTAATTTTTTTGTAGGATTTGCTTGCACATTCATGTTAATGGCTTAGTTTGGCACAGTCATAGTTCAAAGTTTTGTCTGAGCTCGTGGTTAAAAGTTTGATTTAATATTTGTAAACAGGTGTTCAGCCCCTGACCTTGCAGATTTAAAATGAATCTTTTGTAAAAATTGAAAATTAACACTCAATTCAAATAATTGTCAGATATCTAGTTAATTATTTTTACTGAAGCTTAAACTAAACTAGTGTTACAACGGTTAACATTTTATAACTTAAATTACAATAGAACTTATATTTTCAGGATGTATATTTGATAAGCAGTGTCTATTTTGCTTCACATGAGGCAAAAACTGTTCTGAAGTTATTTTGTCATTACTGTAGCTGTAGGCAACACAATTATTTTTGCCTCATCATGAGACAAAATAGACAACACTAGACTATCTTTTTGATGTGAGTTACTTGGAAGTTTTCAGAGTGTTAACAGGAGTCTGAGTTGATGTTTGAAAATATTTCAGAGTCAGAGCAGGAGTCTTAAAGCCAGAAGCAGGAGCAGAGTTAAAGTCTGAAAATTTTGACTCCGCTCATCTCTGATCCTCGCACTGCGGTCTTTAATCGATGGTGTTTCACAGAAGTCTGTTTACCACAGACTGACAGCTGAGTTTACCCAAGTGTCTTAATGCTCGTGCATTATGATTTGGTGAATATCTGCCTAGTTGTAATGAGTTTATTAACTCTTCACCAATTAAAAAAGAAATTTAAGTGTTTTTATTAGCTGCTAGTGTTATATGTTTAAATGTTAAGAATTGAAAGTATATCTATATGACACCTGGTCAAAAGGTATAAACATTTATTTTGTATAATGTTGCCATCTAGATTCAGCATCAGATAATTAGTAGCTGAGCCCACACTAAGTGGATTGCTATGTTAAGAAATGGTTTAAGACAGAAGAGTTGACCAAACATTCCATGTAGTGGTTTTCACTTAATAATTGGACTACTTGAGGAGTCTGCTTAGCTATAATATATCATCCATAAGTAAAGCCACTCTGCTTTATTTAAATGCAAACTTTTACTTCAATAGTTCTCAGGCCAAAGTAACATACTTAAGTAGTTCTACTGTGTGCTTAGTAGTTCAGGTCTGGAAAAATGTACTTGTATGTCCTGTGTCTGTATCGAATAGGTATGGAGGATGGACTAATATGTCAGTGGCTTGAGTCAGACACAAGCTGTAATCGTTTTCTCATGAAAGTTTGTATATTTACATGCAAAAACTATGAATAAAGATAGTGGGTTTAATAATTTTAACACTTGTTTGGGCTTCAATTGAAAACGCTATTATGAAATTTACATAAATATGGCTAACTGTCAAAAACAACAGATTATTATCCAGCTCAGTTTAAAGTCGGGAAACATATGTTTGGAAAGTGTTAAGTAGAAAGCAGTTAACATGTTCTGTATGCAAGTTAATATGAATTAATGAGCATTACAGATATTTGAAAGCAATTTCTCCAGTTCTAAAAGTACTTTAGTTGTGATTGTATCATGTAGGAACAAGAGTGGGAATTAGAACCTTCCCTAAGGTCCCATTTCAGTAAATGGCAATCACAACACTGTTTTTTGTAATAAAAAGCAACAAAATACCTTTTTACAACCTTACTACGTTACATGACTGATTTCAAATTAATGATTACTTTTCAAAGTACAAGCAGTTCAAGTCTTCTACTTTTATTTTGAGTAATTTTGAATAGCAGAACTTATAGTTTTAGTGGAGTAGATTTTTCTGAGAGTACCAATACGTTTAATTACCTAACCTAGATGCCACTACTCTGATTGCCACTGATCCTAAGTACCAATAGTAACTGACTAACTGCATAGTGCATATGTTACCACAATATGATGTGGGCTACACTGAGTCTTCTCAGTGTACATCATTTTCTGCAATATAAAATAATGTGGTAAAGGTTTTCATCATGCTTTGGTTCAGTTCATTGTTCGGTAAATTCAAATGGCTCGTGGGCAATATTATCAGACGCTGTGGTCCATAAAGGTTTCTGAAAAAACTTGCAAAGCTGAAAGCAATGGCCTTCCTATGCCACCCAAACCCCATGTGGTTTTGCAAATGAAAATTGCACCTACCAAACACCTGTGGGAAGAAAAATTGGCTCGTAACAATAGTACGCTTGCATATCTCTACTTTATTTTTTTGTCAGCGATTGGCAGATACGCAAATGTATTGCAAGCTGTTTAATTTTGGTGGTACAGTGCTTGTACAATGTTGCTAGCATATGTGATTCATGAATGTCTGTTGTCTTTCTGTTGACACAGCATCACAGTTATGCAAAAGCTTTTTTTAGATAATATGCAGCAAAGCTAGATTTGTGGTAATATCACATCTTTTCTGCTATCTTTACACATGTTTAGTGGATGTAATTTGTCTTGGGGAAACAAACAACGCTGCAAATACAGGATGTGGAGTTTAATTTTTGCAGTAGTGCTATCCAAAAAGGCACTTGCATTTCCAAGTTTGGTAAGTGTTAAATAAATTATACTTTAGATAGTGTTGCTTCACATGATAAAAATGGTTTATAGTGAATGTGTGTATTTGCTATCATGTGTAAGGTGTAGTCAAAGTAGGGACGAACAATGAATATTATGTTGGGTTTTACATTGAAATCTCCAAAAAATAAAGGCTGTGGCTACAGAACCATCAATGGATCTTTAAATTTGAAACCTTATTAGACCATCTTCTGTAACATGACAGTAATAACACACAAGGAGACTGCAGCAGGCTTTGTAGAAACATAGTAAACACAAAAGGTAAACCTAATCCTACGCTTAACCTTAACCTAACACTAAGCTAATACTAACCTAACACTAACCTAACCCTAAGATAACACTAAGCTAACACTAATCTAATGCTAACACTAACCTAACGCTAAACCTAACCACTATAGCACAAGTTTGTAAACTTTTGTAAAAAGCAAAGAAAAACTGGTCTAACGAATTGAAACATGCAAGCAGTCACTATTATGAAAACGTAAGGCGCCAAGTTGAGAGGCGAACCCTGAATCATCAACATGGTAGAGTTGGAACCTATCCCGTAGGCTGCCAATTCAATGCCAGTTGAATGACAAACTGACCACTTTATTCGAACCGCGTCATGCAAGGCGGGATGGTCGAATAAGTTTTGAAACAGGAAGATCCACAAGTGGTTCCGTAGCCACTTCCAAAAATAAACCAGTCAATTAGGACAGCATCAATTGAATTTTGTCATGAACTATTTTAATGGGAATTCAATTCATGGTGCATAAGTCTTTTTTGTTATTCTGACAAATAAATTTTTCTTGACAATGTATCTCTTTAAGTCTTCTACAGAATTTGTTATGCTGTTTGACCACTTGGTGCTTGTGCATTCTCAAATGTGTTAAACCAGCCTTATATGTATGTCTGCAGAATGAAGACAAACAAGATCAGTATGGAGTGTGCCCTAACGGGTGAGTTTTCCAGGTTTCATATGGCTTGTAATTGAAATTTAACTGGTTTCTCCTTGAAATGTTGATAACAACTTCTCCCTATGAGGATTCAAAAGTGTTTAAAATGTAGAGTTTGCTTGCTGGACTGTGTTATGAATTTAGATTACTTTAATTGTTCATAAGTTGTGTTAAAATGTTGTAAAGGATATGTTTTTGGTGAAAAGTTGTTCCAAAATTTTTTACCAATCTGTTTGTGCTCATGTACTGATGGTGAAAAAAGACTACAAAATTACTTGCAAAGTTGTAGTCACAAAATGTAACCATTATGATTTGCAAAAACAGTTGTTTATGTTTTCAGCATTTTTGTTTGAAATTGTCATTGAAAAAGTATGTTTAAACAAGCATTTGTCCTCAAAAGTAAAAATGTGCATCTAGCATTTTATGAAATGTAGCTATTTCAAATCAAATTGATTTTCAAAAAGAGAATATGTCAATGCAGTTCGTGAACAACTTTTCAATCAGCGTTTGCATTGGTCAGGGTGAAAAATGAACATGTTTTTAAGAAAATACTTCACTACTGTAAAATCAGCCATATTTAAACCGGACACCTGACTGTGCATCGCAGATTGCTGCTGATTTTTTGTGTCCTGGAAATGATGTGTTTTTAAAACACCTAAGGAATGCTCAGTTAAAACAAGTTGATTTTTTTACGATTTTCCACAAACTTGAGGAGATAGCAAGACAATTTATTTTTTCCTCAAAATGAAATTGAGTTGGAAAAGAAGGAAAAGATTTATGCATTTGCTCAAAGGAATCATTAACATGATTAAAAGCAGAAAGGTCTGTTGTTTTCCAACATTTTTACGTTTAACATAATATCTGCTTTGTTATTGAAAAGATTTTACCTTTAATTGCTGTTGTCACCAATGCAGGTTTTACCGTGATGATGTGGGACTTGCTTGCTGCCCATGCAGCCAGTGCCCTTGGCATGGACCTGTCAGTCAGCATGTTAGTAGAGAATGTTATGGATTCTATATGAAAGGCTTAGTGACAGATGCCAACTTACTCTGTCTAAGCTACAACAGGTGTGTTTAATTAACAGGTTTTGTCATTTGGCTGCATTTATCTCAGCAATGCTTAGATGTATTTAAGTGTATGTAGTGGAAAACGCATTGTTTCAAGCTGTTCCAGCATAAAATTGCGAATTGTTTTTCAAGTAATGCACACCACACCTACATACTACTGTACTTGGTTCTCCATTGAAATCTTGAAATACACTATTTCTTGTGATGTATGTCAATGCTAGTCTATTGTTCTGAATTCTTATATACTTAGTGGACAGACACTCCTGGGGGTGATGCTTATTTTTGCCTCAATGTGTGTAAGTCTTCATTCCTAAATGAACGTTTTCTTGTTAATGTTTTCAATCTTTATCATTTATAATCAATCGTCAACTGACTTGCTCGCACCATAAATTCAAGCAATATATTAAAACCCAAAGCCATACACATTGTTTCTTTCATGATCGACACATCTAACCCTTGCATTTTGAAGAGCAATACCATGAACAGTGCAGGATTTTCCGTTTTTCATCTAACTTTAATGCTTTTTATGTACTGTGAAAAGTTAACAACTTCCAGATTCTTAGAATAATTATGAAGCGCTTTGTATTCACTTTGTATCCGTTGTTTTCGTGTGGCAAACCCCGACGCGTGCAGAATTTCCAAAATTTGACTTGTTTCTCTGTGAGCGTAATGGATAATTCCATCACGTTGTAATATATATTAATTCTACTGTTGTTTTGTACTTCAAAGGTATTTTGTAGAGTGTTTTCGATGGTGCGCTTTGCGATTGATCTGAAATTGCCGAGCCACATTTTCAACCAACTCTGCTATTCAAAAATTTTGCATTCACGCTTTTGTTAAAACAAGCGTGTGCTGTTAACGCCCAACGTTTTGTTTCAGAAGTAAATGCCTGAGTTATTCTGAGTTGCTTGCAAAGCCCACTGGAACTTACCACACAAACTCTCCAACCGCAACACAGTCTCCGATCTCATCAAAGCCTACAATCACCAGCTCGATCGAAGTCATTTCGACTCCAGCGCTGAGAGTATCAACGGGCAGTGAAAATCCGAAAAACATTGTTCCAACGACTCCGATATATTCTGTCGAGGGGGAAAAGCCACCAGTCCAGGGCCAAATCTTATTTGCAGGTAATAGACTGCTCTTGGCCGCAAGATTTTCCTACCGAGCTTATTGCAACGAAGGCAGAGTTTAGTTGCAGCGACTTTGGGCTTTTGTGCTCAGCTTAACTAGTTATTCAGGGTTGCTACGGAGTCTTGAAAAGATCGAGAAAAAAGTTTTGGTCATTTTCCAGTCTGGAAAAGCCTAGAAAACATTTTTTTGGTCTAATAGTATGTAAAAAGAAAATTGATTTTTTGACATGCCGTTCATAATATTTTGTTCAAGATTGATACAACTTTACTTTCAACGTGTTTACAATTATAGTACCTGTATTTGACCTGGGTATGTCATTCAGAAAAGTTCAAGTCTGGAAAAAGGCGGGAAAAAGTCTGTAATTTTATATTAAAAATTGCGTAGAAACCCTGTTATTGCTTTCATGATTTGTTTGGTTTGGAGTTGCGTTGTTTAGATCAAAGCTTCGCAGCCAGCGGGCCGTGAAATTCTTCCTGGGGTTAAATGTTAGTTTTCCGATATTTAGCTGAAACATTCATTGAAAATTAGCCGATTGACTTTTTACAGCAAAAACAAAAAATTGTCAGCAAAAGTGGGTAGCAAGTGGAAAAAAGGTTGGGATGCACTGGCGCAGATCACGCAAAGATTTGCTGTCTAGAGTTAGACCGTGCCACGTTCCCATTGCACGCCCGCCATATGCGTTTGCAGTGCCTTGTACCTGACCGTGAGCGTGGTCGGCAAGGAATTTCGATCCGTTGCGTCATCAATTTAAAGATACTGTAGAGGCTTGAGCAGCAGTCGAGCGTTCAACCAAGGCCGCTCCTCAGGCATGTGCTGTCCATGCAACCGACACCTCTGTATCGACGCTTTGTTTCGCGAGCGACGCGAACTTCCCGCTGTTTGTCAGGAAGTTTTGTTTTTCGCTGTCGTGTCGCGCCCTTGCCAAGCGGCTGTACCGCCTATAACTCGTCGCTTCAGCAACAACCGCATTGCTTATGTTTTGGAGCAAACACGTCCGTGCAGTGTGTAGCGCTAAATGCGTCGTCTTTTGGTGTTTTTCAGTCCTGGCGCTACTTGCGTTGGTTCTTGCTGTTCTTGCCATATTCACCGTCTTCCTCGCTTGGAGGCAGAGATGGTGTAGTGCGGCCAAAAAACTGACGGACAGGTGCAAGCCGGGTCTCGAACCCCCTGAGGATATTCCTATGGAGGAATTTAACCGGCCGCAACTGGACCGTCGGTCGGAAGGCATCCAACAGCAACCGGTAGACGGCCAAGCGGCTTCTCGAAACAACAACCCACCCGAGGATGTGGCTGCTTTAAACCCGGCAAGAAAAATTAGGCCGAACGGGCGGCAAGGGGAAGTGGCAAGGAGCTGTCCCCTCCAGAAAGGTACCGCGTCGCGCGCCTCATTCCGCGATTTCACTGCAGTGTTGGTGATTAGACAGCTGACGTAAATTTTTCCAATTGTTTCCAAAGGCGCGAACCAGGTCACACCATTCCTGTGCGACTGACTGCTCTGCGAAAACATTTCACACAAAAATAACTTTTCTTCGAGCAAAGATACCGAAAATAGTTTCACCTGGAGGCCTTGCGCGCTGGTGTAACAAAAAGCAACGCGAAAGCCAATGATCACTTTCATTACAACCGTTGTTGTTATTGTTGGTTTTTCCTTAAAGTTTGAACGTTTTGGCGTTCTGGTTTGATGAGTTATGTTCGAATTGCGGTTGCAGATCTCTGTTGTTTTTGCAAAACACGACGAAAGCTGGGCAGGGAGGGAATGTTGGTTCGTGATTCTTTGCGTCACAGGCATCTCGTTGCGGTAAAATTAGTCGAGCGGAACCATGTTTTTCGTAAAAAAAGCGCTGCACGTCGACGACGGTCGCGAAACCGTTGGCTTGAAATTTTAAGCGTTTTTGCTTTAATCCCTTTATCCGAGCCTAATGCCAGCAGTCTTTTGACATGTCTGCGTGCGTGTCGCATTTACTGTGCCTGCTTTCGAGACAGTATTGCCGCGTATGGAGATAATGTTTCGCTTAATTTTAAGCGGGCATGCCAAGAGGTTATTTGGATCGATTCTGTTAAAGTTTTGCTCAAACAATCAACACTGTCCTCACATTCCATTCTGACGTGTGAATATGATTTCGTCGTGCGTGATGGAAGTCTTAAAAGCCAAGTGTTAGTCTAAACTTAATATTGTTACACGATGCCTTTTCAGTAAGGCGAACTGAATACCTATGAAAGAGGTGTCCACGCTGTACTGGAATCAGACCTGTCAGCTTCTGGTATTACTTGTTCAAAACACAGATAGATGGAAAAAACATGCTGATTTTTGTTGCATGCAGGTATTGACTGCGATGAAGATTCCAAGTCGGTCGAACAAGTCTTTTCAGGTACAATTTTTTTGACCATTACTGTGTTCACGGCAAGCTATACCATGTGCACACAACAATCGAGGGTTTTGTTTGCTTGCAGGTAAAGCTGAACAAGTCCGTGACAAGGCCACGCCGTTCCGCAGTGAACCCGATGGGGGTGCGGGCGCCCATCAGCCCCAGCCCAGTTCCTCTGGGTCCATCCCAAGTGCTGCCAACATCTGTCCGCACATGGAAAATATTACATGTTCTAACGTTTATATCGCACAACATATTTCAATCCCTCTGTCACAGCCACTACAGGTGCCTTCGTCAGTTTATTACCCCCAGAATTATCAACCAGGGCCGAGCGCCCCTTCTTATGTCCCCGAAATTCCAAGTCACCCCCCCGCTGAACTGTTCTCGGAGAGCAACTGGAAGGATTCGGTCCCGATTGCCCGCAGCGAAACGCCGTCACGAGGTATGTTTGGGTTGCGGTAACATTGTGTGAAGCCAGCTGTTAAATGACCCCTTGTCTGGAAAACCAGTTACGATGTTTCATTGAACTCGCTAAAGTAATGAGTCGAAGATCTTTTAAACTTCAGCCTACGGCTGAAAAAATTTGGATTGAACTGGATTGTTTGGGTCACGTGACGTGTGGTTCATTGTTCTGGTGCAGAGGTCTCCAAACGTTTTTGTCCGGTGACCACATAAGCTATTACACAACACTTGGAGGGCAGGACATCTTACGTGATGTGATTGTTTCGGGATGTGTTATATTCTAACAAATCAACAAATTTTTCGTAATTATATTATTTTTTCGTTATTAGCAAAATGTCTTCGCGGGCCGGATGAACGGATGAAACCGATCCGGCCCCGCGGGCCGTAGTTTGGAGACCCTGTTCTAGTGGATATGCCCAACATGTCCAACAACGTAACGCCGTTTTGTGTCAGTGTGTTCCTCATCTTTAGGGGTGTGCATTTGTTCAGTCGGGCGTGAAAAATGTAA
>JGI24021J15306_10011755_pt1 | contig 10873 bp, 5 predicted proteins | sample Ectturendosymbi1_FD_15306 | JGI IMG/M metagenome (IMG submission 15306)
AAAAGGGCATTACAAGCTTGAATGATCGATGATAACGTTACAAACGATCAGTAGTAGTAAGCCAAGGTCCGAGTCCCACCATGGAACTCTTTCTATCGACTCTACTGCCAAACTATTTCAAACTGAAAACTTTTCCTGCTATCAGGTCCGGCTCCTTTGAACTTTTATACAGAATAAAATTAATACCTTTGAATGTTGGCGGTACAGTTACGTGCAAAGTTGACCTTTCGTTCCACAAAACCCTCACGCCAATATTTGGAATAACAGCCTCAATGTATATAGAAGAAAGTCTTCGGACAGAAATCCCTCCTGAATTGCAAAGCAATGTTGTTATGTCAATTCTACTAATTTGTCAAGCCATTGTTGGTCAAACCATTACAAGCCATTGTTAGTCAGTCTCACTTGTCCGCCTTCGCTACACCTCACCGTGAAGGGTGCAGAAATCGTTAATTCAGTGTTACGAAACAAATCGGGCACAACTGATATTAAACTTCTTCGTTTTAATAGCCTGTTCGCAATATCACAATGACACTACTCTACAATAATCTGTTCAAGAAATGCTTTGATGTATAAACTGACGTCATCCTAGGACCTATGACATCTTCATACGGAATAATGATTAGCAGTAAATTCATACTTTGGGTTAAACCAAACAGGTTAAAAGTTTTTCTGCTCCATAAACTTCGTGCTGTGTTTTGGAATACCGCCAAAAATTTAATGAGCTTTGTATTTGCATTGAGGCTCCAACTTAAACATTATTTTTAGCTGGGAAACGCTGCCGTTACAGGCCCGTAGTCACGGGGGTATTTGAGGGCAAATTCTCTTAAATTTTGTTGTGCCCAGAAATATTTGTTTTAAACATATGATGAAATCAGAAATATTGCCCCATAAAATGCATTCTGCCCCCAAACCTTAAAACCTGGCTACGAGCCTGTGCCGTTGTTGACCGCCCAGTTTGCTTTCGTAAAAGCTTTTCAAAAAATTGTAAGAAAACTCGTGGCTCAAGGTTATGATTTGCAACAAAAGGCTATAACACTGCAGGATTTACCGTGGGTCAGAGGAAGTGCAGCCTCCACGTAGTTCTGGACAAAAACTTCACCATTCTGGCCTAATGTAACTTGATAGGAGTGATAAAGTTCACTGTGAATTATCTTCACTTTTCTGTGAAAAAGTATTTATTGAAGTTTCAACTCATGTTTTTTAAGTCACGAGAATACACGCACACACACAACGCGAAAATTCACACAGACTGCGACCTGAGCCATTCGAGTTTTTCTTTCAAACTGTGCTAGTCTTTTAGCTAAGTGGAATTGCTCGCGAAAAGAAATGCGCGATCTATACACAACATTATCATGTACAGTGAACACAATGGTGCAGAAAATTGGTAACAGAACCTAGCACCCATTCGTGAACTCCTGTTGATCAAATTTAGTTTTCTTTTCGGTATTCACAATTCTGTCCGAGATTGAATTACCGTTATGTATACACCAAGCCGTCTATTGTAAATAATCTTCTCGAAGGAGAACAATACTCTCAAAGCAGTTTGGGAAAACCCTTCTCTTTGTTTTATTGCTTTTTTCACCTGATGCCTCTTGTCCGTCAATTCCGCACTCATGCGTGAATAATGAACATTTTCGAAACCATAATTATTTGCGGTTGTTATTACCCACATCATGGTCGAGCACGGTAATGCATGCAACGCGATATTGCACTACTACACGCAATAGCAAGTTCAGTTTACTCATAAGTTAATGCCCAAAGGATTGACGGAAAAGAAGAAACGCGAATGTCACTCAATCATTCAAACTTATAGGTCACAAATCTTTGAGCCGTCAACGTTGCAGTATTGATTGACTGGCGGAACTGAAACAATTTTCGGCGTACGGTATATCGCAAGTTGCTCGTCCTCGCTGATATCGCGCTAGTGTGCTTCAAAAACGTAATAAACACAGGAAATTTTACGTTTTATTCTGTGTTGTCAAGGCGCAAATCATGACTTGTATCTATCGAACGTGACAAATTTTGCAGACACGTGACAAATTTTGCATAATTTCGTTTACGGTGAAACAGGGCGCAACCAGCTGGTATTTTCGGGGTGGAGGCAAAATGATTGATGATGTGACATGCTTTTAAAAATATCGGGGGGAATTGCCTGGTTGTCCCCTCTGGTTGCAACCTGAGGAACTACGAAGTACGTGTCCTGAGCAAAACTTATTGGCTGTGGCGCAGTACGGGTACTTGAGCTGACATGCGTGCAGACATGTACAAGAAAATGGTTTTGTGCCGAAAGCAATGGGTGTTGCCTCTTTGACGTCAGATCATGTGGCAATAAGAAAAGTCGTTTTTTCTTGCAATATGTAGTACGGAAATCTTCAGCAGTGGTTTTGGTACAATATTAGATTCACAATGCGATTGTAGTATGGCGTTGATGTCATTTTGATGAGTGGCCAACCAGTCATTTGCTTCGGACGCGGTAAAGCAAGTTTTGCCCTTGGGAGTAAGAATGTTGGCAGCCAAGGCGGCCTGCACTGCTTTTTTATCTGCAGACCAGCGAGTGGTGCGAATTAGTCTAGCGCTCCTGGATCAAAAATCTCACTTTACGAACACACTTCGTTTTGGACAGCGTGGTCGGTTGGGTTTTGCATTCGCTGGTAGACTGGGTCCAGAAAAACTCCCAATATTGCTACCTTGAATCGAGCCTGCGTTGGTTGAGTTTCGTCCACCTCTACGAGCGTTGTACTTGGTTAACAGTGGGTTGTCATTGCTGTGTTGCGAAACTGCGAGATCTTACGTGTGAACTATTGTGGTCGTAACGCTTGTGTCTTTCGGCCGTTCGAATTCGAAAACATCGTTGCAGTTTCTGTAACGTGCGGGTACAGACCAGCGTGTGTTAGGCAGCAGTTGTGTGAACCAAAAGGGTTCCTTTAAGTTGCGGGCAACAGGTAGGATTTCTCAGGGTCGATTCAGGGCCGTAGACAGATCCGTTGCCCAGCTGCGGGTTCGTAAGTCAATGCGGTATCAACGTGACGATCTGGAATTTCCGACCCGGCCTTAGCCAACAGCGAGAAATCGATACATTAGCCTTGGGCAATAAACAATTTCTCAGTTAGTTGAAAATCAAAACACTCTCAAACACGTTTTGTATCAAATTCACTGAATCTGAAATCTGGACTACACATTCCAGCTTTATTGCTATCTGATACACATGACCGAACCACTGGAAACGATAAAGGCCCCAACAATCCTTTACTAGAAGACCCTTACTGCTGATCCGTAACGCTTTATTCATACATTTATATTTAACACGCTTGATTAATTTTTCTAGCATTCACGCGTTGCGATGGATCACTGCAACTTGACATTTTGCAATTCACACCAATTTTGAAATACTTTGTCCAAGTAGAAACACCTTACACATGCATTAATTGCGAGAAATTAAAGAACAAACGCTGCAAATATGTCTGCTCAAGCTTTTGACAAAAAGTTGTTTTATGGTGCAACATCGCTATTTATTTGAATTTACTTTAATGTTTTCACCTGATGCAAGAAAACCTGGACTGGGAATCACATTTGTCGGCTGTCACATAAATAGTGAAAGAGTTTGCTTCACTCTTATCTTCTGCGAAAAGGTAATCGCAGCTGCTGGCCGGGAAGTTGAACCAAGTTCCGTCGAATGTAAGGAAATGAGCGAATCCAATAGCGCTGGCAGTAGCTGAAAAAATGGAAGTAAGATTGGTCAGAATTGATGCAAAAGGTTACGTTGTGGTGCGATTGCTGTTTTCGCGTACTGATGACCAAGTTTTATCACTGTAAAGCACCGTTCTTGGAATACTCCTGTGACTCGCGTTTGACCTTTAATTGCCTTATAATTCCAAATCTACGCTTTGTATTTCAAGGAAAGACCTCATAACAACTACTGTGGCTAAGACTCAAAGCATAATTTTTTTCTATTTGTGATTATAAAAACGGTTTGCAAGTTAGAAAACAAGTTCTTTTTACGTCGAAACAATGAAAGCACAGACGTTCATGTGTTACTTAAACCTAAGAAAATTTTATTTGAGCAAAAGAAGAAACTGTAATGCAAACAATGCTTATGTTTAGGTTAATTCCATTGAGAGTGACGCAAGCATTCCTAAATATCTTCTTTTTTTGTCAGACTAACCTGGGCAATCTTTTCCCACATATTCCCACACCGATCCGGTACAAATTCTGTGCAAAACAGTATTTTTTCATATTCTCTCCATTGTGTTGTGAAGTCATGAACAATAACGTAAACAACATTGCTTTGAATTAAATCATGTTGGACATATCGAATAAATTGCTTTCATCATCAGCAGCATTCGATAAACAAAGGGCGAGGTTTTAGACCACGCAGTACATTCTATAAAACATATATAAAATTTTTGATAAACTGGAAATACAGTTTTTTCTACTAGTTATCGGAAACAGTTGCTAACGCTAGTGACACATCATACAAAATGGTTATGGTAATTTGTAGCCCTTGAAGCCGAAAGCACACGCTCTAAAATTTACTGAAAATCTCCCTCGTAAGCAAAAAAACAATATCAGGTGACAGGAAATGGCTGTCTTAAACACTGCAGTAACAAAAAGAAAGAATTCTAGCAAGATCTTTACAAGCAGAATCGTTTGGTTGTTGCAAAGTTGTACGCAGATCTTTTTTATAGTTCGTTTTCAAGCGTTTGTGCTCGTAAAAAGACGCTCTATTTCATTGCAGTAGTGGTATTCAATCGGTTGTACGGTACGTGAACCTGCATTGGATCATTCACTTGGGAATATCACTGTGAAATAGTTTTCCAAGGGTGGAGATAAACTACAACAAACGGACCAACTCACTGAACTTACGAATGGTTGTGCTTGCGAACAGTGTATCCCGATGTGGGGTGTGGCAATATTTTTGTGGTTCCTCTCGTTAAACAAATACCTTTAATAAAATCTTGTGATGGCTTGTGCAGTAATTTTATAAGTTGAACGTTTTGCTCTTTACTTCACATTGCTGGCAGTCATTAATTGAAGCATGATGAATAATTCACTTTCAAAACAAAAGTGGGGTGTGGAATAAAAAAGGTTGAGAAACATTGTCGGCGATCAGTGCGATAAACAAGGGTCTTGAAAATTCATCGAAGGAACAGCTGTAGTGGAAATGTTTTAAAAGCATTGCACTATCGAACTTGCGAAAAACAACCAGCAAAATATCTCCGAGACGGTATTAAATATCTCCATTAGTGTTATAAATGACCATTCACCAGCTTTAAAACAATGAATTGTGACCTACCTAAGCCTCATTTATTTTAATTTTCAGGTCGAGCCTGCAGTTCTTGTGTAATGTTCTTTCCAGTTTTGCCTGCTGTGATATAACTTTTGGTGTTATGCAGGCTTGACTTTATTCGTTTCGTTCACTGAATCCTTGTGGAAGTGAGCGCACTGCTTTCTGAGCGTCCTACGTGACTTCATTCAAATAATTGTATTTTACGTTGCGGCTTCAATACCAACATCTTGAGATTTTGCTCGGAAATTTTTGGGATGAAAGCGATTGAAAACAACATTTATTCAGAAAAAATGTGGAGCAAAAGATGCTCGAGTTATTAGAAAACCTAATACTTTACCTTCGTTTGCAACCTTCACCTAGGGTTTGTCCAGGGTAGTATTTTTTTCCTGCGTGACTACACGGACAATTTGCTTTATCCAAGCACAGTGATCCACTACGAAATTTTCCTGAATAAACAAAAACAATAATTAGCGTCCTTCAGAGCAGGGTTTCCCAAACTGTGATCCGCAGCATACCAGTGTGCGGCGACGCTGAAGTGCAGGGGCATGACGGAGGCATTCTCCACCCGCATTTTCGTAAGGCGGGCAACGGGATCAGAGGTGCCTTTTCTTACCGCTACCATAGATAATTTCATTGTTTATCATAATCAAATGGAAACAAATATATTGTACCTATTCGCGCACCCAGATTCAGAATAGTCTTCAATAATTTCTCATATTATTTTTTATGTCAACATTGTTGCTGAACAGAAACAAAGGATATTGGCAGTAACTGTTTTGTTTTTTATACGTTTCTGTTACTCTCAACTTTTTTACTGTGTCCCTGGCCCACCGCTGCTCCAGAGTCTCTGCCAATATGCCTCTAAAAAGGTTGAAGCGTGCTGCAGAAATTTCATGCTTTGACTAACTTACAAAATGTTTACTCCATTCTGCATTACTTTATATTTAAACATTTCATTCTAAACTTATTGTTTTACTATGATGCTCGTGTACTGCTTAGAAACAACAAAACATAACATCCTTATACAGTACGGATATATGTGACATCACAATTGTCTAAATGTGTAAAGTTTTCGTTAAATTTTTGTATGTTACATCACAACAGATTTTGTTGCAAAATTCGTGAAGAGTAGATTTTCGCCTTCACATAGTAGGTGTGCTGCGGCTAAATCTAGAATTTGTTATTGCGCCGTAGCGAAAAAGGTTTTTAAAAGCACTGCTTTAGAGTCAGAGTGTTGTGTTACACTGGGTTGAAAACCAATGTCAAACAGTTGGAAAAAAAATGCAAACACTGCAGGGCGTTTATATCGTGATGAAATTCCAAAAACTTGGGTCTTGTGTAGCGGCGGAAAAAAATATCAATTTACCCAATAGATTCCAGAAGTAGAAATAAGCTGTTTTAATTGTATAAAAGTATAAAAGTGTGAAACAGAAAAAGAAATAAATTGAATCTTGGTGAAACCTTTCATCAAAGTTTATGGACGACTGCACGATTTAATAACATATGTTTGAAAAAAGACCATCACAATGAAGTTAGTGCTTTACCAGAGAAATAGTTTTACCTTGCATCATATTCGTAAAGAAAATTAATAACCTCCTATCCTCGCAAGTATCCAATCTGCTGTGCTTCGTCGCAAAGGATCTACACTGTCTCTAGCACGCTATGCCATGGAGCCTGCACATCTGCTTCACTCAGCGCTCACCTGCCCACCGGGTGGGAATGCACAGCGTCTTAAAAGAAGACACCCATTTGTACCCGCCGCACAACTCCTGACAACTACAACATAAGTGCTGCGCTCTGGGCGGATCTCCGATGGAATGCAGAGCAGCTGGAGAACACTACGAAACTCCGTACTTTCATTCCCGACACTGGCACCCACCCTTCTGGAATGGCCCTCCCAAGAACAGCATGGCTCCAGCTTAACCGCCTCCGAACCAGTGTCGTAATATTCCGCTCCAGCATACACAATGGGGTATAGCCTCCTTTGCGACCTGTGAGTGTGGCGCAGTCGAACAAACCGTCGACCATGTTGTTCTTCAATGTCCAATCCATCGACCTCCCTATGGATTGCACGGCCTGACGGTTTTGGATGATGACACAACTGAATGGCTGCTCAACCTACCCCGAGATCTTGTGCGACCAAGTAGTGGACTAAAAGAACTCGCTCAAAACCCTAAGAGGAAAGAAAAATAAAACACAACCTTTCATATAACTATATAGCTGATTCAAAAGGTTGGAAACAGATAAACATTTTTAAAGGAACATTCGCAATATGATTACAAACAAACCCCTTTCCTAAACAGCGGATATAATTTCGAGCAAAAAAACAAAAAAGTAAAGTCAATTGTTTTGTGACCTCACAAGGCATATTTCTTTGCGGAGTTACTTCTCTTCATTATCAAAAGCGAAGCTGCAGTACCAATAAAACTAATCAAGATTGTGACAAGCAAAGTAAATCAACACTGATTTTTTTATCCGCAGAGAGATGCATAATTTTTGTTCCTGACCACCTAAGCGCAATAAGTGCAATTCGTGTTATGTCAACTCTGTAAGAGAGTCAGTTTTGTATGGAGTTTTGATATTTGACGCAATGACTTATTCTTTCAAAATTAGTAAGTTTATTGCCTTGTTTAAGGTATGCATGGGAAACATTCATTCGTGAACTGAAAGTGCACTTCCTGTGATTGGCGGTCTACTGCTGTGTAACGCACAGTGCGCTGGAGAGATCACACAAACCCAAGTTGCCCTACCAATACCCGGCGCAGCGTTACGTGTCAAGCGTTTGTTTTTCGCTGCACTTTCGGGAGACAAATGCGGCATTGCACCATCTTTCCGGGGATTTCCACATGTAATGGACTGCACTCCATTACAAAAGGCTGTGCCGAGAAAACCACACACGTTGGAAAAATTGTTTCCGCACAAAAAATGTCAGTCACCGCGTTTGCGCACGTAAATCCAAAAAAATTATCATCTTTTTTAAGGGATCAAAAGAGTGAAAACTTCCAAAACTTGGGGGCGTTATTGTGTTTTTTTACGAAGCTCCCGTTCCAGAAACAGCAAAATTTGGAAAATTACAAATAAGGTTGGCAGCCACACATATCGCACATCATCCTTTCTATTTTCAACCAACAAACTAAAGAAAAAATATAAAATTTTTTGCCACCTAGCTCCAAGAAAAAATGGCATAAATATTAAAAAATACACAAAAAGATATTTTTCTCGAAATGTTCAAATAGTAACATACTATTTTGCTTTGTTTTCAAAGGATTTTTATGTGGTGAACTCTAAAACCTGGTATTGGTAAAGGTTACGGTCTTAAATGTGTTCTTTAAAGATTTTGTGAAATGCATTTTTTCAAGTAAAAATGTTTTCCCCAAAAAACAAAAGATGAGTGATTATTTTTGAGTCTTTTGGTCAGTTGAATCTTCGCAAGTAATCCAAGCCACAAAAAATAGTTTTGAAAATCAAGCAGGCAAAAGTGTAATGAAGCACTAAAAATGACCCATGAAATAATGACAAAATTTCATTTTTCTCAGCAGTTTCAAATGTAAGGACACCTTGTTATGCTTATCAAAAAGATATCACTTAGACGCGTCTGAGGATGTTTTCGTTGACTCTCTAACGCAATCTCTTCAAATTCATGTCCGAAAATGACCTTGCGAGCCATTTAAGTCTCTCACGCAGTTGTCAAAGGGTTGGGAAATGAATCAATATGCAGCTATAAAAATTCAGCTTATAACAGAAAAAGCAAGATAAGCTACCGTTCATTTGATTTGCAGCCGTTTTCGGCACAACCTCAAAATGAAGCAATGATCTAAAATTTGACTTTGTTTCTTAACAAACCGCAATTAGGTAAATTGAAATCTTTGTTCCAGCGTTTTGTATCTTTTCATGATTCAAAATTGGATACATTATTGATGTACAAGTTGAAATCAGAAAAACTGCAAATATTTGCCCTAAAATATATAGCAAACTTTAGAATAAGCAAAACTAATTTAAAAAATAAGCAAAACTAATAATAAATAAAAAAGATGGTTAGAATGACAAAACAATAGAAAGCTGCTCTTTGCGAACGTTCCAACGATCTCGTAAAACAATGGATTGCAGAAACAATTTTTTCAACGTGTATGGTTTTCTCGGCACAGCCTTTTGTAATGGAGTGCAGTCCATTACATGTGGAAATCCCCGGAAAGATGGTACAATGCCGCATTTGTCTCCCGAAAGCGCAGCGAAAAACAAACGCTTGACACGTAACGCTGCGCCGGGTATTGGTAGGGCAACTTGGGTTTGTGTGATCTCTCCAGCCCACTGTGCGTTACACAGCAGTAGACCGTCAACCACAGGAAGTGCACTTTCAGGTCACGAATATTCACTTGGTGCGCAGCTATTTTTACGCACAAGCATCACAGAACCAACCTTCTGGACACTGACAACGACCAGTGCATTCTTGAGTGCACAGACTGGACACAGTGTTTTCGCACGTGGCCGGGCAGTTTGAAGCACACTCCATGTATATTTGATTGCCAGGGCATGCGCGTTCTGCATGAAAATAAAAAAATAAATTTTAGTATTGACTAGAGACAGCAAACCCACCTTTCTTACAACACATAATTTACCGCAAGATGTCGCCATCCTCCATTTTCCGACATCAAATCCAGCTCTTGCGCAATCACGGGCGAACTTGCCGACCACGGAACAATGGCAGTCAACAAATTTTGCAATGGAACACTGGCACAGGTCGTCTAAGCATTCTTGATAATATGATTTGACGCTGATGTTGCGACGACAGTCAGAGAACGCTGCAGTGTAAAGAACCTTACACACAGATATCCGATCCTGAAAAAAGCTATAGTTGTTTTCTTCATTCGGCATAAATGCACAAAATTAGCTTCAATCTTTGAGAGCAAAATGTCGGCTTTTGATGTATGGCTCGAATTTTACTGTTGTTTACCAACGTTTACCTTTGTATCTATATCACAGCGACGTGGAATAAAGGTAAAAAAACTAATCAGTGGCAGGTTGTTTCAATGACTTGAACCTGGGTCTGAAATGTATTGATACTGTCAAACCCAACAAAACAGACGAAACGTGCGAGGTTGTCATTAGGTTTGAATTCTTATTATCCATAACAATGAACTTCCTGTAGTAATATGCAAGCGATGAAAAGTTTATATTAAAAAAAGGAATAACTAAAGCGCAACACTATAAAAGATGGAAATCCCGAAACACCTTTACCGAACCTTGAACTTTCATTCATTGCACCAAGGTCTTAAACAAAGAATAGGACATGAACGAAATATAGCGGTTGTTATGAAACGTTTTTCTCGTGAGACCAATGTCTAAAGACAAAGCATTTGCTACTTTCGGTGAAAGGTTATAAACAAAATCTTTTTATTACCGATATGTCAGTTGAACAGGATGTCGAGCTCGGAGCACTGACTGTGCACGACTCAGCCATATCACCCCGTACCCACTTTTGTGTAAGTAGCAGGTTGGTTGTCGCGTCGGCACCTGCAATACAAAAAAAGTGATCTTCACTTGGGTAATATTCAAAGTGTGTGTGTGTGTGTGGCAGAATCTTTACGA
>JGI24021J15306_10011758_pt1 | contig 10872 bp, 6 predicted proteins | sample Ectturendosymbi1_FD_15306 | JGI IMG/M metagenome (IMG submission 15306)
GAAGTGAATGACGATGAGCATTCTCTTTTTCTGGGGTTGAGAATTGGTTATAGTTACGTATAATGTGTGGAACAAAATGCCTGAATCCATTTTCCAGATTACACGAGGCCAGTTAGGTACTCAATAAATATGTACTGGGAGTATGGTAAAATAAAAATAATTTCACCGCTGCCTTTTTCGTTAGTTTCATTGTGACTGTTTTTGTTCCAGACAACTCCGTAGTAGCCCAAATCTGCCCCCCGAGATGCTTACAGGGACCCCGAATGGTGATTTCCAAAAAAATATTTCGACAACGCGGCACATCCCTAGGCCAATTGTCTTCACAACGAAATATCATAATTTTTTGTTATTTTATTTCACTATTTTTAGTTCCATTTTCGGACATAATTTCGACATATTCGTCGCCAGAAATCTTCAGTTCCATCTAGAATCTGTTTGGTTAAAAAAGGTGATGCGGCCAGTGGTGGGTTTAAGGTTCGGGGGGCCCGAGGCAAGACTAAAAAGGGGGCCCCTCTGTCGACTTCATCATACTCAGCCAACCGTGATAAGCACATTAGATCAAGCCTAAGATACGGCCACTCAAGGATATGTTCTTGAGACTATGGCATGACTGACATAGCAGAAGGAGAAAACGCAAAAGGGTGTTCATGATACTTTGAAAACACTGAAAGTTGGGAGGAAAAGACTGGCAACACATAAAAGTTAGGCAATAGCAAGTTGGCATCACCACTTCATTATTTTCGTGCCCCAATTCTCTGCATTCACCATCAATATACTACAAAGTTTACCCCTCTGAACCTTTCACACTTTCCCCCTTTGAAAAAATGCTTGGTAGTTGGTATCCTGAATTTGTTCACATTCATGTATTTGTAGGAATCCATGAAACCATAAACAACAACCAAGAAAAAGTAAAACAGAAAATTTGTTTCGAATTTCATCCTTTTAATCACAAGCATACAAAAAGCAGTTCAACCTGAGACTTGTTTTGCAAAGCTTTGAGGCTGGATAAATCAAGGCTGCCCCCATCTTGCATTGACACTAGTTGTTTGAAAAATGTGCAAAAGTAGGAAATAATTCCTCATGTACCTTATCGCAAACATTTCTAGCAAGTAGCCTACACAATAGATTAAATCTGTGCTAAGAAAAAATGGTTCAAGTTATACTGGCTTGGAGCTGGCAAAAAAAGCTTTAACATCATCTAGAAATTCTACCTTAAATCAATCACTTACTAGTCAAGCTTCAAATGATCTGTGACTTCAAGCATGGGCTAAATTCAAACCACCTAAAATACCTGAAATATCTGTAAATAATGAGTACTCGTAATACTCAAAAAATGCCATTTCTGCTACCTGATAAGAAGCATGAATGTAGCCTTACTTATTAACAGTCTTTGCAGCACAACAGCAACAATACAAAATTACATCAAAGTTGCTCTTGGGGCACCTTTAAAAGCATAGTACTTGCACATTACAGTTTCTGTTGGTGGCCTTTTTGAAAGCAAGGAATTTTACATTGCAGTTGCTGTTCGGAGACCCTTTGAAAGCAAGGTACTTACACATTACCATTGCTGTTAGGGGTCCCTGTACAGTTGCTGCTGGGGGCCCTTTTGAAATCAGAGTACTTACACACTACAGTTTCTTATAGGGGCCCTTTCAATGAAGTTTAAATGCAGAGTACTTATACATTTCAGTGGCTGTTGGTGTCTTTGGAAGCAGATTACCTTCAATTTGCAGTTGTTGTTGGGGGCCCCTTTGAAAGCAAAGTACCTGCATATTTCAGTTTCTGTAGGGGGCCCTTTGAAAGCAGAGTACTTGCTTATGATTTGCTTTATGGCACATTATATGAATGGATAACACGTTTTTCACCAAAAATAAGGAAAATTTATGCGCGTAACACCTCAAGGGGGCCCCAAAAAGGGGAGGCCCGAGGCAAGTGCCTCGCTCGCCTCCCCTTAAACACACCACTGGATGCGGCCCATATAATCAAAATTTCATTGGTCAAATAGTATATTAACGCCAATAATGCTGTCGTTTCAACAGCGTTCCTAACTACACTGAATAGCCGAAACATGATTTAGTGAACGCTTCGACATGAAGGTAGTCTGGTAAAGCAGCTGGGCCAGGAAAATCAAGAAATGAAGCTAACAGAAATGGTAACTTTAAAATTATTGAAGTGAAGTTGATGAAGTAAGGATGGCATGCCTTGCTGGCCCTGACAACAGCTCGTTATTGATAGACTTGTAAGCACCCTAGTTAGGCAAGATCCATTCAAGCGCCCACCCATCCTACACAAAGATCCTTCCACATATCATCACATTGTACATTGCGGAAATAAGAAGGAAGTTTTTGTACATTAAAAAGTTGATTAGACGAATACTATATGAAATTGAAATTAATAACAAAAATATTGACCCTACTGTACACAGCAAATCTGAAAAACTGCGTGAACATGTGTTCCATTCACTTTCCTCATGTCCCTTCACCTTTACTTAGTGGACGTTCGTCACTTTCCGAACCACATAGTTGTATATTTCTTGGCTCTATTTTGGCTCCCTCTTTAGCCTAGCGTCCTAGGCGCCGGCACTGATCAGGCAATGTTATTCCAAATAACAGTGGCAGGTACTGCTCCGTCTATAAATTACAGGACAGAAAAGGATAAGGACTAGTAAAAATATCACTGATTTCGAATGTTTCATATTTAAATTTGTGGTTGAAATTTTGTTTGGGGAGGTTAAGGTCTGAATTTTAGGTCCTCTGTTACAGCGTGGGCCCCCAATTAGGAAGTATGAAGGGCGTCTGACACGGCTCTGGTTCCTGATATCGACGGAATTCAGAATAAACTAATATGGTTATGAATTGGAACAACTTGTTGAATGAATGTAGCAAGCACGAGTAGTGCTGATTTGTATGACATCAGTCGTCGCAAACCTTCAAGAGGGGCCCCCAATTTAAAATAGCCTAGAGCCCCGAAAATGAAAATTCGTCCCTGCTTGTAAGCTGCGGTTACTCGTCGGTTTGAAGTTTAACTATCTTACCACAAAAATTGTACGACGGGTTGGAGATTTAACACAATGTAGGCTATAACCTAACTACGATTCCTGCTCTACAATGTGAAGTTTGCAAACTGTGGTATCTCGTTGTTCTGAAGTTAGTCGAAAATATCACAAATTGCTGTACGAGTTGGAGATTTGAAACAGCGTAGGCTGTAGTAGCCTATCCAGTTTTTAACAAGCGTTTTGCAAGAAAGATTTACAAATGGTGGGTTTGGTCCAACATAGAGGCTGGGAAACACACTAAAAACAAATTTGAAACTTTTCTCTTCAGTGAAAACAAACTTTTCATTTGCCGGATTGATGATTTTGGGCACACGCCTGCACACCTCTGGGTTAAATGTATGCAGGTAGGCTACTACAGCCTACGCTGTTTCAAATCCCCAACTCTTACAGTAATTTGTGGTAATGGCTAATATCAATGACTTGCACTTCCGCGTTTCTGGTTCTGTCTTAGCGACTACTTTTCTATGGTCAGCAAAAGCTTACCGCACGGCATTCATGACGATTAACGGTTTGTCTATGACCAGGGCCGGATTAATATGAACTGGAGGCCCCCTAAACGCTTAGCGCAACTGCGAAGCGTTTCACATGCCCTCGTTTCAACTTTGCAGAAGCACCGGTCAAAAACGTCAAAACTGATGCGATGTGGCAGCCTGCATTTCAATTCAGAGACAATTGGGGATGACCATGTGCAGCGCTTCGTATGTACTTAATTTGTTCAAACATGCAATGATGAGATTGCAGTTCTCTCATGTCCGCGCTCCTTTGCCTGCAGACAGGTTGCGCAACTTGCTATCGGATTATTCTACTGTTGGTCTTGGCTGTGCAACAATAACACGGCAATAAATCCTCAAACGTTCACTTTAAGTGACGGTAGCAGGTGTTTTTCCGCATGTGACCAGGGTTAGCACTGCGGGGTTTGTTCCACGCAGATCTGTTTTTTCAGTCGACCTGAGTGTCTAGGTTTAATTATGAAAAATCGCGTTAAATCTGTTTTTTTGAAGTGATAAATTCATCAGCAACTTCAATGTGTTCAATAATACAAAGATAACTTTATATTACAGTGTTTGCATGCGCGCATCAGGTGATAAAGTATAAGCATATCGGATGAAGCAGAACGTGTAGAATAGGTTTCATATCCTCATATAAGATCATTGTCGGGGTTACATATATAATGTTATTGTCTAATGATAATTGATGAACCTGGTGAAAAAAGGGTTAGGACCGATTGTTTAAATTTCGGTGTTTCCTTATGCAAATAACTTAAAAAACAAATTGCAGTTAGAAGAAGAAGGCATTGGGAATATATTTATGTAGGATTTTAGATCCCGCTGCAGTTCAATATTGCAAAAAAATTCCTACTCTAATACAGGCCCGTAACCAGCTTGGGACACCAGGAGGGGCGAAGAGTTTTCCGAGAGGGGCCGAAATTTGTCCTGAGCAACAAGAAGGTCGTCCAGATGTTTGTCTGCGTTGCAGAAGAAATTTGGAAGAGGCACTATAATTTAATCAGTATTCGATTATCGTTTAAATTCAAGTAAGCACACACATGTTTCTGTGCGTAACACAAGCTTTCTTGGATTTTATTGTACGAATAGATTTTTTTGGTGTGCAATCTGGGTTTATTTGAAATTACTGAGTGGGAGCCCTGCATGTGACTGTTGAACACAGACATCTTGGCAGGTAATGCAGCGATACAGTGACGCTGCTGATAGCTGTAAGCCACGTATAGTTGTATAACGTTTGAAAAGAAGCATGAGTCGTGCTTCCACAAGTTTGAAAAATCGATTGTTAGTGCGAGACTGTGCTCAACGTGCCCGAGTGAATCGCTTAATCAAACGACTTTTATGCAGGCTTCTTTTCACGCAGTATAAAAATTCGCGGCTTGTTAGAATACGTCTATGCAAACTTGTGGGAAAAGATCTTTATCATTAAGGTTTAGTTCTGACTTCTTAGTGAGTACTAAGTGCTAATCTATACTTGCTGTGACGAGTTTTTGTAATTCATCTGCTAAGTTTTCTAAGCCTGCGTGGTGTTCTAACTTTAGTAAGTTGTTCGATAGTCTTGTCAACATATAGTTCTGCTTCTAATTGCTTGAAACACTTTTGCGAGAGTGTCTAAATTTCTTGTTTTATCACCGCTCATATTGGGTGTTGGTTATTCTTAAACTATGACGTATTTGTAATAAGTGCTCGAAAAAATGGATATTAGGCAGTTTGTGAAAAGGAAAAGCATTTCTGATAGCCGAAGTGTAGAAAAAATTTCAGACAAAAGATTGAGAATTGAGGTTCAGCCAGCACAGACTAAAGGGTTAGAAAGGGTAAAACGTTTTGTGAACGTCCGTTTGCATTGCATCGTCAGCAACCTGAAAAGGATAAGCAAAATTTCGACATTGCCCCCGTGGAAAAATTTCTGCGGACGCCCATGGATGCACTAATTTCGATCTAATTTCTTGCGTCATAAAGCCTGGTGCTGTTTGGTTCAATTCTTTCAAGTTACTGAAAAACGATAAACTCCGAAGTTGTCAGTTTCCTTAACCTAAATGCAGTAATAAAAAAACTCTACAATTTTGACTTGTGGTAAACAGCCTAAAAACATGAAAAACCAGTAAAGGAGTGTTTTGATATTCAAGCGCGAGGCCCTCGGCATTTGCCGGTTTGCCCAATGGTTAATCCGGCCCTGTCTATGACCCAGGGGCGTGCAGAAGTCTAAGTGATGTCCGGAGGAGCTGCTTGATTGTATGACCCCCTACCAAATTCCAAATTCTAATATTGAGAATTGTGACAAATACAGGCATTTGAAATACATAAAAACTAGTGTTGACAGAAAAACAAATTTGAAAAATTAAATCAAAAGTATTTTTCATTTTTAATGTGTTAGTCTTTAAAATTTGTTTTGTTCTGTAGGTCCGAGGCATATGTTCATAAGCAAAACTATTTTAGTAATGGGTAGTAATGCCTTGAGGAACAAGATAAGGCATTTATGCATCCAAATAAGTATCAGATAGGCCCATCAAAAAAAGATTTATCTTGTGAGGCATGATAGGAGATAGATAAATAGTATCAGAAATTGTGCAACCATGCAGTGTGATACAGCACATTGTTACTCTTTATGTTTTTATGAACTATAAAGATATTGCTAATGATGTTGTTTAGTAAAAACAGGTGAAGAAATAACTCTTTCATTCAATTAGAACATATGAACGATTTAGATGCTCATTTATACTTATTACTCTCTTTCCAAATGAGCTCTCCTATCGGAAAATATTTGACTACCTCATTTTCTACATCGACTGAAAGTGATTCTCTTTAAATGGTGATTAAAGCCAAGTTTGTTAGACGTTCCTGTAACGTTGAGGATCTATAAAGAGGTGAAGTGAGAGTGGTTGTAGGGCCTTAAGATAATGATGGCAGTGCTTCACCTCTCTTTCGCGTCACTCATACATTTGTATGACCCTCTCAGGCAATTTCCCATCAGATCCATGCATCATGTGTTAGTAGCCTTACAATACGAAGAAGCATCTAGTTACAAGCATTTTAAAATGTAAGTTTTGTAATTTCACTCTTTGGATGCCTGGGGCCGTCGCCCCGTTCACTTCTCCCTCTGCACTCCCTTTCTTGACCATTACGGTTAAGAAGCAGGAATCGACTGATAAATGCTTGCAGGATTTGCAGTCACGTTTTCACTGTAAGTTTTTGTTATCGTGTTACCGAGAGAATGTGTGACGTAAAAATTCATTCATGTAACTTTTGTTTCACGCCTTTAAGAGAAAACCTATTGTCATGGAGGTTGCAAAGTCACCGGTTAAGACATATTTACGCAACAAGTTGCCAATACTGCAGTGGTGCGCACGACAAAGTTAGGTTTGGTTTTGTCAAAAAAACTTTTTTCTTAGGGAAACCAAATTTTTTCGATGGAAGCTACAGGCAGATAAATTGCAGTATAAGCTGTGTTTCCATCTTCAGACACCCAGGGCATCACGCTTCTCTTGCACCCTTTTACTGCGCTCTGAGTGCGATTCTTACCTTTGTTTGAAATCAGTGCAATTTATTCCAATGTTTTCGACGTTGCCCACGTCTTTTCAGATTTAAGAGAAAATGCTTTCTTTTCATTCCAATTTATTTTACCTGAAGTGCACAGCAATCAAAAGGAAAATGGGAAAACATTAGTATAAAAATAAATCTGTTTGCAAAACAACATGCCTCTCACTCGCCATCAGCGACAAATCTAAATTTCAGAGCGCATGCCTGAAGATGAGGTATAAGTACGGTAACCTCAGAGGCCCCAAGATATCAAAGTATGTTCGCAGAACTATTCTTGAGTGGCAATAACGGAAATTTGTTCATGTTTTGAAAAATTTTCTGAAACTTCGCATAATTTGCTTTCATCGCAGCGTGAATCAGCTACAATATGTTTCGAACAATGATCGTTGCTGCGTACCCGCAAAGGTGTTGTTGAGCACTGCATGCCACAAAAACGTTCGGAACCCAGCTTTTCGCAGTCGTGTTGAAGAAACTGCACCTTACCGAAAGCAGCGTTACGGTTCCCACTGCTCTGTCTTTCAGTTGCATAAGCCAGTGACGGATATTCAACTGGCAAAATCTTGAGTTCTTCTGCTTTAGATACGGAAGCAACATAAAGCGAACTCGGCTGATGACAAGGTAAAAATATTTGCGATTTCGATCGCACGCACGGAACCTGAACGTAGGCTCTGCGGCCCACTTCAGTATTCCAGTTATCGTTTTGCGGTAAGCGTGAACGTGATAATGCATTATGTGAAGGATGACAGCAAACAGGTTGGCAACTGTGCGGATCATCTACAGTTATTGGCTGCTGACACCCTAAATCGCCTGAGGGAAGTTGCAAGATGTTAGAATCCTTTCTTTTTCCACAATCTTGAGAAAGTATGAGCTGCTTGTCGTACGGAAGTGCTGCTGCATCACGTCTTCCATTTCTGAAAAAAAACGGTAATATTATAAACTGAAGTATTATTTTAAATTGAGTGAACTCATTGTTGAAACACTCCTATTTTGCACTTCATTTTTTTAAAGCAAAACAAACTTCAATGTACCTGAGTCCGTAACAAAACTTTCTCCACGACACAACAGTTTTTGCGCTCCATATCCACATTCCACTGGCGATACCCGCTAGAAGAGACATAAAAATTTTTATAGCAAATATAGGCAAGGAAGCAATAGATTGCTGCAGTGAACAATCTAAAATAGACGCTTGATGAGGGTGAAGATTGCCAGCTGCGGTGTTTTTCTGTTCGTGCGAAGCAGTGAAATGCGACATATACTCTGCAGAATCAGACACTGTTTTTGACAGAACTCTTGTCTTTGCGTTAGCTAACTCCCTTTCCTTTACACTTCTGTACCGGAATCGCCGATCTTGCTTTGCATCAAGAGAATAGGCTTCGGAGTTTACAGCCTCTTCGTAATGACTTCGCAAATCACTGAAAGAATAAGCGCCAAAATCGGTGGCAGGTTCAGAAATGATCAACTCGTCGCTGGGTGGCACGTAGTCTACAAAATTGGAGTAGTCTTTGAATCCATGCCTTGATTCATGGCTTATCGACGATTCGACAGGCACCAACTTGCATGGTATACCTTGTGCTTTCAGAAACCATTCTGAAGAGTTCTGGTATTGGTAAAAGTTAGCACCTAAAACACACGCTGCAGGTACCGTGTAAAGAAGTGAAAACAAACCAATGCGAAACATAAGTTTTTCGAGATTGAAGGCAGATTTGTCACACTGGTGTTTGATGACGCGGCGGATTTTGAATAAATATCCAAAACCAAAAGTGAGTGCAACTGTTCCCGTCAACAAATAGAAAGTCAAAGGAATAATAACGAAGTACATCAGGGAGTCCCGATCGAGATTTCCAACGTAGCAAAGACCTGAAAAAATAATTAATCTTAGCATCTCTTATAAGCTCTCTTATGGCACAGGTGTTCGCAACAGCGTTGTCCTTTGAATAGCGAGGCAGTCTGTACATTGCATGAGTCACATCGTAAAACGATCCAATGGTTAAACTCTAGTGTATCCTTATGGGTTGGTTGTGCCGACACTTGAAAAGCGACTTGTAAGTTTTGTGCTTAGTCTGAGTAGTTATCGGAGCCGTTTGAGCAAAATGGCCAGAACTATGCCTTAAAAACACTACTAGTTTTAAGGGCTCTCCAACATATTTTTGTGACTAATTTAATAAACTGTTCTAAAAGCTGGTTGTTATCATGCCCAGCTGAGAGGAATTTCAGCGGTACTTTAAAAATCAACCACTATGACTTTGATGACCTCGTACCACTGTTTGAACGTACAGGTAATCCAGCTAAACAAGTAACTGAGCGACAGCGTTTGTACCTTACTGCTGCTTGTTATGAACAGTTGATTTAAGATTTGCTTTACATCAAGCAAAGCAATTCTGAAATACAAACAGAAAGTAGGCAGAAGCAAGTAGACCTATTTCATCTTTGTACCAGTAAACATTTGTAAACCTTCACCTGCACAAAAATTTCGCTGGTGGAAACATTTACTGTTTTGTTGGCTTACAGAACAAACTGTTTAGACGTAAATTTAATTTTCTTTGCCGTTTCTGATAGATCAGTGCGTAAACCTCCGTAAATCGTTTCGAAGTGCTATGGTACTTCTTCCCATGTTTTAAATTGTGGAGGTCATCCAACCTCCACATAGGAATATGCGTGTAAAAATGTATGTAATCGGAGTCCCCTCAGTAAACCATGAGCTACTCCGTAAACATGTTGGTAAACTGAGCGACACTAATATTTTAAAAATTTTTGAACAAGCTGCTGACACTGATTGCTGATTTACGTATTTTATAGGTCAAATTATTAACATGGAGTGTATAGCGCATTCGTTTCTTTTCTACGAAGTGATGGCGGCCCATGAGCTACACGACCAACAAACATACAGTAGTGTTTCAAGGAATATCAGAAAATTTAAAGTTTTTTATATAATTTTGAGAAACACATCAATGCTATACGGCATTTGTAACTACAAGTTATGCTTTATTATTTTTGGATGTTTTTTTCATCTCAGACAAACAACAAAGCAGCATAGGTGAAGTCAAGTCCAACGTGTCTGAAACCAAAGTCCAGACCGAGATGACTCAAAATATTTTTAAGGCCGCAGCTTTCATGATATTTCAGATATTTGAAATTGATGAATATAATTTCAGAGAACTATATTTGGCATAATTTTTCATGAAAAATGGAAAAAAGTCTGATAAGTGGTCTCAAGTCTTTCCTGAACAACGCTTTTTCAGTTAACAGGTTCGAAGATCAAAATTCCTGTCCAAGACCAGGCAAATTTTCGAAGCCTTATTTAGAACAGAATCCTCTGAGACAAGTATACCAGAAGCTTATCTCAAGATATATCTCTACAGAATGAAACAGGCCTTAAAAATATCACCTCTGGATCATATTTTAATTTGTAATTCAGTTAGTATAACATAATCGCAGTTTCAAAAAATGACAAACGCAATCAGTGTTTGTTAAACATCGTATTGCATGCCTGTTATCGGGAAGATTTAACAACTGAAAATATTGTTTCAACTGTTATAACTGTTTCAATCGTAGGTCAGATTATGCGGTCGACAATCATAAACTCATTACGATTGCAGTCATATCATTTCCAACACTCTTACAAACCAAAAAAAGCTTCTTTATATCACCCTCATATTCAAGGGACTTTTCACGCAAATACCTGACGGGTGATTCACGCAGAACTGTCACCAGAAAGTCGTCACGAGGGGGGTTTTACGTTTGTGCAGGGGGGGGGCTTGCCATTCAAATTTGAAAAAA
>JGI24021J15306_10011759_pt1 | contig 10872 bp, 7 predicted proteins | sample Ectturendosymbi1_FD_15306 | JGI IMG/M metagenome (IMG submission 15306)
CTCGTTTCCCCCCCCCCTGTGGACGCCCATGATGAATATTATTGTTGAAAATTGATTATATGCTTGGTAAATATGTTTTTGGTATTTTCCTCAGCCTTTATGTCATAAGAAATTTTAGGAGTACATGCTCATCTATCAAAATGCTGAAGGGGTAAATGGCCAGAGTAAGTTTGGGAACACCTGCGTTAGGTAATGACCAACTGTTTTTCATCTCGGTGCCGTTGCAACAGCGTTGTATGTTCGAAAAAAGATGAAGGTTATCAAAACACTATCATTGAAATATTTGAAGACCTACCTTCAGATAAAAAAGAGCTAAACCAGTGCAAGATTGTCTAAATCAGTATTTAATTTAATACCCGGAGTGCCATTCCACCGCAATAGTCAATTCATTTGACTATTGCATAATTCGAACTACTGCACAATCTGTTTGCAAGGTTTCAATCAGAAGCAAACATTTGTGTTTTCTTGTGTGCAGTAGTTAAGCCCAAGCTTTTTCGGTTTCAATGTCTTCTCCAATTTTCCGTGAAAGTAGTCACTGGTAAAGATGGAAGCGATTCGCAATTTATGTATTTACTAAAAAATGGACAAGGAAGCCATTGCCGTAGGTATTGGAATTAAAAAACAAAGAAGATTTCAAAATCATTTGTAATACCACAGGGCTGTAGTTCATCTTTTCCAGCACCACTCGAGTGCAAGGTCTTAATGCGAACATTAGACGTTTCACTGTACATGTCAGTATTGAAAGACTTTGCTAGTTAAGGTTCCGGCTTTGCTTTATCTGATGACCAGGGTCGTTTTTTACGTTTTGCTTCATTCAGATATAGCACAGCATCAAAGACTTATATTGGAAGTTTGGACTCGGCGCAAAAAACGTCTCAACTGGACCATGGGTTTGGTCTGAAGTTTGCGTAGAAGCTTCTGGAAACGCTTGAGATTCATCCAGCTGGAATAGTTTTGGTAAGATTACTCGTGGCTAGATGTTATAAAGCAAACCTCACAACTGAAGGCACGATGTGTCAAAAAACTCCGCAAAGTGTCAAAAGAGCACCAGACTGGTTTGCAAAATAAACGTATAATAATTTAACGACAGGGAAAGGCTTCGCACTGCCTACCACTTACATGCTGTACATCTTTTGTGAGTTAGTCACTCATTGGTAAAAATCGTTTCCTATACCTGTTTTTTCATACTTAAAATTAAGGAGTCTTTTTTGTTGCTGCATACCAAAACAGGGGGCTGTAAATACTGACTGTAAATGATGAAACAATTTTTGACGTTATGAAAAACTTTATTGTGATTTTTTTGTCATTGCTTAAGTTTTATGAACGAAAATTTGTTCATCCAAACTTATTTTCACAACAATTTCAGGATTATGAACATTCATAAATTTTTATGGTTATATTTTTAGCTCTTACAACATTGATTTAAAACAAGCAGGTGCATTAATTAAAATTGAATTATGACATCAACTCAGTACTATCTTTTCGAATCGATTGATCTGGTCTGCGCTCGACTTAGTGTTTCAATGCTTATTTTTGTCATATTAAACAAGAAAAGAATAACACTATAGCACTTTCTAAAAGTGATAATACCAACTTGTTTCTTACCATAGCTTTGAGTGTTTCGTTTGAAAATAATAGTGGATGTAATAACTTATAGTTACGGTTTTTAATATTGTTGCTGGTGCAGCCTACCACTAAAATGATGTAACGCAATTACAGTTTAAGCTGTATATTCTGTGGAAGTGCTAATGGTTAAAAGATAAAAATTTATTTTAGTAGTGCAAGAAAAGCTGCAGTATGCAACAGATGACTTTGGGCCATTTTTAAAAATTACATTTCGACTGTTTTCCGACTTCGAGTCAGTTCAGTCGCCAGCCTCACATTTCGAACAATGAATGATAAAGAACTTCCTGTTTTTAATGAAAGTGTAAGTGACATACTCTGCATGTGCACAGTGCACAGTCTACAAGTTACTTCCAAAGGATAAACGAATCGAAAACTAGACCCAGTTTTTTTGCTCATTTGAAATCGCTTCGTCGCTTCGATAAAAGTTCAACTAAAGTGTCAAGAGGCCTGAAGTTTTTACTGCGGCCTTTCGTTTGCGTGTTTTTTGTCAAAGGAACGTGAACCGTTGAAACATATTCTTCAAGCCATGCTACCATACAAAAGAAACAATAAAATCGATCTTTTTACTTTCAAATCGTGCACTTTGTTGACCACGAGAAGTGATGGCCGCTATCGGATAGCATACGATCAAGCACATTCAGTTTTTCTAGCTGCTTTCAAGACTATCTCCTATCCGTTTGTTTTCTGCAACAGAAACGTGAATCCGAAGTAGCGAAAAGAGCTGGAAGTTAAAAAAAGTCCGAACATAAACAGTTTTTTCTTTCCCTCAAGATCAAGAAAGCTTCACGACGCGCACTAGCATTGTTCGATAGTTTGCATTCTGCCAAGGAATGAGCAAGTAAGCGACAAGATCAGATCATGTTTTCCTGACTAAAGTTTTTCTCTTTAAAAATAGTTTTCAAAACTTTCCTTTTACCTACGTTTCGGGCCCCCATCAACGCATAACCATGATTTTCTTTGCAGAAGCAACGGCTTCTACAAAGAAAATTATCTTCGTTTTTCCAGCAGAAATTACAATTTCGCCTTCGGAGTGACTCAAGAAATGAGACGCTGAGGTCCTGCGCCAGTGGGGTGCAGAGGTCTGGTAATGTCCGGGGCGACTTCTTGATTGGATGCCCCCTACCAAATTCTACTATTGAGCAGTGGCGTATGGTGGTGGTTGTTATTGGATAAACGCTGTTTGTGACGTCACAATATGACGTCATATTCACCTTTGCAAGCCAACGTTTTGGCGAAGTTTGTTCACACAACATGTATGTTCAGGGACGCCAGAGCAGCGGTAGAGAAGCAGTCGCGTCGCCACAGGGGGGATTTGTGGGCTTAGCCCCTCCAAACAAAGCTCCACCTCCCTAAATTGCATAATGAAGCACCATAAATCGGTGGAGTTTTTATCAAATTTCAGAATGTGAAGCCCCCATGAACAGACGCAAAGCCCTCCTATTGAAAACTTCTTGCGCACTTGCCGTTCGGGCTTTCCAATCGCAATAGCGGCAATAAATTTGTTTGAAAAGCAGTGGTGTTAGAGCTGGGGCTGCATGGGTTGCAAGCGCTTCCCCAAAAGTTTTGATTTGCTGAAAATCTGGGCAAAAGCCCTGAAAATCCTGGTAAAAATGGCGTCCAACGTTGTTTGACTTCATGCAGTGGGATCCACGGTTTGCATAAAAAAACATGAAAGCGTTATTTTGGAGGTTACACCAAAAAGAGGTCTTCATGATCTTTGTGGGAGAAAATTTGCAGGCAAAGTTGCACAAAAAACTTTTCGGGCAAGTTTGGGGAGAATCGGGCAAAATCCTTCGCACTTCCAAAATTTGCCTGCTCCTACACCTATGATGAAAAGGCACCTCCTCTCCCGTTGCCACTCTTTTGAAAGGGCAGAAGGGGAAATGCCTCGCCATGCCTCCATTCTCCGGCGTCCCTGTTCATATTATTCTACGGTCACTCTTTGCTCGTTGTTGTACGCTGCAATGTGTCACTGTAATGAACATAAATTATAGCGGTCAACTAAGACGGAGCCGTTCATGACAGCAAAAATATCCGGCAACGCGTTAAAACACGGGAGAAGAACAGGCTTAGTGTTACGTCAGGCCAGTTCACAACTGCAAAAATACAAGTCTGTGCGAATGTTTCGTCGTATAGCAATCGATCAGAAGGTATATGGCTGGGATGGCAGACACCCAGGGTTGACAGTTTGAAACTTGCTAAACTATACACAAGAATTGAGAATGCGCATGAAGTACGCAAGAACAATTTTGTTTTTATTATGTGGCTGCTATATGCGCAATTTCTAAGGGGAAAGAAAAGATGCGCGCTTGTGTGAGCCGTNATGATCAATCCGCCTGAAATGCCAATTAATGACGACACTCGAAACGAAGCACATACTGCAAGCACAGGTGTGGGACTGTAGTAGCACAAAAACGTAACGAGGATCTAGTGATGCATCATAAAATCAAATACGGTTGCTAGTAATGTTTTGAAATTTGGCTCAGAAATTCAATTAAACGTCCATAATTGTATTCAGTATTGATGTAGTTGGACCCAACCAAAAAAACACTAGCTTTTTTGAAAAATCCCATTATAAAAACACAATAAAACCAATCAAAAACCCCCCTCTTTACTTTTCCTTTGAAAAATGTACTATGAAGTAAAAAATAAAATAAGCAGTACAGTTGTACAGTTAACTGTACATTTTTTTAATGAAACAAAACGAACAGCAACGAAATGTGAAGGACATGAAAAAAGAGAAGAATAATTCGAACAGTTTGACGAAATTCTACTGGTCGTCTTCTTCATCTCTGTAAAATCGGTATATTTTAATCAATTTTTCTGCCTTCTCCACAACCACGCTGTTTCTGATGTTGGACCATAACAAACCATATTTGAAAAAATACACTGTATAGATGCAGAGCTAGCTGGGCATGCACATAAACGTGACGTGAAACTACAGAGTTTGTGTGGGAGTGGCTTTTCTCTGTTTGCTGTGCGCGTTCTTGCCAAGCCTTACCATTGACCAAGAACACTGCGGAAACAAAGATGGGATATATTTTTGCCCTGAGACTTGAATGCCAGAAAATCAGATTGTTTGTTTCGCGGGCGAAATCAAGTGAGCGGGTGACAGGAAGTCATTCAATGCTTGAAGAGATTTGCTTCAGCAGCGGCTGAGCGGATGGTTTGGATCTTTGGTGTTCTTGCGAATGGATTGAGCTTATAAATGTGGTGCTTAAAATTTAGAGTTGTGTGTTCCCAGCAAGCGTCGGTTGCGACAAACAAGTACAAAAATCTTGTCTGGTTGAGAATAGAATGCTTTCCCGACAATTTTTTAACAATCAGTTAAGGCGCGTTAGCTGTGAGAAATGTTTTTGTTGGAGCGTATCGTGTAGAAAAGCAACAGAACACAAAACGCAAGTTCTAAATTCGAATGTCTCTGCTCAATGCTAAAATTTGGTAGGGGAGGTCATATCAAGCAGTCGCCCCGGGAAACACTAGTCCTCTGCACGCCACTGCTTGCACTGTACGACCATTACGATTTTACCAAAATTTTTGTATAGAAGGAAATTTAGAAACGGAACGCGAGAGTGTCATAGTCACTGGCTTCTTTTCAAAATATTGAACGTATTGTTGGCCGACCCGGGAACCTGAAGCACCAGCACAACATACCGGGAAAAATATTTATTTCAGCTGGAGCTGAAAATCAGATTATCCCCATTACGTAACGTCAATGTCAGTTTTAACGTGTAAGCTACATTGCACAATCGGATTCAACTTTTCTCCAGTAAGTCCGATTTTTTATACAGTTGCTAAATTCTTCTAAGAACTGCATATATGCTTTGAACTTTGGCTTTTCAAACCAACTATATTGCAGCTCACTACCCACACACCGAGTTTGTTTAGCCAGGGCAATGAAACAACGTTTACACAACAGACGCTGATGACTTTGTTTGCCAACACGACTGTCTCCTTTTTTGCCAGGATAAGGCTGTGTATCAATGACAAAAATCTAATCCGGTTCAAGAAAGAGTGAGCAATGAAAGTGCAGTTTTTACAAGCAAATGAGTTAACTTCATTGCATGCTAAGAAAGCTAAATGTGTATAAGGAAGACGCATTTCAGGACTTTGTTAGATCCTAACAAATTACTGATAAATAACCAGCAAAAGTTCTTAAACAGCTGCTCCTCAGTTAAAACTGCAGACAACTTGTTATTTTACGAACACTTTTTGGCGCTGTAGCTATTGGAAACTCTTTTTTATTATTATCTATATTTTTCCTTTTGTGAAATCCTCAAGGATAAAAGTAAATTTGGTTTCATATCGAAATTTCCGCCTTTCAAGCAAATCGATCCATCACAGCGGTGGCAGAAAATGAGATTGTTTGTTTCGCAGGCGAAATCAAGTGAGCGGGTGACAGGAAGTCATTCGATGCTTGAAGAGATTTGCTTCAGCAGCGGCTGAGGGGATGGTTTGGATCTTTGGTGTTCTTGCGAATGGATTGAGCTTATAAATGTGGGTTTAAAATTTAGAGTTGTGTGTTCCCAGCAAGCGTCGATTGCGACAAACAAGTACAAAAATCTTGTCTGGTTGAGAATAGAATGCTTTCCCGACACTTTTTTAACAATCAGTTAAGGCGCGTTAGCTGTGAGAAATGTTTTTTGATGGAGCGTATCGTGTACAAAAGCAACAGAACACGAAACGCAAGTTCTAAATTCAAAGGTTTGTACAGGGTCGACTAAATGACGAAAGAGGGCAAGCGTATCGCTTCTGAAATACTGAAGGTCTTACAGTGAAGGAAACATCGCTCCTTCTAACGTCGATGTTGCAGTCTCGAAAAAGCTATCGCTCATCGGAATGATAGTAGCTTGCTCATGAGGTTTCGGAAACTAGATTCTGTCAATGTGAATGGCCGTATACTTATTGACAAAGCAAAATATCACAAACATGACACAACAGGCACTGACAAAGAGAAAGTGTGTTGGAACAGATGCAACGAGGAAGTCTTAATAAGTTATCTTCGCCAGGCGATGAAGAGGCAAAGGCTTTTGTTTTGTTCTGGGAACTATAGCAATCTTTGATATTAGTGGCAGAATGTGGTCAGAGTAGCAATCTTCTGACATGATTTAGGGAAATCCTGACATTCCTTGCATCGAAGTGAAATGCCAAATACAGGTTATAAGCCTACTCTAAGTGGAGAAAGAGAATACATAAGAGCAGTGTTTGTTTTGTTTTGGGTGGGATTGTTTGAAAAGAAGTTTACTAATATATTAATAATGATGNATTCATATGAGTTTTATGAAAAATGTGATTAAGATCTCAAATCTGAGGAATTGCGAAAGCAAAGTTTTTTTCAGAAACTATTTGAAAGAAAAGTTTGCGCACAGTCATAGTGGGAAAATTCGAGTGGAATATACATGAAGATTTTCACTAGCTGTTGCAAACCTAAATGACAATGGAAGAATCTTTCTGCAAGAACTCACCTATATGGTTATGAGCGCTTGGCCAAGACTACAAGAATGCTGTCCTAAAGACGGTTTTTTTGCGAAAAATTCATGGTGTGACACTTCACGATGAAGTGCACAACTGTTAAAATCATAAATCCCTAAATCTCGAAACATTTCCTTTGCGGAATAAAGGGAACCATTAAACACAGTTTCGGCGTTTCGGCAAGGTGACCATAATGTCCAAAGAAAAATTGGTGAGGTATTTCCTGCTAACTTTACCCAAGAGGAAACCATCAAGAGGCCAATGTAGGACCAAATAGCGTAATTACATTTCCGACCTGATTTGGTTCTGTCTTGATATGGAGCCAGCATATCTACCACAGATTGCTGAAAATCGTGAGCCAAGTCTAGATCTCCTAGGACTGTTGTCCGGAACAAAACTTTTCGGTCTGGCCGATTCGGTCTGAGCCGTTTCGGTCTGAGCCGTTTCGGTCTGGGCCCTTTCGGTCACGGGACATTTCGGTCTGGCCGTTTCGGTCTGGGGACATTTCGGTCACGACATTTTTGTACATAAACAACTTATTACATTCGTTAATTTAAATGCTTATAGGCAGGCGAATTGTCACTGTAGCTTGTGTTATGTCAACTCCCTTTGAGGAGTTACCATTACGATTATATCTGAATTGTTATTATGACTNTGAAGAATTTGTATTTAATTGCAAAATGTCGATAATTATTTTATTTGCTTGCTGATAATAATGAAAATCATATGTTGATGCTGATAAACTGTTGGATCTTGGATCATGTTTGTAATTCTTTGTTAATAAAACTTCTCGTTGAGAAGTTAGTATGCTTAATAAAACTTCTCGTTGAGAAGTTATAAGTATGTTTGCATTAAAATGTGCACATGTAAGATTTCTGCAAGGCTTCATAGTCTGACCGAAATGTCCCCAGACCGAAACATCTCAGAACGAAACGGCCCAGACCGAAACGGCTCAGACCGAATAGGCCAGACCGAAAAGTCGCGTACCCACTGTTGCCCGCACAAACCCAACCAAAGTAAAAGTGATTGTAAAAAGAGAGGGATTTTCACTTGTAGAACATGTTATCGACTGTGGGATTACCTTTGGGAATGCTACATTGGAAAAAAAGCAACAGGAAACATCTTAAAACGCGTTGTCGATTTAATTCAGGCACGTTCACGGCAAGCATTTCTGTGGTTGAGTAAGAACTTAAACCTCGACGCATAGCAGCAATCATTTATCGACCTGAAAGGTGGNAGAACAAAAAGCAAGAGATCAAGCTTTATTGCAGTGGGATAAACCGGATAACCAAGTGTAATGTTAGTGGGCATTTTCCATGCATGGCGATATATTAATTAACCAATCAGAAAACGTTATCACACTGTTTTCAAAACATTTTGTGCAGGTCAGTTATGCTTTGAAATCCAGAACGGGCAAGCAAATATTAAACAACCCTGTATCAAGATTTAACTCAATAATGAAAGTGATTTTGGCTGGATATCCAAAAACAGGGATAAAGACAATGTCAAATGCTTTATCTTTGCTCGGGTACAAGGTTTTTGATTTCATGGAACATTTCTGGTATCATGGCAAAGACTGGAACAGGATGTTAATCCACGGAGGTAGTGTCGAAGATTTTAAAACAATGTACGAAGACGTTGACGCTATAACGGATGCTCCTGTGTTTTTCTTCTGGGAACAAATTCATCAGGCGTTTCCTGATGCTTTGGTGAGTCAATCACGATCAATTCCTGTTGCTCTGATTGCGATCAGGGACGCCGGAATGTCGGTAGGGCAGGGAGGCAGTATAATGTTGAGGGCAATGGAAACTTATGAAAAACAAAAAAAATCGCTACCAATTATGCTTGCTACAGTTTACCAAGAATGTTGACCTCAAAAATAACAAAAGAAACTATATAAAATGCATCTCAATTCGATCGTGATAAACCATAAAGTTACCTATAATGTTGTTATGAAAAAGACACCTTTGTCCCAGTTGTCCCTCGTTTGAAAGGTCAGGGGGCAGTGCCGCCGCTCTCCGGCGTCCCTCCTTACCGTTATCAGCAGTCATTGTCTCGCTGCGTCACTTGCCGAGGTGACTGCGTTCAACAGTCACATGCGGCAAACGGCCTAATACCGTAACTTGAAGTGAATTTTAGAAGATTTGTTGCCATGTTATTGTTACACGATAAAGACCAACAGTAAAACAATCCACTCGCAAGTTTGACAACCAGCTGCCCCTGCGGGCAAAGGAGCGGCCATGAGTGAACTGCAACCTCACCACTGCATGACACCAGAACAGTGAACCTGGCTCTTGTGCACAGGGCCTGCGAGAGAGGGTACAAGAAGTACATCGAACGCGGGCCCGGTAGGATGAAAGTACTCACGCTAAGTTTTTCCGTAATCAAACCCAAAATTGATGGTCACTTTCTTCGACCGCAGGGCTGGTAGCTATATTTGAAAGTCTTAGCATAGTAGCTATTTTATCTATATTCTGATTAGTATACAAACAAGCTATAGAAGTTTCGACCAGCACCCAGAAGGTAGGGGGCCCGGTATCGGTTTTCGTACCCCCTGGTAAAATTTCTCTCAGAGGTCCTGCGTTGTGCAGTGTGAGTTGTCGTACCGGCTAATAAACTGTCATTGCAAGAAATAAATCAATTAATCAGAATTGAGTTGCTGACGTCAAGTTTTCTAGAAAATTTGGTTCTTAGTCCCAATTTCCAAGGAAGGGAAATGCCCTTTTCGACCACCCTGCGGACGCCCATGTTTTGATGTACCGTAAGTTCAAAACTGTTTGCTTGAGATCAGTGCAAAAGCACACCCATAATAGTCACTCTTTTTGCATTTACATGTTCAGTAACAATGTTGACATGTAGCAGAAATTATAGAAAACCATTCTGAATTTTGTTTGCGCAAATAGCTGCAATAAATTTGTTTGAAGACGATCTTGATAAATTATGATATTACTTATGATACTGTTATGTAAGGGTACCTATGCCGTCGTTGCCCACCCTTTCAAAGGGCAGGAGGGGCAATGCTCCCATAATGTACCCCAGTTCCGGCGTCCCTGTATGCAGAACTGCGGAGTAACAAAAAATGTTGTGTGCAGGTGTAGTTGCAGGAACACGGTTTATCACACTGAAAAAACAACCACCTTGTCCAAACCATTGGCATAATCTGAAACAAACGTAGCATATTAGTCAACGATAATACTGCGGAATATAATGTTTCTCAAGAAAAACAGAAACTATAACAAAACAAGCTACAATCGTATTATAGACATAAAAGAAACTTTGTAGGATAACGCTGCAGACATGAAAAGCCAGCTTGTAGGCTTCTTAAAACAAGCCAAGAATCGCGTGAGTGATTGATCTTGTTGATGCAACGTGCTAATTTTTTCACCGCTGTCGCCTTCTAAAAAAGAGTATGAGACTAATCCGAGCAGACAATAAAAGAACGCAGCTGTGTTTACAAACAGAATTAGCTGAAAAAAGTCACAATCACTTCACTCACAGAAGCTACCATGGTGAGCACAACAAATGTAGGTGACGAAAGAAAAAATCATTACTCTTATAATGTTACAAAAAAATTTTGTATGCTGGCCCAAAATATTTTGACAAACTTAAGCCTGAGCCTGACCCGAAAAACCTGTCCAGACTTATAACCAGGGCTGTGGAGTCAGAAGTCCCGTCATCCGACTCCGACTCCTGGTAAGTTTGATTATCCGACTCCAACTCCGACTCCGACCTTCAGCTGTATTAGTTACTTAAAGTGATAATTCTTTTCAGATG
>JGI24021J15306_10011760_pt1 | contig 10872 bp, 8 predicted proteins | sample Ectturendosymbi1_FD_15306 | JGI IMG/M metagenome (IMG submission 15306)
AAAAGTAATAACTATGCTGCTTCGCTTCAAAACAAGGATAGCGCCGGGATTTTTCTAACGAGATGTTGAGGGGATCGTTAGGTCGTAGGGCTCCGTTAATGCGTGTTTATCTCAGCACGAAATGGTGCAATTATTAAACCACCGATGATAAAACTAATAAAAATTAACAATCTTTAATTGCTAGAATATTTTATCTTTTGTAACTTCCCACATGCAACGGTTTCTCAGTTACTTTTTTCTTGAGTGTTTTGAATGACAAGACCGACCGTGCGTTTTATCTGTCAATACTTGTTAGCGCCTGGCAATCATTCATCAGATGGAGTTAACTGGCGTTGATTACACACGAACATTTTTGCAGCGAGCGTTTTTGCAACGTTTTTTGTTAATTTCAGCAGTATCAGCAGCAAGAATTTTCGAGAAATAAGTGTATTTGCTATTGTGGTGATAAAGTTAGGTTGTTTATCTTGTTGAACCCTATATGTTAGGAATTATTTCAATTTTTTCCATGCTTAGTTTACTGTTTTCGTCGAGGACGCCTTGATCTTTTTCTTTGTCCCGAATCTTGATCAAAGCTAGTAAAAATTAAATTTTGACCTCATAATTTTTAAATTCATTGCAAACTGTTATTTTCCTATGGCTGCCAGTGTCTTGCGCGTGAAAACAGAAACACGGAGTGCCCTATTACACAAAACTGATCAGTATTAAAAAATCCTTGATCCGCAATTGCGTTTTTTAAAAAAACATTCAAATTTATCCTAGCGTTGATCTAAAGGGTATCGCCCACAAATTTTAGTAGGTTGGACGTTTGTTGACAGTGTACTGAGAGAAAAGCACCAAATAAATCATGTTTTCACCAGAAGAGTGGGTTATGCTGTCACCTATTCATTCCAAAACGTCTATACATAAATAGGTGTTTGGTGATTTTTTGCACCATAATCTTCACTTCTTTCCAATGATCATGATGTTTAGCTTGTGCATTCAATCGATATGGCTGCTGCTACTATCAAAACTACAGGTGAAGGCCCTGTATTGTTTCATTCGTCCGTGTTGATGAGGTTGATCACCATTTTGAAGTTCAAATTCTAAAGCCGATTTGAGGAATTAATTCTTCTTGAAGGACTTTGGTAAACAACGAAATAAGAAATATATTCTTCTTTAGAGCACTTTAGTAAATACAACGAATTAAGGAATTAATATCCATGAATTGTCCATCGCGTGCAACCTCCAGTGTTGAATTGGTTGATTGGCTTCATTTTTTTCTATGCTTGTAGCAGTTGTTGGGTGCAGCGTAAGCAGTTCTTACATTTTTAAGCTAACTTGGTTCCTTATTTCCTTTTCCTCTGCTTTCGTACTGCAAACCACATTCGCTCACTAATTTTTTCGTAAAAAAAATAACGGAGGGTTTAATTTTCGTTTGAACATTTTTCTAGGACTGAACAGCGTATGTGTTTAAAGTGACTGCATCTGTGATTGTTTTATCGATTAAAAGCGGAGATAGCTTCCCTGCTCAAGTTCATTCACGACAGCGTCTTTTAACACACTGTGTTTGTCCAGTAAACTGATCAACCATTCCGCGCCTGACACCATCGACGAACGAACCATCAACAAAAAGAACCTGAACGTGTACAGGAAACAGGTGATTAGCGATTTTTTGCGTTCCGGAAACGTCTGCCGAGGGAGAATCGCATCGCGATCGACCGCTTTCTGTTCACAATTGCCGATCCACTGGCCGTGCTGTTGAATTACATGAATAATTAACGGTTGATGCGCCATCGGCACCAGAAGGAAGTGCGACAATCTCAAGTGGGCATTGGCGCATTACCTGCATAAAACGAGGCACAGGAGATGGATGACTCCAAGCTTTTCATGCGTTGGGGGTTTAACAAAAATGTTGCTGCCTCGTAAAAATAACTGGCAGCAACATGGTTTAGGAAGTAAGGAAGTGATCTGTACCCCCGTTGCTGCAAACGAAACTTGGCACAACCGGTATTACTGCATCATCATGGTACGACGTGGAGTGTGTGCTGAGGAAGCAGCTACGCGTAACTTCCTCAAACGATGAGCCACGCTTCGTAATGGCCGAGTGTATAAGAATTGCACTGAACCGTTTCCTAATTAAGTACTCCGCTAGAGAAGACATTTTGCGGTTTTCACGTAAAATTTTAATGAAACTCGCAAAATCTGATAGAAATTGTTGAACAACAAGGTTTCAAAACGTAGAAACCTTGCAATTGGCAACAACCTTTCCCTTTATTGGTTCAGCACATTTCAGCAAATGTGCAACACGTTAGGTTGTCAATTACTTGTGGGTGGGCCTCAAATGAATCTTGTTTATTTGCTGTGGCGTTACTGTATTCTGTTGCTGCTTGATTACGACTGGCAAAAGTTTAGTGCAGGGCTGTCCAAAGTGTGGCCCTCGGTCACATTTCACATGGGCACGCAGCTTTGGTTTCATGTTGTGTATATGGCTGCCCAAAACCTGGATTATACTTCTGTGCCGAAAAGAGGACGATTTCTCTCTTATATAATCTACTAAAAACGTTTCCCGTTGGGTTTTGTTGTGCTGAGAGCGAATATAAACCTGAAAGCCGTTACAAAGGAATGATTCTGCTTCAAATTTTAAGGGAAATGCTTGGACTGTGCTGAACTCTACCCTGCCCTGCGGTAAAAAATGTCGGAAGAACTGCTGGCCCGCAAGCACCTGCACATTATCAAATTTGGCCCTCTTTGAAAATAGTTTGGAGACACATGGTGAAGTGAAAACTCTCAGCAGTGCAAAATCCTTAGAAGTTTTTACAAACTGTGCGGAGGAGACAATGATTCGTTTTCAGTTTTGTTTATGTATTGGAGCCAAAACGTTGCAATTTTGTTCAATGCTTTCCCTGTAAATTTGACCAGGAAAACCATAACCTGGCCCTCAACTCCGCTTCGTCCATCGGTTGCAACATCGTTAACATCGGTGGACAAGACATTTCGGAAGGCAAGCCGCATCTTATCCTGGGTCTGGTCTGGCAAGTTATCCGAGTTGGTCTATTCGCCAAAATCGATTTGACCAGAACGCCAGGTACGTTTTTGTTTTTGTCGATATATTTCGCTCTAGCTACTAGCAGCTAGGTATTTCATAACCACAACCGACTCAGCTTGGGTTTCGTCTTGCTTTGTTTAACTCAGTCACAGTATCAGAATTGCGTTGTTTTGACAATATGGAAATGCGGTTGGAGGTTACTGAACAATTATACAAAATATTGACCTGCTTGATTCCTTTAATGCGTTGTTCTTGATAGATCTTGCTGCACTCTTGAGAGAAGGGGAGGAACTTGAAGATTTAATGAACCTTTCACCTGAAGACTTGCTTCTCAGGTGGGTAGTGACATTCACCGCTAAAAATAAGCTTTTTGATGCTGAGGACCTCCTCAGTGTGAGCAGGTGCAAGTAGATTTTCTTGTTGCAGTTGGAAGCATGTATGAACATTTTCCCGTTTAAAAGTGTATGAAAACGAGAAGTGTGATTTTGTAGTCATCGTGATCATGGTCATTGCGATGGCCACAAGTGCTGATATATCCGGTTAATTCAAAAGCAGGTGATTGATCGTAGTTCACGTGTCGCACAGATGGATGAACTACCATTTGGGAAAATCGGAGGGCTATCAAGCAAAGAGTGGCAAGGAAATCACTAACTTCAGTGGTGATATCAAGGACTCCGTTGCTTACTGCTACTTGCTCGAGCAGATCCAGCCGGTGGACGAAGATCTTAAACAATACGAGTTAGAGCCTCCTATCAATGGAGGCCAAGACTGCGCTGTAAGATGAAAATGGCAATTTAAATCAAAAACATGATTGCTTTATCTTCGTGTACAGCCATTGATTTAAGTTTCTGGAAAATTGTACGCCGCGCTGAAAATTAGTCTACTGGAAATTTGTGTAGCTTTGAAAAAGCTTTAGCTCTGACCACATTCCGAAGTTGACGAACGACACGGCATGGTCACCAATCTTCTGTTTGAACACCAATGAGGCTGGAAAAAAATTTACCGACACACGCCAGAACATAGCGTATCTTGATAACTTTTTTCGTTCTTTGTGAATTGCAAGATTCATAAAACTTTTTTCCGGTCTTCATGAAAATCTTCCTGGCACTGCCAGCGCACGGCGGAATTGCAATATTCATCGGTTCGCAGAAAACAATTCTTGTGGCGAATCGCTTACTTTGTCACTCCAAATTTTTCTTGATCTGTCGAGGTAGTTACCTTCCTAGTTGCGTTTTGTGTGCTAAACTGTGTCGCATAAAATCAGCGCATCTTAGGCTGGTCTTTATCGTGCGAAAGACGTTAAACAAAAACGGAATTGACCTTGGCTGTTCTGCTAAAATTTCTCATTGAAAGTTGATTTATGCGAAGTGAACTTGTAGAAATAAATAAAATACTTTCGTGAAGATGTAAACCAACCACGAATGCAGTTGACCACTGGTCTCCACTGCTCCGTTTATATTACTGAGGAGTTTGGGACTGAATCAGGCACCGTTTAACGATGTTCCTACCACGAAAAAAGCATGTTCAGGAAGTATGGCGCTCGAAGTCACTCGAGCGAGTGACAGCTGATAGGAAGCTGTCAGAATTTTCAGAGAAACCATTCTACAAAAAAAATAGATACTCCTTTCGTTTTTCATTATTTGGGGAATGAACGGTTCTTGGCAGATCTTGCCAGCATCTCCAAATTTGCGTCATGCGGAAGATGCTGTCCGATCTGCTAAAAACATGCGGTTTAAACCACGTTGACCCAGTTGCACAGCATCAAGCATCTATCAAATCGGTAGTCATCTGTGGGTGTGGCCTGTTGTAAACACTAGCGAGTGCTTTTCCCCGGGAACGACCCATCGTGACATTACTCAACCACAGAAGTGTGACTACCACAATGGGTTGCAGCTACCGTCCGCTATACGTGGCTGCATTAACTGATGCTGTATATCGTTTGTTTCAGCTAGCGAGCTGCACTCGCTAGCTGAGCGCTGGTGTGTGCACGGTGCGGATGCCGGACGCGCTCAACATCCTGTCGCGAGTAACCAGATGCAGCTCGTGACGTTTGGTCGCCAAGGAAGCGGCGCGTGATGCTGTGGGTTTTGCTGGTTTTCATTGTTAGAAGTTGTTCATGATCTTCGTGTTTTAGGTTTTCCTGGTTCTTGGCATAGTTTTTTGCTTTATGGTACTTGCCTTTCGAAGTATGGTGCTTTCATACTTTAAAAGGTACTTTCAAAGTACCACAAAGCTTTGAAACAAGGACAATCGTTTTTTGTCCTTGTTGCACCGATTGTCTTGTCTTTCTCCAGGCTTCGAGCAACTTGGCCAGAGCGGAAACGATGCTGCAATCTGCTGACCGGCTCGGCTGCAGGGAGTTCGTCACGCCGAAAGATGTCGTGAAGGGCAACTCTAAACTGAACATGGCCTTCGTCGCCAATCTGTTCAACACTCACCCTGCCTTGAAAGCGGTCGATATCGAACAGGAAATCGTTGGTGAGTATTTTCGCTGCCTGGATGTGTACAACCACCTGACACTGACACGCGTCTCGCGTGCTTGTAGTCGTGCTTCAGTTTGGTTGCGACGTTGCGGAAGCCCACATCTCGTTTGCAATCTTTGCATCGCTATGTAGAATACCTACTGCCAAACATGGCGTCGTCGGTTTCACTTTTTCCATTAAACCAAACTTGCAACGCAACTTTACAATCGTACGTAAAGGGGACAACGAATTAATATCAATAACCAAATCGTATGTAAAATCGTATTTTAAAAATAAGCGTTTGTGAGACATTGGGTTTATCATAGGAAAGATACCAACTGGTAAGCTTGTGGTGTTCGTCTACATCGCATTATGGAAAAAACACTTACGTAGTTGTTGTATCACGAAACTCGAGGACACATGATTTGTTCGTTTTTGACGATTACCCTTGGGCATTTATCACCAGTTGAAACACGTGAAGAGAAGACCTACAGGAACTGGATGAACAGTCTGGGTGTTTCTCCGCGGGTGAACAAGATGTACAGGTGGGCTTGGTGTGTAGTGAGATTAGGGCTTGCAGTTGCAATATGCAGCAGAGTAAACATTTTTGTTCTGATGCACCAGCATTTGCTTATTCCTACCTTTGTTGATAAGGAGATCGAGCGGATGTAGCTTTTTGTAATAACGCCACTGTGCTGAATTTGACTTCATCTGTGGCGCTCATTCATCGTCTGGTGTTATATTGCGCTGCAACAGTCTATCATTTCACTGGTAGATGAAAATATCTCAACGTCCCTTGCGACTTTGATCAATCGCATGAAGAAGCTAAAAACTGTTCGTGCAACTCCAACTGTAAGAAAATCAGTAAAGCAACGATGCAAAGTATCCAAAATCTTGGACCCAAGCATTAAAAAAACGTTATTTTAAGCTGAAACAACTACAGTAAACCTCCGTTAATCCGGATTCGGTTAATCCGAATCTTCGCCAAAACCGGATAAAATTGTTGGTACAAATGATTTCTAATGTTTTTCTTTATAAAAATCTTCGATTTTTTAATTCAGATCTTCGCCAATATCGGATAAAATCTGCTCTTTTCACACCTCGTAATCCGGATGTTTCTGCATTTCCATGCTGTTGTGCTCTTAAGTGCACTGACTGGTCTTTAGGAAAGATTCGGCAGCTTTCAGACGCAACACCAGCGTGCTCACGATCACCAACAAACATTTAGAATTATGATAAGAACGGCCACAACTGCGCCCAGTTGGCCTATTCGGCTAACCGTAGAGACGATTATTACGTCACATACTAACATAGCATATCGCGTTGAACACAAGGCTCAAGGCAAGCCGCCGCACCACGGTTTCAGTCTATTGATCAGTGTTGAGCCTGCGTGTGCAGAGCATTATCCCTGAGTGTATTGCACTTGGTAAGATTCTGGAGGGCATTACCTTCCAAGAGTGAGTGTTTCTTGATCAGTCGTAGAAATATCTGCGTCAGTCCAAAATCCCAGATTTCTTTGCAGCCAAGTAATCTAAATTATGAACTTCACTTATGATTATTTATAACTGCTTGGATATGGCGGTTACTAGTCTGACGTACCATTGTAAATACATCAATAAATTCGTTTTGCTTCAGCGAAAGTTTGCTGTTGTGTCATAAATGTGCTCAATTTAAGTGATTTTCACCGGTATTTCAGTGCTGAGATGACGTCAGGCTAGAAACAACCATCTTCGGTTAATCCGGATCTTCGCCTAAACCGGATAAAATTGTCGGTGAAATCGAATCCGGATTAGCCGAGGTTTACTCTACTTCCTGTCGTGTTTTTTAGTCAATCTTAACTCGAAATAGAGTGGCATATTCTTGAAAGACAAGGTCAAACCATCGTTAGCACGCTGCCGCCGTCTGTGTCTAGCAAAGCTGATACATTTTACTCGTGTTTATGATAATATCACCGAAACTTGTGAAAGTTTTTTGCGCGTACTCGTTCATCAGTCATAACCGCTGAGCTACTTTCTTGCGAAGGCCTGTTTCCGACGCGGCTTCCACTTGAGTTTCATGCTTGTTTGTTATTTTCGTGTATCTTTAATTTTTTCAACAGCGCCACTGCACCAAACTAGGCATTAGTTTTAACTCGCCCATTGGTTTTCGTCAGTTCATACAGTAATTGAAAGGTTGATGTTTAGTATCCGGGTGCAACTCCATAAATCTCTGGTATTATTGGATCTAACTTTTATCCAATCTATGATTCTTATTCCAGAGATCTGGCAGACGGGTTGGTTCTTTTGCAACTCTACGAACATATCAAGGATGGTTCAGTAGACTGGAAGAGGGTGACGAAGCCACCTTACCCAAAACTGGGTGCGTACAACAGTTGTTTACTGCTGCGTAACGCGGGTCCAATGGTGTGTCGTTTTCAATCTTTGTGTTTCGACAGGCGGTTTGATGAAGAAGATCGAAAACTGTAACTATGCGGTGGAGGTCGCCAAGGAAATGGGCTACAAAATTATAGGTATTGATGGCAACAACATCAACGATGGAGACGACAAGTCAACTCTTGCCGTAGTCTGGCAAGTCATGCGAGGGTAGGTTGCGATTGTGTTTATTGCGCGAACGGTTGAGGTGCTTCTGCCGCTGATGTTCTAAGAAGAACAAACCTGGTTTTGAAATAAGCTGCTTCTGCACGAAAACCTGAATGGGTAGTTAAGCATTGGCGCCACCACACGTACAATAAGCAGGTTTTCGATCATCCCCGTGGCTTAATCACAAAATGGGGCTTGTCTGTTCGATAGAGGGTAATGGTTTTCCGTTAAAAATGTAGGTGGTTGAAGGTTAGGTCGCGTTTTATTAAGGGAGTCAAGGTGCATTTTGTGGATTGCTGCAAAATTTTACAAATAAAGTAATTACCGAAATGTTTTCATATGCGAATTACGCTTTTACATCAAAAAAACACCCTTTACTAATTTTTTTACATTTGTTGTTCACAATGATCGCCATTACTATTCATTAGTTATTTAAGCATTTCGGAAAGCATCTTAAACTTAAACTTCAAGTTGTTGTGAAGCAGTTGTAAATTGGGTCAATTTTCAAGTAGTTGTCTAGGTAAAAAGTCTGAATCTGTTCTTTGCCCTGTCACGAAGAAAAACTCGAATTTTTGATTTGACGTTGTCTTTCGTTGAGTTTTCTTGGCGTTGATCTAGTGTTTGTAGCTCTAACCACGACAGCTACCGCTACATGCTCGCTGTTTCTCCATGGTTGTATTGCTGTTTCAGCAATGTTTGATTAGCGCGTATTTTCTTTCACGCAGATACACCCTGAAAATCTTACAGGATTTAAACGAATCCGAAACTGCTGCCAGCGATCCGGAAATCATTGCCTGGGTAAACAAAACCCTGGAGGAAGGGGGGAAAGACAGCAGAATAAAGTCATTTAAGGTTCATGCTGCTATTTTGCACCCTTTTCTTTTGTCAGCCAAATCATTATTTGACTTTTCTTGTCATCGTATCAGGTGATCAATGCTTTCTTCACACGAGGGGGGGGGCAAGGGGAGCACATTTACTCGGGCATCGAATTACTATGGGGGCGCCGAAAAGTCCCAACAATGTCACAATTACTTTCTTCAATACAGTGTATTTGCTTCAGAAAGACAGGTTCGAACATGTGCTCGCCAAACATGCTTCTTGTCCCGGGCCCCAAATAACCTCGTTACGCCCCTGGTTCACACGATATCACCGATTCCCAGCTGGAGTACCATTTGTTGCTATGCTCAGGGGTGCCGCGATCTGTTCATATTTTACTTCCACAGTAATAAACGTAACCTTCTTAGCAAAACAACTGTGGGTTGGCCAGTGCATGGTGCAAAAATATTTCTCATCCGTCGGATGCCGTAAGCATGGATAGGCTTGGAAATTACCTCCCCATGACTACGAGGTCGCCTACAAGTCTTAAACTGTGCGGATTTGGGCGCTGAAGAAAGGGTTACAATGAGTCTGTTGCTGCCCATGCGCTGTGTGGCGTAAATGCGTTTGGTAACGATATTTTAGTGCCTTGCAATATGTGGTGATGCATGCCGTGTACACCGGACTCCAAGTACTGCTAGAAGGTGGCGCGATATGTCACAGCTCGGTTGAGCGATGTGATGTATCATGTGGACGGTTGCAAAGAGGTTGCCAAAGTTTACGCTTTCTGAACAGTGCTTGCTGTCAGTAATCATATGAGGTGGACCCATCGATTGTGCAGAATGTTAAACTTTCGAACGGAAAATGCGGGATCTAATCATTTGTATTTCACACTAACCCGCAAGCTTGATCGTCCAGACCATACCTCTCGCTAAGATGTTCAACTCGTTAATCTTCACGATCGGTTAACTGCTCACNAAGAAACGTGATCGACTTTGTTTTAACATCGCAGCGCCTCAGCGCTATCTGTAGTTCANTGCTTTTGATAGCACATCACAGCGGGTCTAGGACAGTACGCCGATGCCGTTTCGGCAGTGGTGGTCACAAATGNTTTATACGGAAAAAGTGTTTTTGAAATTGTCACTTCAAGGACCTGAGAAAAAGCGTCGCTATAGGCCAGCGATTCCCAAAGTGGGTTCCGCGGAACCGTAGGGTTCTATAGACAAATCTAAGGGGTTTCACGAGCGATACTTTCCAAAACTGCTGATATGTCTTTTAACCCTTTAGGCGTGTGGCAGACGCTATATCGTTTGATCTAGCTTAATAACGGCAATTTGAGTGGAAAAAGCGTTTATGTTAACTTGGCAGTTCTGGCGGGGGTTCCTTGTCCACTTAAAATAACCTTGCAGTGTTCCGCGGGCAAAAAAGTTTGGGAACCACTGCTACAGACGAACTGACCTTACAGCCGAACTATAATTAATCTTTCCTAAAATGGCCTTTTAGTAAAGAACAGAGCCTGGCAAAGTTTGAAAGTGTTATTTGATTAGGATTGCCGCTTACTGTATCGTGTTTTCACGAATATTCTAATAAGAAAAACACAAAGGAGAATTTGAAAACACTGACAGTTATATTTACATGCTATACAAAGCATACAGAAGTGCAGTACAGGCCCGTAACCAGCTTGGGACACCAGGTGGATCAAAGTGTTCTCTGAGAGGGGCCACATTTTTAAAACTATGCCCAACACATTTTTTCAGGAGGGACGAAGCGTCCCCCCGTGTTTTTGAGACAGCTTTATGCAGCACAGGGGTGGGCAATTAATGTGGCTCGAGGGCCGTTTTTAGAAAGCCGCACTTAGCGGAGGGCGTACCTTCTAACGGAAATAGAAGCAAGTTCTGGTTAATAGCCTCAGCAGTAAGCAATAACATTTACTATGATAAGTTGGAAGAATATTAAGACTTGAGCATATTTCTTGAATGCTTCCGCGGGC